>Ga0099364_10010675_pt1 | contig 12615 bp, 9 predicted proteins | sample TergutTh196P3_FD_73070 | JGI IMG/M metagenome (GOLD analysis project Ga0099364, IMG submission 73070) | Microcerotermes parvus P3 segment gut microbial communities from Pointe-Noire, Republic of the Congo - Th196 P3 | ecosystem: Host-associated > Arthropoda: Insects > Digestive system > Gut ... | reverse complement strand
AGGGAAACTGGGGTATACTAAAGTTAAGGAAAAAGTATGGTAAAATACATAAGGCTGATTATCCTGGGTTTTATTTTAGCCGGCGCAATGTTTGTCCATTATCAGCATATATTTCCCAAAGAAATAATGTATCCTTCGGTCCACTCAATCTGCCCATTGGGCGGGCTTGAGAACTTGTGGGCGTGGATGAGCGGGCAGAGAAATTTGCAAAGAATATTCAGCGGCACTATGACGCTTTTTTTCTTTAGTGTTGGATTTGCCCTTGTTTTTGGCAGGGCTTTTTGCGGAAACATCTGCCCGCTGGGGGCATTGCAGGAGTTCTTCGGCAAAATCACCAAAAAAAGGCTTGCCATACCCCAAAAAGCTGATGCAGTTTTACGTTATACAAAATACTTGGTGTTAATTGTTATCACTCTTATGGCTTGGATAACAGCAAGGCTCTGGATTAGGTACTTTGATCCCTGGGCGGCCTTTGCCCATTTATTTTCAGATGAATTATTAAGCCAATTCCTTGTAGGTTTTATTATTCTTTTAATGACGCTTGCAGCTTCGATATTTATTGACCGTTTTTTTTGTAAATACCTCTGCCCCACCGGAGCTTTGCTTGGCCTTATCTCCAAAATCTCGCCCGCCAAAATCAAGCGTAACATTGGCTGCATTGCCTGCGGGTCGTGTTCAAAACCCTGCCCGATGAATATCAAAGTCAGCGCTTTGGAAACGGTTAATTCTGCCGAGTGTATCAAATGCGGGCAATGCGTTTCCGCCTGTCCGACAGAAAAAAACGATTTAAGAATAGCGCTTTTCGGCAAAACAATAAAACCTTTGGCTTTTGTCATTATTACCGTCTTGTTGTTTTTCGGCGGTCTTTTTGCATTGCATAAAGCCGGCATGCTGCAGGTTGGACCCCCGTCTCTTGAATGGGTGCCGCGGACCGGAAATTTTTTAAGGATTAACCAACTTCGCGGCTCAATGCGAATTGACCAGGGGGCGCAATTTGTAGGAATGGAATTATCCCATTTTTACACACTGATGGAAATTCCTGCCGCCGTTCCGCAGGAAACCCGCCTTAGAGATGTCGGGCAATTTGCGCCCGGGTGGCGCTTTGAGGCAATAAGGGACAGCAGGGTTGTTGAATAATCCTCTCATAAAACCGTTTCTGAAATGGGCAGGCGGCAAGAGGCAGTTACTTGCAGAAATAAAAAAATACATCCCAAAAGGTATAAATGATTATGTCTATTATGAGCCTTTTATTGGGGCTGGCGCTGTTTTCTTTGAACTTCAACCCAAAAAGGCCGTAATAAATGATTGCAACGCACAGTTAGTTTTGACTTATAATGTTATAAAGGATAATGTTGAGGAACTGATAGTATTGCTTAAAAAATATCAAAATAATAATGATGAAGAGTACTTTTATAACATCAGAAATATCGATCGTGATGAGGAAAAATTTAATACATTAACAAATATCGAAAAGGCCGCACGCTTGATATTTTTAAATAAAACCTGTTTTAATGGCTTATACCGTGTAAATTCTCAGGGGCTTTTCAATGTCCCTTATGGCAAGTATAAAAATCCGGCAATATGTGAAGAAATTGTTTTACGTCAAGTCAGTAATTATCTAAATACCAATGAGATTACTATTTTAAGTAAAGATTTTGAACAGGCAGTATTAACAGCAAATAAAAAATCATTCATATATTTTGATCCTCCTTATCATAGCCCAGATAAAACAAATTTTACCGGATACCAAGCAAATGGATTTGATGAAGAAGAACAAGAACGTCTACGAAACATTATAGTTAAAATGACAAATCGTGGAATAAAATGTTTGTTAAGCAATTCAGACACAGGGTATATTAGGGAATTATATAACTATGATTTTTTTGATATAATACCTGTACAAGCAAAAAGAGCCATTAATTCTGATTCTGCTGGACGAGGTGTTGTAAATGAGCTTTTAATAAAAAATTGGAAAGAGTAATGCATAATGTTAAAAAATTAACAATAGAAAACCAGACGATCTTCAACTGTGCGAAGTTGTCTTGACGATTTTTTAAAAATGATCATAATTAAAGCATGGGTATTGATCAAATTAAATGGGGAATTTAATGAAAACAGTATGGAGTTGGGGTATTGTCTTTATAATATTGTTATCCGGCTTGCTGTTCAGCGGCTGTCCTATTTTCTGGCAGGATAATGAAACAACTATACAGGGAATTGTAACAATTACACGTGATGGGAGGCCATTGAATCCTGAAGATTTTTCTGATGAATACGGATATAATGTTGGAAACCTGCCGAATGTTATTGCATATAAAACCCCTCCTCGGTTTACAGGACTTTTTCAAGGAGATTCTCCGCTTGGAACCAGAAGAGAAACTGCGCCTTTGAGCTCGAGTTCTTTTTTCAACTATATAGCCTGGCTTGGCGATGGGAAATATCAATGGTCAATGCATGTTCCCGATGATATATTTCCCGTTGTTTTATTTTTCGACATATCCACCCAAATGAATGGAGTGCAGCATCCGCAGGGCATACCGGCAGTATATAAAGGCATTAAAGTAGAAAATGCAAGTTCAATTATTGATCTTGGGATATTTAATCTTAATGTTGTTCGGCTCTCGGGGATACTGCCGGTAAGCATTAACGGTGATCCTATTGATACTGCTCGTATGGAAGTCTTTCTGGAAAATGGGATGCACCTTTGCAGCGCCGAAATAAATGCTGATGGACAATGGTCTCAGTATGTTGTTGTACCTGAAGTTGAAACAGCACTTAAATTCAGGATTGAGGCATTAAAAAACGGCGGTTATTTTAGAAAAGATCTGATAACCGATACGGTCTATACCATAAATAATACAAACGAAGAATTTATTTTTCCTGAATACTCAGAAATTGACTTTAATGCCTTTACCCTCTCCGGAACCGCAAGAATACGCGGTCCCGACAAGAAGCAACCTTTGTATAGCATTATGGTTTTTTATAGGGACGGTTTTAAGCAGAATACTCCTTATTCACATAGTTTCAACACCTTGGGTGTGGCAGAAATACGGTATTTGAATCCTTTTGGCGACGGATCGGCAGCTTGGACGGCATTTGTTCAGGAATTTGCATTGCCTAAAATACTACATTTTATGGTTTCTGCTGTTGATGGTCCAGGTGGTGTGGCGAACGATTTCAATATCAACATTACCGATAGTACTGATTTAAACAATATCAATCTTGGTAATATTTTTTAGTGGAACGTTATGCGAAATTTCTGATGAATGACATAGTATGATACAACCGGACTGTTTCAACAGCACAATTTTTTTTTGACTGCCCTTGACTAAAAAAACTCAACAGGGCATAATAATACATATTTTTTATGCATTTTGGAGGATCATAATGAAAAAATGGAAACTGATTGTGGGATTGCTGGTACTGGCTGTCATGGTATCGGGTTGTACACGGGCCAGAGAAGCAGCGCCTGCACAGGACAGCAATATGCTGATTGTCGTCTACTCACTAAGCGGAAATACCAATACGGTGGCTCAGTATATTCAAGACCTTACCGGCGCGGATACCTTTGAGCTGGAACTTGTTGAACCCTATTCTGAAGTATATGAGGAAACACTTGAACGAAGCCTGCGGGAACGGGAAGCCGGGGAGCTTCCGCCGCTCGCCGGTACCATTGATGACTTTGCCGGGTATGATGTCATTTTTATTGGTTCGCCCAACTGGTTTGGCACCTTGTCTCTGCCTATATTGAGTTTCCTTGCTTCTCATGATTTGTCCGGAAAAATCATTGTTCCCTTCATCACCTATGGAGGAGGCGGGCTGCAGAATACCATTACAGACCTCAGCGCCTTGCTGCCCAATGAAACCATTTTGGAGGCATTTGGTATTGCCGGCGCCGAAGCGCACAACAGCCAGTCTGATATTGCGCTGTGGCTTGAAGGAATCGGGCTGCTTAATTAAAAGCTGCGGCCAGACTGCCGCTGAGCGCCGCTGTCACCGGAATCGCTATCAGAGTAAAAATACGCCAAAACCTTGAACTTTTGGCGTATTTCGCTGATAAGGCTGATTGCCTCCTGTAAGTTTGTGACATTTCGTTGAGCTGAATCTGCAAGTTCTCCAGCAATACTTCCTGCCTGCTCGTGATGATCTCGTAACTTTCGATTAAGGTCCCGCTCTCGTTCAAGCTCTGCTGCAAGTCTTCCAATAGTTTCTGCTGCTCTTGTGTGTTCAGCAGCGTAGCGGCGATCAAGCTCTCCAATTGAACGAGGTCCCTGTCGATAGAAGAAAAATCCTGAGATTGCAGCCCCGGCGAGAAAAGCAAGGAGCAGGCACAGGAGAAAACCACCGCGGCGCATGATGGTAAATACCGGTGTTTTTGTATCATCCAACGGATACTCCTTTATATAAAAAATACTCACCGGAAGGAACAAAGGCAAGAAAATTCGTGTGCAGGAATGCAATTTCTGTGGTATAATTAAAAGAGGAATAAAAACAAAGGGGTTCTCTCATGGAAAAAATTCACCTGCAACTGACTATTCTTGAGAAATTAACGACGTGTACAGACAAACATCAAACGGATCGCCGGCACAATGATGCGGTGAGAGAATTCCACATCAATCGTGAAGTTCGCCGCGATTATGGGCTGGATAGAGGTCTGTTTTCGCTGACGGGGAACGTTTTTTTGGCAGATATGCGCCAAACACGGGAGTTAGCGGCGAAATTCAACGCACGGCAGCCCAAATCCGGGCAGTTTATACGTTCCGGCGAACTATATGCCATGGGGCTGATAGACGAAATTCTTCACTATGTAGTAACCCTGTACCGCAAACAGGTGCAGCCGGATGTTTTTGAACTTTGCCTGAACAGACTGGAGACCAGGCTGGGAGGAAGCAGGACAGGGGGGCTTTTGACGGCCTTTTCGGAGCAGTTCCCCCCCCAGCAGGTGTATTCGGGCGAAAAAGTCATCCCTGAATACCTGGAAAGCAGCGAAGGGGGCGAAAGCTGCCGGGCTCTTTCACTGGAAGAGACCATGCTGCTCTCCCTTGCCAACCTCAACCCCGCATTTAAACCCTTTCTATTCATGTTTGATGATGCAAACCTCGCCCAGCACACGATCTACCCGGCAGCAATCGAGGAAATCAAAGCACATTTTAAGGACATGCCCCCATTCGGCCCCGACGGCATGAGCCTGTGGGACATGCTGCGCGCCCCGGCCCTGGCTTCCGATACCTTGAGCGGTCAGCTTGAGTATATGCGGGAAAAATGGGGCCTGATAATGCAAGGGTTTATGTCCCGGCTGCTTATCGGGCTGGATGTCATAAAAGAAGAGGAAAAACCGGTCTTTGGCGGACCGGGCCCCAGCGAAGTGATGAATTTTGCCGGTTTGGATGAGTATGAGCGTTTTAGCCCTGACGAAAATTGGATGCCCAAAAACGTGCTGTTGGCAAAAAGCACCCTGGTCTGGCTCTTTCAGCTTTCACAGAAATACAGCAGGGAAATCACCCGCCTTGATCAGATCCCCGATGAGGAACTGGACGAACTTGCTCGCCGTGGTTTTACCGGCCTGTGGCTTATTGGTCTGTGGGAACGAAGCAATGCTTCACGGACGATCAAGCGCTGGACGGGTAATCCCGAGGCGGCAGCTTCCGCCTATAGCCTGTACGACTACGACATTGCATACAGCCTGGGCGGCTGGGGCGCTTTGGGGAGCCTGCGGGAACGCTGCATGAGAAGAGGTATCCGCCTCGGCTCGGATATGGTGCCGAATCATACCGGTCTGGACAGCCGCTGGATAATTGAACACCCCGACCGTTTTCTCCAGCTTCCCTATCCACCCTTCCCCGGCTATAACTACAGCTGCGAAAACCTGTCGGGGCGGGATGATGTCACTGTTCAGATTGAAGATCATTATTTTTCCCGTAACGATGCGGCGGTGGTTTTTAAAAGAATTGACAACCACACCGGTCAGATCCGGTATATTTACCACGGCAACGACGGTACTTCCATGCCCTGGAATGATACCGCCCAAATTGACTTCCTTAACCCCGAAGCCCGCGAAGCGGTAATACGAACGATTATCGGTGTCTGCCAGCAGTTTTCCATTGTACGTTTTGATGCGGCAATGACCCTTGCCAAGCGGCACATCCAACGGCTGTGGTACCCGGCGCCGGGACATGGCGGGGCAATTGCCAGCCGGGCCGAACATGCCATTTCCAACGATGAATTTAACCTGCGCATACCCAATGAATTCTGGCGGGAGGTGGTTGATCGCTGTGCCGCCGAAGCTCCCCACACCCTGCTCCTTGCCGAAGCATTCTGGATGATGGAAGGTTATTTTGTCCGCACTCTGGGGATGCACCGCGTTTACAATTCGGCATTTATGAACATGCTGAAAAATGAAGAAAACGCCAAGTACCGCGCAACGATCAAGAATACCATGGAATTTGATCCGGAAATCCTCAAACGTTTTGTCAATTTTATGAACAACCCCGATGAGGATACCGCTGTAGCCCAGTTTGGCAAGGGTGATAAATACTTTGGCATTTGTACGATGATGATCACCATGCCGGGTCTGCCCATGTTCGGCCATGGCCAAATTGAAGGCTTTGAAGAAAAATACGGCATGGAATATACCCGTTCCTACTACGATGAACATCCCGACGGCTATCTTGTTGACAGGCATGAACGGGAAATTTTCCCCCTGATGAAACGACGTGAATTATTTTCCGGCAGCAACGATTTTAGGATCTACGATTTGTATACCGAAGGCGGTTCTGTTAATGAAAATGTTTTTGCCTATACCAACCGTGCCTGGATAAACGGATACGAAGAACGGGCATTAATTTTTTACAACAACTCATACTACGAGACTGCCGGCTGGATCAATGTCAGTGATCCGGCAATACCCCTGTCCGCCGAAGCCGACAAGGCAACCAGCAGAAAACGGCGGGACAACCTCCACACAGCGCTTGCCCTTCACCATGGAGAAAAATGGTTTACCTTGTTCAGGGATCAACGATCGGATCTGTGGTATATCCGTTCATCTAAAGCCATAAGCGAAAATGGTTTTTTTGTCGCACTCAAGGGATATGAGGCCCAGGTTTTTATCGACATTTATGAAATGGAGGATGACGAAAAAGGCCGCTGGGCACGACTCCACCATGACCTGCAGGGCCGAGGGGTAAACGATCCCCATTCGGCAATTATGGATATTTATCTGGGCGACCTGTACCACCGTTTTACCAAACTCCTGCAACCGGAAACAATCAACCGCCTGCATGCTTTTTTCCTGTCCGGTGTAACCGGCAAACAGCAGGTAGATGCTTTTACCGAATCCCTGAAAGAACAGGCGGAAAAATACTTCAATACCGTCAGGTATTATATTGGAGGAGCAGACGGGAAGTTCGAACCGTGGACAGAGAACAATGATCAACTAACAACGACAAACGGACAATCAGAGAATGATTCATTGTGGGATGAGCTGAAAAAATACATTGAACGGTTAATTGGACTGACAGCTTACCTGAAAAATACCGGGAAGACTCCGGGGGATGCGATGCTTAAAGAGCTGGCAGGGCGGATAAAGGAACGGCAGACAGTGTGCGCGGCGGCAATGGGATACGGGCTGTTGGCTGTATTGCGCTCAGTTATCGGAAAAGGAACATCAGGCGCCATGGCAGCAGACCTTGCTTTTGAACACTGGAACATGGATCGCAAACTTAAGGAGCAGTACAGACTCTTTGGCGCATCGGATGATGAGGCATGGCGGCTGGGAGAAATCACCCGGACAGTACTGACCCGTACCGCCCTGCGGCGCGCCGATGATTATGCGATTGACGCCTATACCGCAAACGGTGTGTTTAACGCAAAACGTTTTGCGGCTACCATCATCGGCAAGAATTATCTGCACGATGATTTCCGCAGCCTAATCGGGATTAATCGTTATAACGATATTACCTGGTTTAACAAGGAAGCGTTTGAAAGCGCCCTCTTCTACGGAAAACTGTTCTACACCCTTGAAAACGATTCCTCGTCAATGCCCTGGCAGGATAGAGCGGCATACATCGGAGAAATCGCCGCAGCGCTGGAAAAAGCCAAAACAGATTCAGAATACCAGCTGGAAAAACTAATTAAGCGGCTTGAAGGTACAGACACATCTGCCAAAGCATCTGGTACAAACACAAAAACACAAACCAGGAAAAAGGAAAAGAAGGAATGAAGTTAAATGGATTATTGTGGATTATTGGAGCAGGTTTTATAATGGCATTACCTAAACCATTATTTGCACAGAATGTGTTTCTTGAATTAAATTTGAACAGTCCTGTTGTGCGCACCATGATGCGTCCGGCACGGCCCCAGCGGAATTTGGATGTATTCAGGGTGATAGAGCGCGCCGCCAATGATCGGAGGATCAACGGGATTATCCTGAATATATCATCGTACCATGCGGACAGGAGCGCAATGTGGGAACTGCGTAATGCCCTTGAAAAGTTTAAGTCCACCGAAAAAAAGATAGTCGCCTTTATCAGCAATGCCGACCTGGACATGTACTACCTTGCCTCAGTTGCCGATACCATAGTCATGGATGACCTGGGATCCTTGTCCATGCTCGGTTATGTCTGGGGCCGCGGTTATGCTCAACAGAGCCTGGAAAAACTGGGCATTGGGGTACGCGAGCTGCGGTACCAGGAATTTAAATCCTCGGCAGAAACATTTACCCGCGACTCCCTGTCCGATGCCGACCGCCTGCAATACGGAGAAATACTCGATGATATAATGACCATGACCCGCGATGCAGTTACCACGTCACGATCATGGACAGGGCAGGAATTTGATACGATTATTAACAATGAATTTTTATACTCCGCACGAAGCGCACTTGACCGGGGGTTGATCGATCGCAGCGGAAGAAAAGATGCGGTTATTGAAGCAATTAAAACCATAACCGGCAGCGATGAAATACCTACCTTTGTCATTTACGGCGAACCGGACTCCGGTATTACCGGAAGCAAACACCCGTACCAGCCGCGCAGAGCAGGAAATATTTTTAACCGGCCGCCGATTATTGCCGTTATTTATGCCAACGGCGCAACCGACATGGAACGGGGGCTTCGTGCCTGGGCCCTTGCCGATACCATCAGGGAAGTGTCTGCACAACGACGAGTCAAAGCCATTGTTTTGCGGATTAGCTCACCCGGCGGCAGCGCCGAAGCCGCCAACCTTATTGCCGAAGCGGTACAAGCAGCCAGACAACGGATACCGGTGGTGGTATCTATGGGTTCCGTTGCTGCTTCCGGCGGTTACTGGGCAAGCATGACTGCCAACCATATTGTCGCCTCCCCGGTAACACTGACCGGTTCTATCGGCGTGATAGGCAGTTGGTTCTACGACACCGGATTAAACAACAGGCTTGGCCTGACAGTTGACACCATACAGCGCGGCGATCATGCCGACATGAACGCCGGTGTTATTCTCCCCCGGCGGGATCTCAGCAATGCGGAAGAAGCGCGCATACGGGAATACATCCTTGATGTATATACGGGCTTTACTTCCCGTGTTGCCGCACACCGGAACATGGACATTGAACGTGTCGAACAGGCTGCTCAGGGACGGGTTTTTTCAGGTATCGGTGCGCTGAATGCCGGCCTCATCGACAGCATCGGCGGCCTTGACGATGCCATGCGCGTTGCCCGCCGGCTTGCAGAAATTCCTGACGATAAAACAGTCGCCTACAGTGAGTATCCCAAACCCCGGTTTATCGACAGGATGCTTGACCGCATGATGGCCTCGGAAATTAATGCGCGCATTCACACCGCGCACAACGAAGCGGCGTTCTTAACAGCGGCATCTTTGGTAAGCGACCTGTTCCTTCCCATGCCGCTGCTGGAAGACCTTCGTTTCCGGCTAGCGAATAATGGCCGGGTCATGCCTATTCTGCCCCTTGACAGCAGTTGGTAAATGAAGTGAGCAATGCATCATGGCGCCTTTCGAGCGGAGTGTGGTCAGCATTATCGCTGAAGCAGGTTTTCCCGTATACCTGCATAGCTTCAGCGCCATTGATGCGTACCTGGGCAAAAAAAACGCCGCTGCCATACAGGTTATATGCGGCGCAGACCTTGCAGACCTTGCCCGCCTCTTTGAAAGACTGAGATATCCTGGCTACCATTTCGCCGATGCCGCCGTTGATCAGGACGGTAAAACATGGTATTTCCGCTGCGAAGATGCGCACAATATTCCTGATAGCGGCACCTGGCCAAGCACCATGTCGTTTAACTTTTTACGATTTTACCAGGATTGCACAACATCCCGTTTTTACGATCCTCATGGAATATATCCCTACCTGCGTTACCTGAGAGATGGAGTTAAGCCAAACAATGCAGCTGTGCAGTATGATGCCGCTGATGATGCCGCACAGTGGATGAAAGCGGGCCTACATGCTGATCCCTGGCAGGCAGTCATTGAGGGAGCCCTGATCCTTGCCCGGTATTTTCCGCAAACCGGCAGCAGAACAATAAAGGCCATTGCCGATTCTATTACCGCCCGGCTCCACGGCCCCGTAAATACAGCGCCGGTGGGAATTGAAGTGCAACAGCTGCTGTTAAGCGGATTATTGGATGCGCCAAACCCCGCGCCGGGTTTTGAACTGTTAAAAAAATGCGGCTTTATTTCTGTCCACTGGCCGGAACTAGCGGCACTGGATGAGGTAGATCATTCCAAGGAATACCACCCCGAAGGTAATGTATGGAGTCACACCATGGAGGCGCTGCGTTACAGGAAACCTGCATCCGGCGACGGCGGGCAAAAGTCCGGATTTGATCTGTGCCTTTCATTGGGACTGCTGTTACACGACATAGGCAAACCCATATCCGCCTCCGCCGGCAGCCGCCGCTTTGACGGCCATGCCGAACTGGGCGAACGCCAGGCCCGCCGCTTCCTTGAACGGCTCATGTTCCCGGCGCCGCTTACCCATGATGTCTGCTACCTTGTACGCCACCACATGCTGCCCGCCGCCCTGCCCCGCCTGCCCCTGATTCGCACCGAAGAAATAATGGCCTCCCCTCTCTTCCCCGTCCTGCTGGAATTATACCGCTGCGACGAGTCCTCCTCATTCAAGGGCCTTGACGGCTACTACCAAAGCAGCGCCGCATACCAATCCTACCTGAAACACCGGCGCAATCCCTACCGTTCGGCGGATGGGAAAAAACTGCAAGCGCAGGGAAAAAGGAGGAGGTAGGAAAATTTAGTAAAATATGGTAGTATAGTAACATGAAAAATGGTAAGAAGCGGCTTGTTCAGAAAATATTATCACCCTGCATCCTGGTTGTATGTTTTTTACTATCACTCAATGAAGGAGAAAATGTGTATATGTATAAACCAACTCCTCATAGTACCATGAGTATAATGTTGGATTCAGAACCTAATGCTTGGTATTTACAATTTGGCCCGGTAAACACTTATTTTATGGACGGTAGTTTTAAAGTTCGCATTGGTGAACTAGACCCGCAAAATCCTTTTTATAGTATTTTTGGATTACTTCGACGGCGAACATTTCTGGCTGCTGATTGAAAGGAATAATCGGATATTAATGCTTAAACTGCTGCCGCATTAGGTTCAGGTAACAGTGAGCAAGGGACAGCTAATGATGGTCGACAATAAATGTAACAATTTCTAATAATAAGAGTGTAACTATTACGTATTAACTACACTGCCCCCCTCTCTTACGATCGCAAGCCCTCAACCCAACCTTGACAGAAAGCCGCCGGAAGGGAGCGGGTACGGGAGCGGGTCTGCAGGCCGGCGGCAGCCCGGCGCAGCTATGCCGGGACCTATGGTCGTTAATACAACAGCAAAAATTAATATCAAAAATGAAATCACCGCACAGCGGTGATGCGAATTTCCATCGAGTCTTGGGATAGCTGTGCTGCGCCAGCCCCTGGGAGCGCTCCCTTCCGGCGATTTACTATCAAGCAAATGACATGAGGGCTTGTGAGCCATGGTTCAATTTTATAAGTTTTTGGTTAAATATTTATTGTTTTCTGACGAACCAGGGATTATAAATTTAAACGTAACTAACATTACATTAAGGAGCGTAAAATGAGGAAACATTTTATTCAGTTTACCGTTGCAGCAACGGTACTGATGCTGGCATTAGCCGGATGCCGCAATGATGCCGAAGACATTAACACCATAATCGAAGTTAACAGCGGGCCGGTAACTTTCAGCGGATTAACGGCGGACGGTATTGCAAATTCCATCACCACACAAAACCTCACCCTCACCTTTAATGCAAATATCGTGGGTTTTTCGGCGGATGACATTACCATTACCGGTCATGTCGGCCTGGGGAAAGGCAGCCTGATGAGAATTGACGGAAAAACCGGAGAATATGTACTGAGAATAACCGGCATCAACGAATCGACGACATTAACGGTTGCGGTGGAAAAAGAAGGGTTTACCTTTTCCCCTGCATCCAGAGATATTGCCGTAATCCATGCTGCCGACCCAAACGCCACAACGGTTGATTTTACCGCCTTGGCCCGTGATGGTGTCGAAGGCTCTGCCATCACCCAAAACCTCACCCTTACTTTCAGCGCAGACATCCCCAACTTAACGAAG
>Ga0099364_10010674_pt1 | contig 12615 bp, 14 predicted proteins | sample TergutTh196P3_FD_73070 | JGI IMG/M metagenome (GOLD analysis project Ga0099364, IMG submission 73070) | Microcerotermes parvus P3 segment gut microbial communities from Pointe-Noire, Republic of the Congo - Th196 P3 | ecosystem: Host-associated > Arthropoda: Insects > Digestive system > Gut ... | reverse complement strand
TGCCCTGATTTATGAAGACAATCGCCTTACTATGATGAATCCTGCCATATACGCGATGGAAACATTCCAAAAAGAAATGGAAGGCAAAGCGGAAAAAACAGGTCTAAAAACAGAGGAAGATATAATCAACTCTGGAATAGAGTGTCCAATCAAGGCAGGAATAGGGTGTTGCACCCGGGATGTACAACAATGTACTGTTTGTCAATCGCGGTTGTTTCTTTGAATTTCTTGACATCTGCTGCCTTCTTCTGTTACAATTCACCCTATGGTTGATGATGATATACTTACACTTGAAGAAGTTGCAAGATACTTGCGAATCTCTGAGCGTACTGTTTATGATTGCGCCCAAAAAGGTGAGATTCCTGCGGGTAAGATAAGGACGGCATGGCGTTTTAAAAAGTCAGAAATTGATAAATGGGTTAATGAAAGGCTTACATCCAACAAATTAAGCCTTCAGATTAACCCGATTAATGCGGCTTCCATTCTTTCGCAGCACCGTATCATTTTTCTGAATCACCCGAAGAAAAAAGACGCCCTGCTTGCATTGGCTGAAAATCTGGCAGCCGCGCCGCAAGTAAAGAACAGCGATGAATTGTCAGCGGAAATCTTTAAGCGTGACGAATTAATGAGCACTGCAATAAGCTGCGGGATAGCTATTCCCCATGTCCGCCTTTCTTCCGTTACAGACCTTGTTGTCTCCGTAGGCATAAGCCGTGTAGACATAGAAGACTTTTACCCGCTGGATGACGAACCTGTACGTCTCCTGTTTATGATAGCAGCCGCTCAAAACCAGCATGCGTACTATTTGCAGACCCTTTCGTGGTTCAGCACAAAGCTGAAAAACCGCGAACTGCGTAATGCGCTTTTATCAGCAGAAACCGCTGAACAAGTCTATTCGCTGTTAACCGGTTAGAGGGATACCCCGCCGGGTTTAACAGAGTTGTTCCTTGCATCCGTTATTCGAACATAACTCCAAACCAAAATGCCGTATTGGTCATATCCTGTGCAATCATGCCAATGTCAACAATCGCGGTGGTTTCTGCAACAAGCCAGTTGATTTCGTGCAATTCAAAACGTGCGCCGATGCCCGCGATATCCGCAAGCGCCATTGCATGGCTGTACTGCTGAGAAATCATGATAGCAGAACGGATATTTGAGTTCATAAGAATTATTGCAAAAAGCATGGATTGACTGTCGCAGTTTCCCTTGCCTTCTGTAACGGCTGTTACAAGATTCAGAAAATCACTCCCGCTAAAATCACGTTCGTAGTGAAAGTTTTGGATAAACGTAAGGACTCTTTGGGCGTACGCTCTTTTTTCCGCATCGGTGTTTGCCGTATAGCCTCCGTAATGCTGCGCAAGTACGGATGCGGCATTACGGATTCTGTCATAAGAATCACGGTAGATAATGCGGTAATAGCGTATCCATGCGTCTTGCAGATAATCAGTGTTCAGGTAGGCGGTTAGAATTGCAAATTCACGCTCGATAAAAACCTGCGATGCTTCCGCGTCATTCTCATAAATCATTGCGCCAAGACCATTTGGCAGAGTAACGGCGCGTTGTGCGCCGCGCGGATAACTGTATTCGATTATCGGACCGGGGTAGCGGCGAAACGATAATGAAGGGGCAATTGAATCCAATGCAGAAATGTGGAACAACTCCAAATCTCTTTTATAATCATGAGCGTAGGCAAGGGCAAGAAGCATTGGCGTTGTGCCTGCGGTAGTTCTTTCAAGCTCCACAACAAGACCCCAGCCGTCAAACCCTCCAAAAGTGAGTTTTATAATTGCTGCCTGTTTATCGTAATAATCAAAGAAGTCAACATCACCCTGATTGGAGATTCTTCTGTTTACATCATCTACCAATTCCTGCATGGAATTATAACGACCGTCATACACCACAAGATCAAACATCAATTCATCGGGACCTTCAAACGAAAAACGGTCTCTGCCGTCGCCGTCGATATAGTAATAGCCTTCGGGGAGATCCATGTAAAACCCCCATGTGGGCGAGTATAGGGATTCCGCAAAGGTAAAAACCGGAATAAACAACAGTAAAATCAATATTCGTTTCATGTTATAATTATCGGAGTGAAAAACATAGAAATTCTGCATGAGGATGATATATCCATAATAATAAATAAACCAGCGGGTCTTCCGGTACAGGGTGGGGCAGGGGTTAAGGTTTCTCTCGATAAACTTCTGGCGGAAATGCACCCTGCGCATCTTCTTGTACACAGGCTTGATAAAGATACATCGGGGGTTTTACTTGTTGCAAAGGGCAGGGAAGCGGCAGCCCGTTTTTCCCGCCTTTTAAAGAAGGCGGGAAAAGTCTATACGGCGGTTTGTGCAGGGTGCCCAAAAGAAGGGCAGGGCATAATTTCCGAAGATTTGCTGATACAGGGGCAGACAAAAAAATCACAGACAAAGTACAAGGTTATAAAAACCGGAACATTGTCCGGGGCAGGTGAATACTCCGTCATGGAGCTGGAACTTGAAACGGGAAGGATGCATCAAATCCGCCGTCATCTTGCAATGAAGGGAAATCCCGTTCTTGGCGATGATAAATACGGCGATTTCCCCTTGAATAAAAGGCTCAGAAAGTCCGCAGGTTTAAAGAGATTGCTTTTACACGCATCAAGGCTCGTAATAGATGAGCTTAACCTTGATATTACAGCCCCTTTGCCCGAATACTTTACCCCTTACGTCGATCAATAACCCTGCAATTTGTGAGGATAATCCCGGCGTTTAATTCTCCCGCAGCTCATGAAGTGAATCAAACGGGTATAGTTCGCCTACTGTTGTATTTACAAAGTTCGCGCCGCTGCCGGCGAAATAAACGGGTGTTTCCGGCGGCAGGAATTCACTTAATACCTGACGGCAGGCTCCGCAGGGAGCGGTTGGTTCAACTGAATCCGGCGTGGAAACCGCAAGAGCGGTAAAGGAGTGTATTCCCATTCCAATTGCCGTAAATATCGCGTTACGCTCGGCACAGGATGTTAGCCCAAAAGAACGGTTTTCTACATTTACTCCCGTTATTATGTTTCCATCCCCGCATAACAGGGCGGCGCCTACTCTGAATTTTGAATACGGCGCATAGGCTTTTTCTGCGGTTTTCTTTGCCGCTAAATATAAACTTTCCATCTGTTGTTTTTCGATCATGCTTGCCTCCTGAATGAAATTATTATATAATATTCAATGTAAAAAAAGAATAGCGAGGTGTACATTGGCGCAGAAAAAAAGGAAAGTCCTGATTATTATTGTTTTTCTGCTCTTTGTAGTATATTTTTTTCTTGCTGCACGCCCTGTTAGGCGCGAGATTGTCCTTGAGCTAAAATGGATAAGCTCATTAATAGGCGGCTCTTATCAAAATGACTCTTATCAGAGTAATCCTTCTACAGTGGCAGGAGCGCTTCTGCCTTTCACATTGGGTTCCGGTTTTGGATATGTTGATTCATTGGGACGGTTTGCCATAAACAGAACAAAAGCCAACGATATCTATCTTAGCCAAACTATGTGGACAGAATATGATCCCGAACCTGTAAACATCGAAATTAAAAATGTTTTTGAAGAAACAATCGTTAATATTGAAAATACAAGAGGGTACCCGATCCTGCTTGATAACAGGATTTTTATTGTCGGTAGCGAGCAAAATTCGTTATCTGAAATTGGAGCGGATGGAAATGTCCTGTGGTCTTATGAATTTGGCGCGCCTCTTACCTGTATTGATGCCGCTGCCGGTTTTTTGGTTACAGGTTCCATTGACGGTGTAGTTGAGGTATTTAACTCTGTTGGAGAGCGCATATTTAATTTTGAACCGGGCGGATCGCGTTATTCGGTAATTTTAGGGTGTGCGATTTCCAGTAATGGATCGCGGATTGGGATTATTTCCGGCATTGATCAGCAGCGTTTTTTATTGCTTGAAGATTCAGGGACTGTCGGAAGTGCCGAACCCAGCGAATATAAGGTTGTTTACCATGAATTCTTAGAAAGTAATTTCCGGCGGCCTGTAAGGATAACGTTTATTGACGAAGACAGACGCATTGTTTTTGAACGATCAGGCGGTTTGGGCTGTTACAATATAAGGACAAGGCACGGGTTTTTTATTCCACTGGACGGCGAGATAGTTGCAATTGATGATTCCGGTGATGACGGGTTTTTCTTTGTTATCACCTCGCATTTTAATCAGGAAAAAAGATTGACAGGTATCAGGCTTCCGCAGGAAAGATTGTTTTTTTCTTCCGTATCCGCAAGGGATGCAATATTCCTTAGCGCTTCATTTAAGACCGAGGATGTTTTCCTTGGCAGAACGGGTTCTTCTCTTGTTACGGGAGGCGGCTCTGCATTGATTTCCTTTGGTTTGGAGGAAAGGTAATGAAAAAACTTATAACAATTGCGGTAATTTCTTTTCTTGCAGTGCTTGTCTTTTCAGTTTCAGATTCGATGGATGCAATGAGCTGGCCAAGTGAAAGTGCGGCGCTTATCCGGAATTTCGGCGCAAACGCCGAAGGCTCTCTTGTGCTTGGGATGGTCTTTGCCGGACAGACAGAAATTCTTGCCGCAGAAGCAGGAGAAGTGATTTTTTCCCGAAGCAAAAACGATACCGCATCCCGTCTTCCGTCTCCGTTTGGAGCATGGACAGCAGTTGATCACGGCGATGGTTTAATAACCATTTACAGCCGTTATGATGACGACAGCAAATCTTTTTTTGAGCAGGTTGAAAGAGAGCAGCCAATTGCCGTGTCCGGAGTGTCCGGCTGGTCGCAGCAGAATGGTTTTTATTTTATGGTTTTTGACAGGCGTGACCGGCGCTGGATAAATCCCGCAATGATTGTTACACCGGTGCAGGATACACGCGCTCCGCAGATACTTTCTGTTAGTTTGCGTAACGAGCAGGGACAAGTGGTACAGTCAAACAATTTAGTACAGGGACGTTATACAGTGATTGTAAATGCGGCAGGCGGAACAGTGCGTCCTGTTGCAGGAAGTCCCGCCGCAGCCCAGCATGCTCCGCTTAGGATTGTCTGTTCTGTCAACGGCACGGAAGCCGGTACGCTTAATTTTGAAGCTGCCTCTGCAAGGGATGGTACATTGATGGTTTACCGTAATGGTCTTACTCCGGCAAATCAAGTTTATAGTGTATTTCCTGCTTTTGAAGCAGCCGATGTTTCTCTTACACGCGGACAGGTAAGCATTGAAGTGATTGTACAGGATATAACAGGCGCAACTCACAGCCTTGTTCAGCGTCTTATTGTCAATTGATTGTGAAAACATGGTCTATGCCGGTTAGCGCCGGTGAAAATGCGGTTATTCCCTGCGCCTGTTGCAGCGGCGGATCTTTTAAACCGGCTCTTAACTGCGAGGGTTTTTCTTTTGTCCGTTGTACTAGGTGTTCGCTTGTGCAGAGGAACCCGCAGCCGGTAAAAGACGAGATAATCATGCGTTACAACAGCACTTTCGGAAATGATTACCTTGCCTACGAAATTGAAAATGAAAAAACATTTTTAAACCTGCAGTTGTTCGCTTTAAAAGATGCAAAGTTTAACAAATTGGAAAAATATCTCTTTTCCAAAAATGAGCATCCGTCTTTTCTGGATATTGGCTGTGCAACAGGCGCGCTTCTTGTAAATTTACGCCGGCGCGGATGGAATGTTACGGGCGTGGAGATTTCTCCTGCATCCGTTTATGCACGGGAACAGCACGAGCTGAATGTGTATAATGTCCCTTTGGAAGAAGTTAAATTTAAGCACGATTCTTTTAATGTTGTTCATGCATCTCATCTTATAGAACACTTAAATGATCCGGGTGTTTTTTTATCGGAAGCACAGCGTATTTTAAAATTGAACGGCCGCCTGTTTATAACCACGCCAAACATCAGCGGTTTTCAGGCACGGCTTTTTGGCAGCAGGTGGCGCTCCGCGATTTTTGATCATCTTTATTTATTTTCCAAACGAACATTGATAAAAATGCTTAAAGCGCATGGTTTTAAGATTGAAAGCTGCCGCACATGGGGAGGTCTTGCCGCAGGCGCTGCGCCGGATTGGCTTAAGAAGACAGCGGATGTTCTATCAAAACGCTTTGGCTGCGGAGACGTTATGATTATAACCTGCCGTAAAATTCTGCCGATAGAATAATCGGCTGTGCTGGCAAATTCAATAATCAGGTCCTGAATATCTTTCTTCCTGCGACCATTCTCTGCTTTGCCACCTTTGCTGTTCTTCTTCCATTAATAATTCAAAAAGAATTTCCCGCTGCTGGTGCTGCGCCTCCGTGCTTGTGTTTCTGTTTATTTCCGCCGTAATTGACATAAGGCTTAATTCCAGATTTCGTTTTGCTTCAATTTTTCCCGGATCTTCCCTTAGTGCGTCTTTAAAAGCGGCGGCTGCGGAATGGTAATCTCCCTCTTCAAAAAATATTATGCCTGTATTGTAATAATTCCTGTAACGAAGCTCACTGTGTTCGTTATTTGGAAGCCTGTCCAGCATCGTTCGTGAATTTTCATAACGAAGCAATGCGGTCGCGCTTTCGTCAAGTATGTGGTAAGTTAATCCAAGCCCGTACTCCGCATAGGGAGCGGCATCATTGTGATTTGCAGCTCTAAGATAAGAAGCAAGCGCTTCATCGTGTCTTCCCCGGGAATTCAGATAGTTTGCTTCCATAAGTAGCAGCTTGCCTTCTGTACACGAAACAAAAATCGAAAATAACGCAATTATCGAAACAAGCGGAACGCGTGATCTTTTTTGCGGCAATTGACGGGTAACAAATTTTGAACAGGCGTATGAGATTAATGCCAAAACTATAAACAATGTACGCCGACTTTTTGGCTCCTGACGGCTGTTTGCGCCTTCTATTTCCTGCGAGATAGAAAGCAAATGCGAAGAAAGCGCGGAAACCGCATCTTCACGGTTTGCATCTATATAGATTCCGCCGGTTCTTTCTGCGGTTGTGCGCATAACAGCGGCATCTCTTCGGCTGATAACCAGTTCAGAATCCGGGTCATTTGCAATGGAAGCTATCTGCCTTCCTTCATCGCTGCCTACTGCCACAGTGTTTATAATGATGCCCTCTCTGATGCAGTCATTGACCGCATTTCGTATATTGCCTGAATGGGACTCGCCGTCCGAGATTAAAACAATTACCTTGCGTGCGGGAGAAGCGCTCTGAAAAGCGCCAATTGCCGCTCCCAGCAATAGCTCAAGATTGGTACTTCTTCCAGTCATGGAAGAAACATCAAGTAATTCCAGAAAGAAAATGGCAGTTTCACTGTCATAGGTTAAAGGTACGGCAAGATAGCCGTTCCCGCGCCCTATTGCTGCTGCAAAGCGCGCGCCGGAAACAACCTCTGCTGTTCTGCCTGCAATGTAAAGACCGCGTTCAAGGCGGGACTGAATGGAGCCGCCCATTTGCGCATCACGGACATCCATGCTTCGTGATATATCAACCGCAAAAACCAAATCAAGACCGCGGCGGTACTCCGAATATGCATATCCCATTCCCCACCTTGGACCTGCAATCGCAATTATTGTAAAAGTCAAAAAAAGATAGAAAAGAAAAACAGATGCCCAGAATCTTCTTTCCAGTTCGACAGATAAAGACTTTCTGTTTTTTCTTCTTATGATATTTATAATTATCAGCGGAATAAAGATTAAAAATGTAACAAGTATTACGGGATAATCAAATGTCATACCACTGCCCCAAGTATAAACCGCCGGGTAAATTTTGCGGCTGCAATTAAAAGACCGGCGGGAACTAAAAACTGAAGAGAAACCGACCTCCGCCTTGAAATGATACTTGCCCTAAGAACGGTCATTTCACTTTCATCAAGTCTTAAAAATGCTTCTGTAAGAGCAGTTGTATTTGCTGCGGCGATATACACGCCTCCGCCTGAAGCGGCAAGGCGGCGCAGGCTTTCTGTATCATAACGTGAATCAAATATTCCTGTGCTGCGGATCCTTGTGTAGGGATCTATATAATCTATTGGCACCTCTCCTGCGGATCCTACTGCAATAACCCAAAAAGAAACTCCCATATCGCGTAATATTCCTGCGGCTGTTTCCGGATGTATTGAGCCCGCATTGTTTTCTCCGTCTGTAATAAGAACCGCCGCTTTCCTTCTTGCATTTGATTTATCCAGATGATATGCAGCAACAGCAAGCCCTGTTCCAAGCGCCGTCCCGTCTCCAAGTTCGCCTATTTGCAATTGTTCAAGCCTGAGCTGCAGTGCTTCTCTGTCGGTTGTTGGGGGGAGCATAAATGCGGCATCTTCACCAACAGCAACAAGACCAATACTGTCCGACGGCCGCCTTTGAGCAAAATCCAAAAGTAATGTTCTTCCCGCGTTAAAACGATTTCCTCCATCCATATCAATTGCCGCCATGCTTGGGCTTACATCCAAAATAAAAATTATATCTGCGCCGCGATTAAGCCAGACAGTTTCGGAAGTTTTGATCGAAGGACCTGCCGCGCTGATAAAAAGCAGAAGAACTCCCGTTACTTCCAGGAATTTCAACAGATTGACAATGCCGCTTATCTGGGATGTTTTAAAAGGAACGCCGCCCGGAGCGCCCAGCGGAAGAGTTGCAACAAACGGATCTTTCATACGCGAATAAATAAAAACAGCAAGAGGAATAATTATAAATGCGGCGATTACTAAAAACGGATTGTCAAATGAAAAGCTCACGCGGCTTCTTCCTCCTCTTTAATTTGCGATTTTTTTTCGGAGGCGGCTTTTTCCAAAAGACCGATAAATCCTCTAAGGTCATCCAATAATTTTATTATATCATTTGTTTTTACTTCTATTCCGGAAAATCTTAACTCATCACATATAGTAAAAAATTGACTTATAAATTCCATGCTTTCTTGTTGTACTCCCGGTAATTCCGGTATTTTTTTTAATTCACTTGCAGTCATTGCGCGGCAGTTGTTTTCTGTAAGGACAGAAAGAAAATCACGGAACTCATCGGAAAGCCTGTCAAGAATTTCCCGTTTGTCAGCGCCTTTTATAATTGCCCTGCGCAGATGTTTCTCAGACTTTTTCATAGAATTAAACAGTCTATAACACTTCCATTTTATTATCAGTCTATCCAGTATTTTACGTCCTTTAAGAAAGAACCATATTGTTAATAGTATAGTTATAACCAAAGCAGAAATTGATCCATAAAGCAAAAAAGCCGTACCCGGCATCGTAAGAGCCGAGGCAGGAGCGGAAAGTATAGGCGGCATACGGCTATCTATTATAGAATTTACTGTTATATAAATTCCTTCAAAGCGTTGACCGCCAATTTCTATAACGGGAAATTCAATATATCCGGGAACAAACACAGAAAATTCAATCATCAATCTGCTTCCAATAACACGCTGCTCAAGAATAATTCTATGAAAATCAATATCTTCATCCTCAGGAAAATTATTCGACTCGGGCGTTAGTATAATATCAGCCCTGTCCTGAGAAACAGCCGGAAGCGGCATTACAAGAACAGCAGAATCCCCTATGTGGATTTGGCGCGGAATTAGAAACATTCCCGTATTTTGTGCATTTAAAGCCGGGTATAATTTAATTATTAATAAAGTAATTAAAACAAATATTTTCATTTTCGTTTTCGTTGTTTATATTGACTTCGGCTTCCAAAATATTTTATCAGAGCCGAAGGCGCATCGGCCTCGGTTGATAAATCCATATAGGCAGCTCCGCATTTACGGCATTGGGTTTCCCAGTGTGTTGCTCTTTCCTCATGCCAAAGAGCCCAGCTTTCCTTGAATGAGTCAAGCCCTGCAGGCGCCTCTATTCGCACTCCGGTTTCCGGATCCTCCAGCGTAATTAGTCCCGGATAAGGAACTTCCTGTGAGCTGCAAATTCTAAGCGCGATAACGTCATGCTTGCGGCAAAGGGCTCCCATCTCTTTTTCCCAGTTAATGCTGTAAAAGTCCGAAATTAAAACAACCAAAGATCGTTTTTTCAGCAATCGCTGTGCACCGGTTAATGCAGATGCAATATTACTGCCGTTCTGAGTCCTTCGCTGTATAAAATTATTTTGATATTGAATTGCAGTCATTATCATCGACATTATGTGCTTTCTGCCTTTATGCGGGGGAAAAACTTTTTCTATATCCCTGTCAAAAAAAAATGCCCCAACCTGCTGACCTGTGTGTTCTGCAGAAAAAGCAATTAACGATGCAGACAAAAGCGCCTGCTGATAGGGACTTAATCCGCGCGCTATATTCCCGCTGTGCATTGACGGCGAAATATCAATTAAAAGTAAAATTGTTAACTCGCGTTCTTCGCGGTACATCTTTACAAACGGATATCCAAAGCGCGCGCTTGCATTCCAGTCAATTGATCTGATATCGTCTCCCGCTTGATAATGCCGCGCTTCGTCAAACTCCATTCCCTGACCTTTAAAGATCGACTTGAAGCTCCCTGCAAGCATTTCTTCCGCAAGTCCAATGCTTAAAATTGGAAGATTAATTATACGTTGAAGTAAATCGGCTGTTTCCATGGCAATTCCGTTTATGGGACCGGAACATGATTAAGAAACCTTGAAATAACCGCATCCGCATCCATGCCTTCGGCCTCCGCCTCGTAGGAAAGAACAATCCGGTGGCGCAATACAGGATGTGCGCATATCTTTACGTCTTCGGGTGTCACATAATTTCGCCCTTCAAACATTGCATAAATGCGGCAGCACCTGTAAAGAGCAATTGACGCGCGGGGAGATGCTCCGAATGACACATAACGGTAAACGCCGTCGCTCTTTACATTGTCAGCCCTTGCCTGTACTGCGGATCTGGCTCTTGTAGATGCAGGCCGTGTTGCGGACACTATCGACACAATGTATTTGCTTATCTGTTCATCAATATGAATTGAATCTGCGACATTCCTTAGATATGTAAGCCTCTCCATGCTTAGAACGGGAGAAAGAGGCGCTCCTCTGGTGGTAGAGAGTGATGAAAGGCGCGGGCTTGTCTTTACAATTTCAAGTTCTTCCACAGGTTCAGGGTAAACAACAAGCAGCTTCATTAAAAAACGATCCAGTTCCGCTTCCGGAAGATTATATGTACCTTCCTGTTCAATCGGATTTTCCGTTGCAAGAACAAAGAAAGGGTCGGGCAGTTTTAAACTGTTTTCTCCTATTGTTACCTGTTTTTCTTCCATTGCCTCAAGCAGGGCGGATTGTACTTTTGCAGGCGCACGGTTAATTTCGTCTGCGAGTATGACATTGGCAAAAATCGGTCCGCGGCGTACGGCAAAACTACCATGCGCCTGTTCCCAAATCATAGTGCCGGTTAAATCCGCAGGCAGTAAGTCGGGTGTAAACTGAATCCTTTTAAATTCCAGTCCGGTAATTTCCGCAAGGCTTTTTACCGCAAGTGTTTTTGCAAGCCCGGGAACGCCTTCAAGCAGAATGTGTCCGCCCGCAACAAGAGCGGAAAGCAGCCCGTCGATCATTTCCCTCTGCCCGACAATGCGGACTGCCAGTTCCTCTCTGCATGCTGAAATAAGCGCGGCGCATCTTTCCAGATCTTCTTTTTGTACCATAACTATATTTTATCACTCCGTATATTGCATTAGTAGCGATCCACATCTACTTCATTTATATTGCGGGGAACCGATTCAGGCATGGTAAGTTCCCGTAAAAAAACCGGATCAAAGAAAGCTGCCAATTCATCGGCTTGCGCTCTTGTAAAATACATATTTATTACCGGTGATGTTCTGTTTCTGCTTTCTGCATTTACGTCAATAAAATTCCCTTCCCGCTGGCTGACAGTAAAATACGGCATTCTGTCTCTAAATTGATAACCCATCTCCAAGTCAATATTCGAACTTGCTCGAACAGAAAAGCTGAATGACTGCCAAGTTAAAAAGCCTTCAGTAGAACCATAAACAGCCCTTGTCCTTGAATTGTTGCTGCTTATAGTGCGCGCATCAAAGTCCTGTTTGTATTGTTCCAACGCACGGATAAAAGCGCTTCTTCCTTCCCAACTCCAAAACTGACGATACGTGGTACTGAGTTCGCCCTGATACTGAAGGCAGACAGCATCTTCTTGAGGGAAATATATTACGTTTATAGTGTCTCTCCGTAATCCGACAAAAGATCTTAAAAATTGGGCTTCGATTTCTCCGATAGGTATCTGAGCGGAGTTTAGGTCTACTGTAAACCTTTCTCTTGCCGGATCTGACTGCCGTGCGGAGGTTGAATTACATGAGATGAATGCTAATACAGCGATTAAAATAATTATAGATTTTTTCATGGGTACAGTATGCCAATAATTTTTATAATAGTCAACAAATGGTTTGATTCATAACAATACACCAATGCCCGAAATAGCTTTGGAATTTCTAAAAACCTAGCCGATATGAGGCGCGGACGTGCATGACGCTCACTTGAAAAGAGAGAATTTTTTTGTAGATTTTTTCACTCGAAAATACAGAGCTTTTGCAAAAAATCCTTATCGTGATCCTAACATTTTCCACGCCAAAAAAATCTCCAAAAAACCCACAAGATTCTCCGCTAAAAATAAACGTTCCTTTTTTTATAGCAGCCAAAAGAAAATGGAGGGGATGGAAACGGCGGGTAAAAAACCAGGCTGTTGACTCCCGAATGAACAAATCTAGGAG
>Ga0099364_10010673_pt1 | contig 12615 bp, 11 predicted proteins | sample TergutTh196P3_FD_73070 | JGI IMG/M metagenome (GOLD analysis project Ga0099364, IMG submission 73070) | Microcerotermes parvus P3 segment gut microbial communities from Pointe-Noire, Republic of the Congo - Th196 P3 | ecosystem: Host-associated > Arthropoda: Insects > Digestive system > Gut ... | reverse complement strand
GTGCGGTACCGGGTCTCGTCCTTCATTGCGCTGACGGCCACGTGCTCCCGGTCGCGCGCCATGCCGTCCACCTCGGGGATTGTCGCCCGCCAGGCACGGATGGTGTCGCGCATGTTCTCCGCCTGCTCGCGCATCGCCGCCTCCGTCTCGGAGCGCACGCGCTCCGCCGCCGCCCGGTTCCATACGAAATCAGCCGCCATGTGGGCTCCTTCCTTTTTTGTGAATACCGTCTTCTAACGGTTGGCGAGAGCATGAAATGCTGAGCCAGCCGTGATTTTCCCGCAACTACCTCCAAAAAGATTCTTCGCGGAATTCACACTGAGCGAAGCGAAGTGCCTTGAATGACACTGCTTTTTAGCTTGTCATTCTGAGAGCCCATCTCGGACTTTGCCCAAGGGCCCGAAGAATCTTTCTTTTCATAAATCATTTTACACTTCCAATCTTACCCACATGGCAGGCCGTACGCCGGCCACGCCGGACGCAGCCTCACCGCACATATCCATAACCCCGTCCGCACGGACAACAGCAGTATAATCCGGGCCGCGGCCGGCTGAGCGCAGCCAATAGGGAAAGTCTTCGCCGAACTCGTTTTTGGCGTGACGCATATTGTTATATTCGTCGTCTATCAGGCAGGGTTTGGAATAATCCGTATGTTCCTCGTGTGTCCAGCCCTTTTTCATCAGTTGCCCGCTGTCGCCCAGGTATTTCACCATTTCATCAAGGTTAAACAAAAATACCTTGTCCGTGGTGTCGTTGCCACCGGGGGTGTCGTAGCGCGGGGTTGCGGGGGTTTGGTGCTTGATTTCCATTACCCTTGCCTGGTCGTCCGGATGGAGTTTTTTATAGAATGTCTCATTTAGGTATTTGCGCATGTCGCTGTCTTCCCAAGTCACCGGTCCGTCCGTGCCATGGTATTTCATCGGCCGTATCGCCAAGAGTTTACTGGTGAGCAGCAAACACGTCGATTCTTCTTCGTCCATGCAGACGACAATCCAGGAATAACCGCCAAAACGGACGAGGTTTCCGCTCACTGCCTCTTTCGTCAGGGGGGCTATGCGTCCCGTGGTTTGGTATTTTTCAAACTGGGCGATATGCTCCATCAATAGATTCATGTCTTTCCAAAACAAGTTTTTTGTGTTTTCCATTTATGCTCCTATATTACTTATTACTTTTGTCGGAATTACATTTTAACATGATTTGAAAAAAAAAGTCAAGTCTGATATAATCCCATTATGCCTACGATAACCCCTTTCCGGGCCATACGCCCACGGCGTGATTTGGCCCACCGGATAGCAGCCCTGCCCTACGATGTATATGACAGGGAAGAAGCGCAGCGTATCGTCTCGCGGGAGCCGCTTTCTTTTTTGCGGATAGACCGCGCCGAGACCACCTTGCCCCCCGAAGTGGACCAGTATGATCCGCAAGTTTATACGCAGGCGCGCGCGCTGCTCGATGAAATGATGGTAAAGGGCGATTTTTTGAGGGAGGCCCGCGATTGTTACTATATTTATGAACTCACGATGGACGGTCATGTGCAAAGCGGCATCGTCGCTTGCTCACAGGTGGCGGATTACCAAAACGACATCATCAAAAAACATGAGGAAACGCGCCCGGACAAGCTAAAAGACCGGATTAACCACATAAATGCCACCGACGCCCATACCGGCCCGATTTTTCTCACCTACCGCGCACAGGCCGAGATAGATGGCATTGTGGACGCCCAAAAAACTGCCGCCCCGGAATATGATTTTCACTCAGAAGATGGTGTGCGTCACCGCGTCTGGGTCGTGGATGGTGCGCATGGCATACGCAGCATCTGTACGGCCTTTGCGCAGGTTCCACTAAGCTATATCGCCGATGGTCATCATCGCACTGCCTCGGCCGTGGGAGTGGGGCTTAGGCGGCGGGCGCAAAATCCCCATCATCTGGGCAATGAGGAATACATGCGCTTTTTGTCCGTCCTCTTTCCGCATGATCAGTTGAAAATTATGCCCTATAACCGCGTTGTTGCCGATTTGTGCAAGCACAGTGTGGACGAGTTTGTCGCCACCGTGAAAAAACAGGGGTTTTTGCTGGAGTATGTCGGCAAAGCTCCGGTGGCGCCGGAAAAAAAGGGCATCTTTGGCATGTATTTGGATAATGGCTGGTATCGCCTGCAGGCTACAGACAGGCTCTATGGCAACGGTATCCTAAACAGGTTGGATGTGTCTATTTTGCAAAATCATCTGCTGGGGCCCGTCCTCAATATCGGCGACCCCCGCACGGACAGGCGCTTGGAATGTGTCGGCGGCATACGCGGCTTGTCCGAGTTAGAGCGAAAGGTGAGCGGCAATGTCGCCTTCTCCCTTTATCCTACTGCCATGGATGAACTGCTTGGCGTGGCGGATGCCGGACTGCTCATGCCGCCAAAATCGACCTGGTTTGAACCCAAACTCAGAAGCGGCCTCTTTATCCACGCCCTGGACGGCTCATGCCTTAAATAGGGTGCCTATTTGTATCCCCTCCAGTATATCGGGAATATTATACACGCGCTCACCGCTGGCGATGACCATGTCTATGCCGGCGGCGGTGGCGATACGGGCGGCGGTGATTTTTGTCACCATCCCGCCGGTGCCGCAGTCTGAGAGCACTCCTTTGGCCATGTTTTCTATCCCCTCGTCGATTTTTTGTACGCTGCTCACGAACACGGCGTTTTCCGTGTTGCGGGGATCATCGGTATAGAGTCCGTCTATGTCTGATAGAATAATCAAGAGGTCGGCCCCGATAAGCTCGGCGATGTGGGCGGAGAGGGTGTCGTTGTCGCCAAAGGCATCGCTTTGTATCTCGTCGGTGGAGACGGCGTCATTTTCATTCATGATCGGTATGACACCCATGGAAAATAACTGCTCCAGCGTCCTTTGGGTATTGGTGCGGCTTATTTCATGGGTGATGACGTTTTTGGTCACGAGGATCTGGGCTATGGTCTGGTTGTATTCGGCAAAGAGGCGTTGGTAGATCATCATCAGCTGGGCCTGCCCCACGGCCGAGGCGGCTTGCGTCACGGCCAAGTCTTGCGGTCGCTCCTTTATCCCCAAAGCCTTTCTGCCGGCCCCCACCGCACCGGAGGACACTATTATCAGCTCCTTACCCCTGTTGCGAATGTCGGTAAAGACACGGACGTATTTTTCCAGTTTGAGTAAATCCACATGCCCCGTCTCCATATGGGTCAGGTTGGAGGTGCCGATTTTCACGACGATGCGCTTTTTTTCACGAAAATAGTTTCTGTCCATGACGCTGTTCATCTCAATGTCCTCTTGTGTTTCCCGCCCACATAATCCATAATGGCGGTAGGAGAAAAACGTATATGTTAAAATCCGCCTTAATCCGCATATGGCTGGATATCCGCGCACACTGGTGGCTGTTTGCCGGTGCGGCCATCTATGTCCTCTTTACCCGTCTGTTTCTCTCGGCTTCTTGCCCTTTCTACCAAGTCCTGGGCCTGCCTTGTGCCGGCTGCGGGATGAGCAGGGCCTTGTTTTTCATCCTCTCGGGGCAGTTTGGACGGGCCTTTTACATTAACCCGCTTTCTTTTGTGATAGTTTTGTTTGCCCTCTACTGTGTAATCTTTCGTTATTTTTTTGTTCCCGCAAAGCACAGGCAAGCGAATCCGGAGGCGGCCAGGGTTCCGCAAAAAATACCGGGCTTTGCCCTGGGGCTGGGGCTTATTGCCGCCGCGCTATTGCTGCTATACATTATACGGATGTACCTATACTTCCCCGACCGCATCCCCTATGTCTACAACTACAATAATATAATGGAGGGCATCATCCCCGGCTACCGCGCCTTTATCCGCGGCCTCTTTAACTTTTGATCAGGTCACTAAGCTGTTCGAGGGGGAAGGGCGGCGAGGAAAGCGGTTTTAAGGCGATGGACATCAGCTTCAGGGGATTGTCGTCGGCCGCGATACGGTTATGGTTTAGGATGCCGCAGATTTTGCAGCGGTGAATTAACGCCCATTCGCCGTTTTTTTTGACCCATACGGCGATAGGCTCCATGATGCCACCGCAGTCTGCGGCCCGGTCTCCCGGTTCATCGTCCACATGGACACTGCTAAGGCAAGCCGGGCAATGGTTTCGGTGCTCGCTGCCCGCACCATCGGCCATCACCGGCTGATTACATGTCATGCATACGAAGTCAGCGTTTAGCATTATTCCTCTCCATCATGCACCATCATTAGGCCGATACAGGCATAGGCCAGATAAAACATGATGGCAGCCAAAAAAGTGGAAACATAGAAGTGTACCCCCGCCGCATAGGCATAGGACATGCCCGGCAGGCAAAAACGCGCCACCTCCACCAAGGCCAGGGCGAAACAAAGGAGCAGCTCCAGCTGTGCTGCCCGCTTTTTCCCATATGCCAGCAACAGGTAGACCAGCGCGAGAACCAACGTGGAAATAAAGTCAAAGCCTAGATAATGAACAGAGAAATGGCCTTCATACACATAGATGTAGAGGGTGCGCTCGATGGCACTTAGCGCCAGCAGGATGAGCGGCAAGACCAAGAGTTTTTGGTATCGGCTCATGCGCCGCTTGGAAGGTTCTTGCTGGCACATTTCATACAACAACATGGTGCAAAAGCAAAAGAGCAGAGCTGGAATGAGGAAAGATAAGATGGACTCGACCAGGTTTAAGGGGCTTGCAGTCTGCCCAAACCTAAGCGGTAATTGTGAAGTTGCGACCACTGCCCCGTCTATTATGCTCACTCTGGCAAATTGAGACAGCAGTACGCAGAGAGCAAAAAATACGGCCAGGCCCAAATATGCTTTATTTGAAAACAGGCGTTTTTTGCTGATCTCGCCCTTTTGCTTTACTTCCATATTGTGTATTCCCCGAAGGCTAGTTTTAGCCCAGCGTCCATCTTAGCACAGGCGAAAAAAAAAAGCAAGCCCCGAAAAATTTCACGGTTTCCCTTCCGGGGCCTTACAGTGTCATTCCGCAATGTTTTTATGCGGAATCCTCTGCGTGGGGGATTGCGGGTCGAGCCCGCAATGACATCTTTCTTTTCATGGCTCACTTGACACTACCGTCTCCGGGGCCTTACTCCTCTAAAAATCCCACACGCCCGCCATTTGTTCCCGCACTCATCAGTGGTGAATTTTCCTGGACGCGCATATAATCACCCCAAATTATCTCACCGTTTTCATTCCTTCCAAAGAACCCGGGGGCGTTTGTGCTCACGAAATCAGATTGGCTTAGGGTATGCGCGTCCAATTCGCTTTTGCCGTCCCTAAACAGCGCAGAATTAATGACTTCTCCCGAAACGGTATCGGCTTTTCCTATGGAAACATCCGTTCTGAAAGAAATGCTATTGGTCAAAACATTTTCCGGCGGATGGAACATATTCGTGCGCATAATATAGTTTTGGTCCCGGTTATCGACTGAAACACAGTTGTTGATACGTATTTCCCCGGGATTAAAGTTATCGGAAAATCCCGCCATTGCGTTAGCAAAAGCCAGGCTGTTTATAAGCGTATGGTCCACGGCTTGGGCTTCGCCCCCCACCTTAAATCCATTTGCCCCGTTGTCATGGGCTATGGATTGTTCAACTAAAATACCGCGTCCTGGTCCTGTTGAAACATTTGTGAAAAAATCAAACCCATCGTCGACATTTCCGTATGCCACACAGCCCCTGAACACGGTTCCGTAACCGGTTCTCTTAGCCGCAAACCCGTCGGCATTGGCACCCTGCGGATCTTTGTTGTAACGCGAATCACAGTTAATGATTTCATTGTATTTGGGAAAAGCATCTATGTAGGTTTCGGAAGTGTTGCCGATATTAAGCCCTGTATTGGCCCCGTATTCCGTTATGCAGCGAATTATTTTGTTGAAATTGCCAGTAGAAATATTAACAGGGCTTTTTTCCACCCTTTCGTCTTCGTTTTTGCCGCCTATTGTCAAATTCTCAAAAATCCAATAATCGCCCCTAATCTCAAAGCTGGTGTTGATTTTTACCTGCCCGCCGTCTTCCGCCATGATTTTAATTGGTCTGTCTTTTAGCCCTGAATGCTCGGGCAATATTTCTATATGGGGCAAGCCTTCGTATTCACCGTTTGATAACATGATTGTCTGACCGGGCAAGACGCTTTCCATGGCGCTGATAAGATCCGTGGGCGAGTCCAAAGAGCCGTCACCCATTCCATCTGCTGAAACGTATATCGTATCGCCTTTTGATATTGCCGTGTCAATAAGTGAAACCTCATATGTTTCCGCGATGACATGCTCTTCTGCCGTGCCGGGAGCGTAAACATACTCAAATTTGCTTAAGCCTTCCGACAAAACCGCATCGATATAATACTCATTGTATGCGGGAATGTCCTCGTCAAATAAAGTGACCCCGTCTTTTGACAGTGTGACTTTGCCGTCCATGTTTACGGCGAAAGCAAAGACATAATCCTCACTGGCGGAGTTTTTTTGCGACAGGATTTTAACAGAAGGTTCTTTTACGGCAATCGGTGGTTCCGTGGGCAGGGCATTTGATTTGCCCGTATCGAAAAGACTTATGTTTTTTGCCGTCACCCTGGCTTCTCTCATCGAACCTATCCCGATATGCATTTTATCCGCCGAAAGCCGCTTTACTAAATCGGCATTCCCCGAGGGCGTTCTTTCGTATATGTAACTGCCGTCCGTTGATTTAATCGAACTAAAAAATCCATCGTCCGTACGCTCCAAAACAAAAATATAGGGAGTGCCTTCAAAAATATCCTCATTAAGACTTTTATCCGCCTCGCCCGACTGTAACAGCACGTTAGGCGTTCCCAAAACAGATACAATCCCATCCCTGTGAAGGGCGCCAAACTTATTGTACAAAAAGCCCGTCCCCGCAAAGTTAGAACATGCGGGCAACTCCTCAAACCCCTCCAAGGGCGGAACTTGTCTTTGTTCCCCGACAATGTCCCTGGCGAAAATCCCTGCGGCGGCTTGCTTGCTTATGTCGTTTTCATCTGCCATGTCGGGGTGGGGGCCGATTAAATCAAACGTAAGCTCGGCTTCAAAAATAAAATTTCTGTCGGTTGGCATTTCGGTGTAAAAAAACGTCATGCCGTCGTGGCCGGCCGCCATTTTCCCGCCCCGGCTATCAACGACGATTACATCGTCTTCTGTAATTGTTATTGCCTCACCGTACTTGACCGCCGCCGCTATGTCGTCTTCGTTTTGCACGTATGCCCTGTTTGCCGAATCAAATTCCGGATTTATCCACGCATAGTTTATTCCGTTTTGGGAAATTGGCGCGTGTGCGTTTGAAACATTGTTAAAAAACACGTCCGTTGATTGTCCATAGGCGCGGTAATACCACGGACTGGAAAGTGCCAGATTTTGCCCGCCATCGTCCGGCTCGATTGCGGCGGGGCCACAAGCCATTGTCGGTATGCATAACAGCGCAGCCAACGCGAGTGCCGTAATGTTTTTCGATTTCATATAGTTCATTCTATATGTTTCAAAAATATTTGTCAACGGTTTTTTGCCTACATGCCCTTGCCCCTTGACATCCCCTGCCACAAACCCTATAATGTTGTGCTATGGCATATGAAAAAGAAATGCTGGACATTATCCAGGCAGACAAAACGCAAGCAGCGGCAGATTTTTCCCGGGTGTGGGCGCTGATTCAGGAAAACGATCTCTCATACAAGGGCGTGCATGTGCGCAGCCTGGCGATACCCAAGCTGATCACTGCCGCCAGCTACGACGAAATTTGCCGCTTCATAGACGCACTCTATAAAATTTTTGACCGGGTGATAGAGCAATATTTTGCGGACGCGGACTATCGGGCGCTCTTTGACTTTCCGGCGGCACTGGAGGCCCTGATATTATCCGCGGACCTGGCAGGCAGCGGCGGCCCCCCCCATATCCCGATGGCGCGGATAGATTTTTTCCTGGACGAAGAGACGGGCGCGATAAAGATGTGCGAGATCAACACCGACGGTACCAGTGCCATGAACGAGGACCGCTTGCTGGGTGAGTTTTTGGCGGAGAGCAGTGCTTTCCAACGCTTTATCAAAGACAGGCCGCATCGCCGTTTTGAATTGTTTGACTCCTGGGTCCGTGAATTTTTGGCCGCGTGGCGTAAGAAAACGGGCCGCACCAGGGAGGATTTGCCCCGCGTGGCCATCGCGGATTTCTTGAACGTCGGTTATGTGACGGAGTTTGAGGTCTTTAAGACGACATTTTTGCGCCAGGGCATGGAGTGTGAGATCTGCGATATCCGCGAGCTTACATACGATGGTAATACCCTGCGGAGCAAAAGCGGTATGGCGATAGACGCGATATACCGCCGCGCCGTGACCAGCGACATTATGGCGGCCTACGATGAAATTGGACCCTTTATCCAGGCGGCTAAAGATGGGGCCGTGTGCCTGATAGGCGATTTTTTGACCCAGATTGTCCATAACAAACGCTTCTTTTATATACTCTATCATCCGCTGACAGATGACATCCTCACGGGGGAGCAGCGCGCATTCATCCGCCGCCATTTCCCGCCCACCTACCCGCTCACGGCCCAAACATTGGCGGAGCAGCCCATTTTTGCCCAGCGCGCAGACTGGATCATTAAGCCCTGCGATTCATACGGGGCCAAAGGTTTTTATGCCGGAAAAAACGAAACAGACGAGCGTTGGATTAAGCTCTGCGAAGGCCATCTGGCCAAAGATTATATTGTGCAACGCTTTCAGACACCCTACAAGAGCCCCAACATAGACTTCCTGGCATCCGAAAAAGTCCACAAATACGCCAATTTGACGGGCATATATTGCTATAACGGCCGCCCCTACGGCGTCTATTCCCGCCTGGCCGGCGGCGAAATTATCTCCACCCAATACGATGAAAAGACGGTTGCGACAGTTTTGTTGTTATAATGCTTGATTTTCTGGTGGGAATTAGGTAAAATTGGTGAGTATGTGGAATAATTTCGTCACCCCGCAATGTTTTAGTGCGGGGCCCCCTGAAAGTAATGGCTACCCGCAGGGGATTCCGCATAAAAGCATTGCGGAATGACGAGTGGACGCAGGGGATTCCGCATAAAAGCATTGCGGAATGACGGGTGGACGCAGGGGATTCCGCATAGAAGCATTGCGGAATGACGGGTGGACGCAGGGGATTCCGCATAAAAGCATTGCGGAATGACGGGTGGACGCAGGGGATTCCTCATAGAAGCATTGCGGAATGACGGAAACGGGAATGCATGATGTAACGCACAGCAGTATTACAATCATAAAAAACATGGAGAGTAAGGATGGAGACAGAAAAAATTTTGCAAGCAGCAGCGGTAGCGGAAGATGCGCCGGCAGCGGTGGAAACAGCGGCAACAGAAGCAATGGCAGAAACAGCGGCGGAAACAACAACGGAAACAATGACGGACTATAAGCAAGAGTTGGAAGCGTCTTTTCGCAAGATAGCGGTGGGCGACATCCTTAAAGGCACGGTCATCGCCGTGAGCGAGGCGGAAGTCACCCTGGACCTAAACTACTATAGTCAGGGCATCATCCTCGCCGCCGACATGAGCAAGGACCCGCATTTTAAGCTGATGGATGACGTGCGCACGGGCGAAGAAATAGAGGCCAGTGTCGTCATGCTGGACGATGGGCAGGGCAATATCCGCCTTTCGCGGGTAGAAGCCAACCAGATACTGGCCTGGGATCGCCTGACTCAATATAAGGAAGAAGCCCGTGATTTTGAGCTGCGGGTGAGCGGCATCACCAAGGGCGGCGTGATTTGCTACCTGGAAGACATACGCGGCTTCGTGCCGGCCTCGCAGCTGTCGCTTTCATATGTGGAAGACTATAACCCTTGGCTATCCAAGTTTATCAAGGTGCGCGTCATCACCGTGGACAAGTCCAAGGAAAAGCTGGTGCTGTCTGTCAAGGTGATTTTGCAAGAGGAACGGGAAGCCGAGCGCGCCCGCAAGGTGAGCATGATCATCCCCGGCAGCGTCCTGTCCGGCAAGGTGGAAACGCTCACGGATTTTGGCGCCTTTGTCGATTTGGGCGACGGTATCAGCGGCCTGGTCCATGTGTCGCAGATTGCCCAGACGCGGATCAAGAATGCCGCCGAGGTGCTAAAGGTGGGCGAGGAAGTGAAGGTGAAGGTCCTTAAGGTGAACGAAGGCAAGATTTCCCTGAGCATAAAGGCCCTGGAGGAAGGGCAGCCGGTGGAAACGATTGAAGAATATAAGTATGAGTCCGAGGGCGAGTTGACCACCTCGCTGGGCAGTTTGTTTGAGAATTTGAAACTTTAAGGAATGACGGTTTCCCCCGTCACCCCGCAATGTCCTTATGCGGGGCCCCCTGAAAGTAACAGCGACACGCAGGGGATTCCGCATTAAAACGTTGCGGAATGACGGCAATATAAAAAACGACAAAAGAGGTTAGCGTGCAACAAGAGAAAAGCAGTATTTTAATTGTGGACGACGATAAATCTACCATCGATGTATTAGTGCATATGTTGAGAAACGAATATGCCATTCATGTGGCAAAGAACGCCCATGCGGCACTAAAATGCGCCGTGAACGACAGTCCGGATCTCATTTTGCTGGATGTTTTGATGCCGGAAATTAGCGGCTTCGATTTGATCAAAAAGCTGAAAGAAAATGAAAAAACCCTCTCCATTCCCGTGATTTTCATCACCGGCCTGGCCAATGCCGCAGATGAGGAGCGGGGATTTTTACTGGGAGCGGTGGATTATATCACCAAGCCCTTCAACAATTCCATCGTCAAGGCGAGAATTCGGACACATATGAAAAGCGTGTACCATATCCGCGCGATAGAGAAGCTGGGTACGCTGGATGCCCTGACGGAAACCGCCAACCGCCGCGGCTTCTTTGATCAGCTGGGCGTGAAATGGGAGTGTGCCACCGCACAAAAGCAAACGCTGGCACTGCTCGTAATCGACGTGGATATGCTAAAACAGTATAATCAAACATACGGCCACTTGCAGGGCGATGTCATGCTACATGCCCTGGGACGGGTGTTTGCCGCCCATGCCGGCCTCACGGGGGGCCTTGTTGCCCGCCTGGAAAGCGATGAGTTTGCCATCCTTTTGCCGGAAACGGACACCGCCGGGGCGATGAATGTGGCGGAGGCCATCCGCAATGATGTCTATGCCCTGGAGATTCCCAGTATCGGCGCGATGAAGACGCAAGCCACCGTCAGTATCGGGGTGGCCGCCGCCGTGCCGGATGAATCCATGTCTGCCACCGACTTACTTAACGAAGCAAAAGAGCGCTTGCGTGAGGCTAAGGTCGTGGGAGGGAATAAATGCGTGTAAAAAATCGTCACCCCGCAACGTTTCTATGCGGGGTCTCCTGAAAGTAATGGCTACCCGCAGGGGATTCCGCGAAGAAACGCGAAGCGTTTCCAAAGCATTGCGGAATGACGATTTAGTACCTCCTGGCTTCCTCCTCCCCGCGCACAACCCGCAGGGCCCCTTGTACCAGGGCCAGCAGTTCGTCCTCGCCGGGATATAGGGTCACGGGAGCAATCCAATCACAGCGCCGCGTCAGTTCATCTGTCAGCGGCTTACTTTTGGCGATACCGCCGGTCATCAGAATTTGATCCACCTTACCGCTCAGCACACAGGCCATGGAGCCGATGTCCTTAGAGAGTTGGAGGATGAAGGCATTCCACACCAGCGTCCATTCGGCATCGCCGGCGGCCACCTTATCTTCCACGGTGGACATATTATTAGTACCCAAATAGGCATTAAAACCGCCGCCGCCGATAATCTTCTTTAGCATCTGGGCTTCTGTATATTGCCCGGAATAGCACATCCGCACCAAACCGCCACTGGGTACGCCGCAAGCGCGCTCGGGCGAGAAGGAGCCGTCGCCGTCCAGGGCATTATAGACATCAATGACCTTGCCTTTTTGATGTGCGCCCACAGAAACACCGCCGCCCAAATGGACGACAATCAGGTTTAGCTCCGCATAGACGCGCCCTGTTTCCCGCGCATAGCGTTTGGCGATGGCCTTTTGATTAAGGGCGTGAAAGATGCTGACGCGGGGGATGTCCGGAACACCGGAGAGCCGGGCTTCCGGCAGCAGTTCATCCACGACGACGGGATCGACGATATAGGCGGGAATCCCATGAATATCAGCAATTTCTTTGGCAATCAGGGCGCCCAGGTTGGAGGCGTGTTCGCCGCGCTCGTGCTTTTTCAGGTCGGCTATCAGTTTATCGCAGATGATGTATGTGCCGCTTTCGATGGGTTTTAACAGGCCGCCGCGGCCCACGATCATGCCCAGGCTGGCGGGATCGAAGTGTTTTTCTTTGAAAAGGTTTAGGATGATGTCCTTGCGGAAGTCCTTTTGCGCGGCCACGGAGGAAAAGGCGGCCAGTTCCTCGGTCGAGTGGCGCAGGGTTTCTTCAAACAGAAGGTTTTCGTCGGCGAATACGCCGATTTTGGTCGAGGTGGATCCGGGGTTGATGACAAGGGATTTGATGGGCATGGGGGGTCCTTTCTACTGCTTGCTTTATGCTACTCCGCATGGCGGTATATCTTATTTCTACTCCGCATGCTGTCACGCTCACTCATACGGCCATATTCCCCGCCACACAAGCGCCCAGGGCGATGGAGTTGACTTTACATT
>Ga0099364_10010672_pt1 | contig 12617 bp, 8 predicted proteins | sample TergutTh196P3_FD_73070 | JGI IMG/M metagenome (GOLD analysis project Ga0099364, IMG submission 73070) | Microcerotermes parvus P3 segment gut microbial communities from Pointe-Noire, Republic of the Congo - Th196 P3 | ecosystem: Host-associated > Arthropoda: Insects > Digestive system > Gut ... | reverse complement strand
TTATTATTATTATTATTATTATTATTATTATTATTATTATTATTATTATTATTATTATTATTATTATTTAATTAAATTTTTTCTTACCTCTGTTATCGTATATATATTATCTCTATACATACCATGTATCATATTTCTATTTTTATCTATTTCCAATAAATTATATTGAGATGTAGCGCCAGTACTATTATCTATTTCACGTCCCGAATCATAAAACCAGTAATATTCCTTGTTGTCCCTATGAATTTTGCCAACTATAACTATATAATGAAACGTTGCCGTATTGACATTATTCACTAAAGAATTCCTATCCTCGTAGTGCATCCCCGCCAATACCGGTTTCCCAGATTTCAATTCTGCATCTATGTAAACCACTGCCTCTTCAAATCTAGCCATATTAGCCTGCAAATGTGATTGAAATTCCCAGTTGTCATTAGAAATTAATGTAGCAATATCAATTGCCTGTTGTCTGTTAGTAGTAACCCCAAACTGTTCAATCATAGCAAGCGAAGCCTGATAGCAACAATTATTTACTCTGCAAGGCGTGCAATCTTCGCAAGACAGTCCGCCACTACAGCAAGCGCTTAAACCACTACACCAATGGCAAGCTCTACCATTAACTTCTGCTGAATATTGACTAATCCATCGTACATTTAATTTAATATCTTCGTTGTCAGTATCGGGAGATTTTATTTCTTCAAAAATATACTCAAGCAAATCATCAAAACAAGCGGCGTTCGTGGTTATTACGAGCGGAATAACGTTTTCTTGTATTTCACCAAGATACATACTGCTAAAATCTCTCAACAAGCGGATTTCTCGAAATTGATGAGGGTCTATTCTCAAAGTATCGTAAGTACTGGCAGATATTTCAATATCGGTTAATATTTTACCGTTGGGCAAAGTAATTCTGTCAACCGTTAAGGGCGCCATGTTACTAAATGTATGATTGAAGGTTTTTCTACCTTGCGCCGCTAACTTGAGTGCACGAAATAGCTCTAATGCAAAGTCTTCTTGAGAGCTACGGTCAAAAACGCGCGGACATTCGCAATCTAATTTTCCCTTTTGCAGCGCTTCGGTTATTTTTTCCTCAGCTTCCTCGTTTTTTTCGTGAACTGCTACGGCATTAAGCCACAGTGCAGAATTCCTTGCAGGAGCAAATTCAAGTTCGTCTCTCATTTGCTTGGTTGGCAGTAAGGCTACGTATTCGCCAGTATTGTCGGCAAAAGTCAATATGTTTTGATATGAGGCAACATAGGAAATATATTGACGTTGCACAGTACGCGCCAATGTCGTAATCTCTTCGTTCAAGGCAAAAGAATAGCAGTAATCTCGCAAAGTTTTATTATCCAATACATTTGGAGTTCTAAATCTTCCCTCCCCCTCTTCTTCATCCTGCAAAAACGCCATAACCATCCTCTCCGGGTCCTGTATCAACTTCCATTGATGTTTCCACAAATCTGTTCCGCTTCTGTAGTCCATTAAATTGTCTGTGCTGCCCTGCACAGCTACAAAGTGGTCGCTGCTGAATGTGTGGCGCAGGTTAAATGCACCGTGCGCTAATTCGTGGGCTATCAGGAACGCCGCGGGGTAGTCGTATATAAATCCTGCTTGCCGTTGCAGCGGCATATAGCCGGCAATGTCGCCTGAAAAGTCTTTGTCTTTTACGTTTTCTACGAAAAACAGGTAAAACGCGTCCTTTTCCATTGAGCCGAAGGCGTTCATTATTGCGCGCTGGTCGGGGTTGTAGACAGAAACTACGCCTATGCCGCCGTGAGACATGGCGCCGCCGGGGAAGGTTACGGAAATTCCGGGCAAAGCCTCTACTGTCCAGTGAGTTATTGCCGGCGCATAAATGCTGTTGAGTTCGTTGGTTAGGGCGGGGATATTTGGCAGGCGGGCATTGTTTACCGGCACGAGATATACCTTGTGGGTTTGCCGGTCAAAACTCAAAATGTTGAGTTTTCCGGCAATAACTTCTGTCGTGTCGTTCAGTTGCGAGTAGGCGTAAAGGGCTGTTTCACTGCCTGCTATGCCTCCGCGCAGGGTTAATTCGTCTTCAAACCGTTGCGGCGGTATGCCCATTTCGGTGCGGAAGCTCGTGTTTTGTCCGGCATCGGTTTTTACGGGGTCGGTTTGGAAGCTCTCTATGCTTTTAAAGGCGGGTCGGTAGTCGGGTTTGAGTTCAGGGTATTCGTTTTGTATAGCTGTTTTGTATTCGGCATATGCGTCGAAGCCAAATCGCTGGTTGGGCGAGGCTGAAAAATTTACTGTAGGTTGTGCATCGGCTTCTTTTTCGCGGTTGTGATTGTCTAACAGGCGATTGTTGCCGCCGGTGGCTTCAAATTCCTCTCTGCCCATAATGCTGTTGCCGGAGTATACGTATTCTTCGCCGTCGGCGCCTTTTATCAGCGTGTTTTTTGTTAGCGGAGAATCTATAGTATCGCCGTTGATAACCAATCTTCCTTCGCGATTTACGAAAATATCATCTATCGGGCGATTTATTGTCATCGAATCGCGAAGGCGGGTATCTTTTGCGAGCGTTGCTATAACGTTGGCAAGGCTGTCCATATGATTGTTGATGGCGTCGGCGTCTACTAAAAAGTTTGTGTTGTATACGCTGTTGAGCCCCATTCGCAAAATTACGTTGTCGGTATTTACCCTCATATCCCAGTATTCGCAAATGATATTTACGCCCCAAAATCTTATTATAAGCAGACAAACGCCTCTGAATGTGCCATCGCCTTGCGGGGTTGCGCTTTGCACAATTAATTTCGTGTGTCCGTTGCGCGTTTCCAATGTGTCGCCCTGATGCAGCTCTTCGCGCAGTGTAAAGTTTGTTATTTTTCTTGTTGTCTGCACAAGTTCGCACGGGCAGTCTGGGCAGTCGGCGCGCACCGATGTTTTCGCTTCGGGTATTTGCGCTGTTTTCCATTCAGACCATTCGCCCGTCGACATGCCGTTGTTGCAAACCGGCTGCACACGTACTCTGTACCCGCTTCCGTGCTCAAGATTATTCCACGTTATTCTATTATCATATGTATACGACGAGTTTCGCCATTCGCTGTATATGTTTTCCGCTTCTACATTGAAACTTGTGTGATTTGGCGCGGGTTGCCACTCGAATATTGCTGATTGCAGGCGCGTTGTTGCCTTAAAGTTTGTAACGCCGTCGCATCTATTTTGGAAAGCAAACACGCGCACTTCGCTGTGTCCGTCTTGCTCAAAGGGTATTCGTCCGGCAGGGTCGGAAGCGGTAACCCGCCACGCATATTTCATGCCCGGCTCTAACATCAAGGCGGCTGCCTGCAATACAAGCGATGTAGCATTAGTAGGATTTGAGGTGTAGAAAGGCGGAAAATGGTTTGCTACAACATACGGGTCTACACCGGGCATACGCAATTCCCAGATATTCAGGGCATACTGCACCGATCCGCCTTGCATTGGCACTCCGGTGTTTGTAGGCAGCCACGAAAACGTTAGCGGTGCGCCCGTTATTAAGCCCATTTCTGCGTTGTTTTGCGGGGAGTTCAGTTGTGGAGGCTTGCCCGTTGCCATCCATGCAGACATGGCTCCGGCGTTGGATATTGTTCTTCCGGTGGCAATATCTACTACTTGCACCGTTATGCGCCAAAATCCATCGGGCAATTGTCCGGCGCGCTGGTAGGCATCGCGACTGAAACCTCTGAAATTCAGATTGTTTGGACTAAAATATGCAGTCAAGTCGGCGCCGGTAAAGATATGCACAGCGCCACCGGTGATGAAAAACGGCGTTACGGCTATGTTTGGTATAGTTTCTATGGTAACGCCCGGCGCTTCCATCTTAATATGCAGCCTCACAGGACGATTGTTGACATTCAAATCATTAACAAAGAGATGCACCATGATACGCTGCATTCCGGGTTGAGAGTAGTCGCTCAAGCGCAGAGAATAAGGCGGAGTAAGAATAGTTTGAACTGTTACGGGAAAAGTTTGAGCGAAAAAGTTGAAAGTTGAAAAATGAAAAGAGAAAATGAAGAAGAAGACCGCGCTAACTCGCAATCTACGTCTTATTGTGTCTAAAATTCTATTCATACTCTATACTCTATCAGAATCCATTCTATAAATTTATTAAATAGAATGAATTTTTTGGCAAAGATACAAAATATTGTTAAATTTTCAAAAAAAAAGAACTATTCAAAAAACGACAATTTCAAATGTACTCGAAAAAAACGAAATTATGTCAGAATCAAAACTATTGATATTCAGCAAGTTCGAACTATTAAATAAAATTTAATAGTTCGATATGCCTGAAATTCAGAGTGATAGAATTACAAGATAATACTGTATTTTACCGCCAGCTTTCTTTTCCTTTTTTCATGATAAACGGACGCAAGGTTCTATTTTTGGTGATGTTTTTGATAATCAATAGCGCATTTTCCGGAACATCGTATTCTAAAACATGACTATTTGCGGTTTGTCTGCCTAAAGACTGCCAATTATCATTGTTCCAATAAAATAGCTCATATACGTGACCTTCGTAAATTCCATCGCCTTCGTAGGTGCGTGGCAAATATCGTATTTTGCTGATTGTTTTTGGCTCGCCCATATCGAGTCCAGTCCACGCGGGATGACTTACAGCATCGAAAAATGTATCTACATCGCCGTCAAAAACCTTTTCATGCGTCATCGACGAATTATTCCATGCGCCCGGAGTACCAATGGCTGTGCCGGTAATTTTTTCGTTATTTTCATCGTAAAATTCGAGTATCGACACATTGCAGTGACCGCTCGGTGGCGACACATATCTTATGTAACGATATTTGGAGCGATTGCCGGTGATAACATCGTGAAAACGAGCTTCGGGTATTGTTGCAATGCGGTGCAAAGTTTGCGCATCAGAAAAATCGCTCCGGTTTGCTACTTCAAATATGCCGCCTTGCATACGGTAAAGCCACCTGTCGCTTGCAATAGCAACGTTGCTTATTTGAACGGTTTGCATTGCGCCCGGAATAAAAAAATGACAGTCGCCCTTTTCGTCTAAACGAAATGGATATGAAGCAGACGTTTGAACTCCATCGTTGTAATAAACAGCAAGATAAAATAGATTTGTGCCTGCTGATTGAAAATGTATTTTATCATTCACAATTTTTCCCCAACCAATAGCATTCCATTGCATCTCAAAGGGCATAGCCAAAAAAGCATAGCCGGTGAGGTTAAACTCGCCGTTAATTATAGCGGCATGTATATCTGCGCTTGTTCCGTATTCAGATGTTACATCAATGATGTAATTTACCTTCTGCAATAATGGCGGAATATTTTCGGGAACTGTCACCACATTTTGTTGATTGGCATACGCATGACGATACACTTTGCTTGTTTGCTCGGTTATTCCCATGTGGTTTTCGCCGGGATTTGATTCTGCGCCCATAAATGAAATTTTTACGCCGCAACTGTCTCTAACGCTGTTCCATGAATGCCCTACACGCCTTGCAATCCACAGCGGCGTATAATCGCCGGAAACAGGAATACCTAAGCCGCGCATGGCAAAAATCGTTAAAGCCGACATTTCATCGCAAGTGCCGCGAGCTGTAGTCATTAGTTGCGAAAAATTCATCGGCGGAAAATCCGTGTCGTGTCTGAAGCGCGGCAACCGGTCATTAACCATACGACAGGCATCGATTATTGAAATATCACCTTCCTGAAAAGAGCTATAAAGCTCGGCAAAGCTTGCAAGTACTTTTTCACGCCAATTGTCAATAGCCTCTGTAGCAAAACGGTAAGGTAAAATTTCCTCGCAGAAAATTTCAAAAGAAATATCTTTGCCCCATGGCATCTCTTCCCAAACTTTAAACGCCAATTCTATATTGTTTATCAGATACGCGCCGGTGATATGCTTCAAATCTTCGCGTATTACAGGCTGTCCCAATTGATATGTTCTAACAATACCGCGACTGTTTCGAGAACTTGTCCAACGAACATGGGCGGCAGCTACATCCTCCCACGGTGCATCATAATATTCTGAATATTTGCCGGGCATGTTTACAATCAAAAACTCGGCAGCCCGTAGTTTCAGACTGTCGGCTGGATTGCGACTGTAATGTTTCAAAACTTTTATTAATTCCCTGCGGTTGCTGCCGGCTTGACGAAAAACGTTAGTCATTTCATCTGAATACTGTGCGAATAGTCTAAAGTTATGTAATGTGTAACAACACAAAGCAGTAACTATAATAACAGTGGCTAAAACGTAATATTTATCTTTTTTTGACATAGTGAATAATTTTTTATATGATTTGTTTTAATGTTCTGTTCCAACGATATTTGTTTGAATATCTGTCTTTTGAAGACATAACTCGCGTGGCTTTGCCAATAATGAAGATTTCGGGTATCAATCCTATGTATCGTGAATCCTGCGAATTCATTACCTTGTCGCCTGCAATAAAATACCAGTTGTTGCGGAAGGTGTACTCATGTGCGGGCATGTTGTTGATAAATACCAAAGAATCCTCTATGTGTACAACGGCGCCAGTTTCAAATACTATTTGTTTGTGGTATAGTTTGAAGTTTTTTGGGGTCAATGCTATTGTTTGCCCAGCAGAGGGTATGTAAAATGGACCGAAATCAAAGACATCCCACCCTAAAGAAGCGTCAAAGGCAACAGTTCTAATTATTACTGAATCAAGAAATGAACGATTACGTATCATTCGTTTCTGTTCGGGGATATATCCAAAAGTATCAATAATTCCGGCAATATGGTAGAATCCCCCAATAGCCGACACACTGTCACCCGGTAAAGCAATGCATCGTTTTACGAAAATTACTTCGAGGTTCATGCGTACAGTGTCCCAACCATGGCGATAAGGAAAATTGAATACGAGCGGATCGTTTCTTTTAATGCTTCTAAAGCCACGAACTCGTACCATTGGCGGGTCGTTGTTTCTGTCAAATTTTAAGCCGGTAAAGATGCGGGCGCCGTAAATCCATTTGTTAACAATGATAAAATCGCCGGGGATTATTTCCGGCTCCATTGAATCAGTGGGAACTACGTAGAAGTTACACAGAAAAAGCCGGATAAGTAACGCTATGAAAAGCGAAACAAAGATTAATATGATGTATTGGAGGATGGATTTGATTGTTTTTTTCATTAACACCAGCATAAATTATAATCACAAACTATCAAACGATAGATCGAATTCAACAATAAAATAATCAGGATTTAAACTTATTGCATAAAAGCTATTAGTCAATCCATCAGCAGCAATTCTTACTGTATTGTAAGGTAAATCAAGAATATGTTTTATATTGCCATCGTAATCAAACAAATAAACTGACTTTGGAGCAACTTCAGGCATGTTTCTAATGTCTCCTGTTAATGGTTTGCTGTTGAAATCTTTTACCAAACATACTATATAATCTTTGGTAAAAGCCAAGCTTGTTGCAAAATAAGGATTATTATTTATCCAGTTAAATTCTTTTCCGTCAAATGTGTAGTTGGGAGCCATGAATTGAGTTTCCCACAGTAATATCAATTTATTATTTTCAACTCTGTATTTTGCTATATACGGATTTTGAATTGTAGCATATACTACGATATTTTTCTGAGGATGCATTGCTACTGTTCCTCTAAAAATGTCAAAAGATGGAGGTAAGTTTTTTTCTATTAATGGAAACTTTCCGGTAGGAAGATAGTCTTTCTGAGAAACCATAGTGAAAGGTGTTTCTCCATCAAAATTTATCTTTAGATATCGCTGATTATCAACATGAATAATACCATCAAACATCATATCTACTATTCTGACAGAATCTTGATTTGAGATGTCGCTATACATGTTTGACGGTTCTATGAGGGTGTATTGCTTCTTAGCAACGTCCCAAATTACTATTTTGTCTTCAACCACATTGCCAAGCATTGGAGAACGCCAGTATCCTGGTCCCCATCCAATTTTACCAACACTAAAAACTTTTTGTCCACTTTTACGGTCAAAAATCAATAAAAAATTTTCTTCCTCCATGCTGTGAAGTATAAGGTGTTTTGAATTTACTTGAAAATTTGGAAATCTTCTTAAATTCAAGCTATCTATTTTTACGGTTCCAACGCTTAAGGACTGTCTAGTAGGCATTAATGTTTCCGGTATTCTTTCAGAACAAGATACCGTGAACACAATAAAGCTTAATATTATCAATTTTGTAAGATTTTTGTAAACAACCAAAATAAATTCTAAAAATAATTTCTTCATTGCTAAATATTTATTATATTAATTACTAATAATTCGTTTCGCTTCCATCTGCATTTCACGTATAGCAGTAGACTGTATCTTTACCGGTTTATTAAGCAAAGTTTCAGCCATTGCTTTTGCCTTTTCTGCCTCGTCGATTTCAGCATACAATTTCATGAGAAGATATAACGGATAGTGGCGGTTTGGAACAATCTGCGAAGCTCTGATATACATATTTTCGGCTTTTGCGTAATCGCCCATTTCTTTAAAATTGTTGCCAATGCAGTTATAAACCATCGGATCGCTGCCATAGAGTAGGTATTTATCAAATATAAGATTGCTCTCAGCATATTGTCCTGCCGAGTATAAACTTTGAGCGTATTCAAAAAGGAAATTTTTGTCAAAATACAATCGCGGGTACAGCGAGGTGTATTTTTCTAATACATAATTATGAGCGTTTACACGATATAGCGCACGTATAGAAGCCCATTCTTTGTAAGCCGCTCGTTTTGGTAAAACATTGTACGCACTATGTGATGTAATGCCTATACAAACGACAACACCTATAATCTGCAGCCATATTGGCAGGGAAAAGGAAAGTTTTTTTGACATTGGCGCAGAAAAAGCTAACAGAAAAATAAAAATTATACTTAACGGTAAAACAGAAAATGGGTATGAAAACGCGGCAAAAACCAAAATAGCTATTAGTGCATAGTGGTTAGCGGTTAACGAGCGAAAATTGAAAAAGCAGGAGCCAATTAGCATTATAAATAGCGCCAGACCAACTATACCTAATTCTACCGTGATTTTTACATATTCGTTGAAGGCATTTTCGGGGCTATCAGCTACCATCAATTGTTCTGCAGTGCGTTGTGTTTTTTCGAAATAAGCCGCCTGAGCATCGCCATATACCGCAGCAAATCGCCCATATCCAGCGCCAAAAAACGTATTTTCTCTAACAGACTGCATACTGGCGCTCCAAATAAGAAAACGACCATCTGCTGAATCTTTTTTTATTACATATGTTCCTAACACCAAAGCGACTGTTATTAAGCTGACAGCAACGACAATTGGTAGCTTATGCTGCAGATTAGAAAATGAAAAACCGAAATATTTGAATAAAACAGGCATACAGCCGACAGCTGCTGCTATCCACGCCGCTCGGCTCATAGCGGCAGGTAAAACTAATAAAACTGCAAGCAAGGTAGCTATTCCAAGCCAACGCTCCCATCTAACTAACGTTTTATTAAATGAATAGCACAACGCTAACGGTATGCCAGCAACCACAAAACCGGAGTATGGACCAGGATTAAAAAACGACCCTGTAAGCTTATAAGCGCTATGATAAGAACTGACCAATCCGTACAATTGCAACAAACCCCAAATAGCCTGTATCAAAACAACGACTAAAATAGAAACGTGTAAACATCTTCGAATATTTTCGTTGCCGGAAATCGAGCGTATCGAAAAGTACAATGGCAGCATAAGCAAAGTTAACCACCATTGCATATTTGGGTTGCCGTTAAGGAAAAAGTAATTGCAACAAACGTATAGAGCTAATGCGCAAAATAAGACATCAACGATGTGAATTTCATTTCTTTTAGATAATTTAAAAGGCAACAGAAGCGATGCAAAGCAAACAGAAGCAGCAAACCAAAAATATTTGGCGGTTATTGATTTTTGGGGCAAAGAGCTGTCAATAGCAAAAACAGTACACAAAATACCTATAAATACTACAACTATCGCACCATTTATTAAAAATAAAGAAACAGTATTTATATTCGCATCATTTTGTATTTTTCTGTAAAGCATAGCAAAACTAAATATATTTCTTAACGATTTTATCTTATATTCTTATTTTGATTGAGTAATTACTCTTCTATATAATTCCAACATTTTTGGACTATATGTAGGAGAACCAACCAATAACACTTTATTATTGTTATCCAAAAGAAAAGTATTGTAGGGTGCGGCTGGAAAATTGTTAAGTTTATCAAATTCGTCAAATTCATCTAAAATAACGGGATGGATAAAATCTTCAGATATTAATATCACTTCGAATTCTTTGAAATATTTTGGCTGTATTACAAACATCAGCATAACATCATTGCCATCTTCTCTAAAAATTTCTACCAATGATTTCCACTGGTGAGCATTAAAAGAGCAGGAAATACAATCTTTTGCATAATACAATATTCTGAAAGTCGAATTGATCGAAATTAATGTGTCTCGTCCATCAATTTTCCAAACGATGTCATCTGGCATCTGAATAATTTTATGATGCCACTCTTTTGCTATTCTTATCGCCAGTCGATTTGGATCTTCACAGGAAATAAAGCATAAAAAAAGGGATATACAAAGAAAATTAAATTTCGGATAGGTCATATTTTACTATATTAAAATCAGGCTCTACGCTTAGAATATACACAATATCCGAATCTTCCTCAGATGCAATTCTAATCGAGGGATCTATTAAGTCAACTATTTTTACTAAATTTCCCTGATAATCAAACAGATATAAACTGCGAGGTGCAGTAGATGTTTCTCTTCCACGTATTTCTCTCAATTTAAGCTCATTTCGTAAACAAACAATGTATTTATTTGTAAAAGCAATTCCCATAATTCCGCTACTTTGTTCCTCCCGCCAGCTTATTTTATCATTGTATATCGAATAACGAGGTTTAATGAACTGATTTTCCCAATTTAGCGTAAAACTATTATCGTCAAATCTTTGATAACATGCAATATAAGGATTGCGAGAATTGTAAAAGAAAATCTGCTGTTTCCTTACGTGATACTCAGTACCTCCTTGCGGAAAATCGTTTGTATTACGGATTGGCGGTTTTCCAAAATATTTAATTACCGAAGATTCATTATGAACTTTAAATGGTTGCCGCCAGTCATCAAACACTGACGACACGAATAACCCATTATCGATTTTAATAGTGCGATAAATAAAATCTTGAATTGGCGAATCTGAATATCGAATTGGATTGAACTTAAGGGCAAGCAAGCTATCAATTACTATTAACGCTTTTCTGTTTGCTCCTAATTCAAATATCAAAAGTTTGTCTTCGTAGATGTTACCTATATAAGGTTGAATACTTTCACCCGGTCCTCTTCCTAAAGTTCCAACTGTATTCAGTTCTTTACCCGTGTGCCTGTCGTATATACTGAGAAATCCATCTCTTAAAAACGGATTAAGCACAATTATATAATCGTTATAAACCTTCATTGCTGAAGGAAAATTTGTAACGAGTGCTTCAGCCACTAAGACTGGCTCTAAACGTACACGTTCGATGCTACGCGAATACCCCCGAGGGCTCGAAACATCACGGCCATTGCACGAAAAAACCGAGAAACAAATCAACACCACTAGAATTACGTTCATATTATCATCTTAATCATAACGGGTCTATCATACGAAAGATAGACCCGGTTGCCTTATGAAGGTTAATTGGTACATGTTCCGATTGAAGCCCCCCATGCGCAACTTGTGCCATCTGGTCTTTGACCTCTGCAAACATCCTTCGGATCCCATGAAGGATCGCATCCCCCTGTATTTTCTTTGTATTCATCTGATGTCTCAGTTTGTGCTAATGCTTCAATATTAGCCAATACCAAATCGGACAAGGCATTGTTGCGTAAACCTATACTGACGTTAACCGCCACTACCGCTATAAATGCGGTAACTCCAATAACTAAAAATAATTTTTTCATTTTACTAATATTTTAATGTTAAAAATTCGCGGCAAAGGTACTACCTTTTTTTCAATAAAAAAAATATTTTTGCAATTTTTTTCAAACATTTTTTCTAATATCTTGATATTATACTGATAATAAGCTGCTAGGGATTGTCTAAAAATTTTATGCTAAGCAGACAAACAGCTATGAATACATTTTTTCCCATTCAGACCATTCGCCCGTTGATATGCCGTTGTTGCAAACCGGATGCACACGCACTCTGTACCCGCTTCCATGTTCAAAATTATTCCACGTTATTCTATTATTATATGTATACGACGAGTTTCGCCATTCGCTGTATATGTTTTCCGCTTCTACATTAAAACTTGTGTGATTTGGCGCGGGTTGCCACTCGAATATTGCTGATTGCAGGCGCGTTGTTGCCGTAAAGTTTGTAACGCCGTCGCATCTATTTTGGAAAGCAAACACGCGCACTTCGCTGTGTCCGTCTTGCTCAAAGGGTATTCGTCCGGCGGGGTCGGAAGCGGTAACCCGCCACGCATATTTCATGCCCGGCTCTAACATCAAGGCGGCTGCCTGCAATACAAGCGATGTAGCGTTGGTAGGATTTGAGGTGTAGAAAGGCGGAAAATGGTTTGCTATAACATACGGGTCTACGCCGGGCATACGCAATTCCCAGATATTCAGGGTATACTGCACCGATCCGCCTTGCATTGG
>Ga0099364_10010671_pt1 | contig 12617 bp, 7 predicted proteins | sample TergutTh196P3_FD_73070 | JGI IMG/M metagenome (GOLD analysis project Ga0099364, IMG submission 73070) | Microcerotermes parvus P3 segment gut microbial communities from Pointe-Noire, Republic of the Congo - Th196 P3 | ecosystem: Host-associated > Arthropoda: Insects > Digestive system > Gut ... | reverse complement strand
GGTCAAATTTTCCGATGATGAAGTACCCAGCGTTACCGCCGCCATAGTCACCGACGAAGACAGTCTGGCGGCCTTGAAGGTACCCGCAGTCGGAGACGCCCGCAGCGGCGAATATGTAAAAACAATCAGCGAGGCCAAGAAACTGATTACGGACAGGCCCATATTTGCCGGGGCAATCGGGCCGTTTTCACTCTCGGGCCGCCTGATGGACATGACAGAGATAATGATGCTCTGCTACGAGGAACCGGAGCTGGTGCATGGCGTACTGGAGAAGGCGACGCAGTTTCTCATTGCCTACAACCGGGCCCTGCGGGATGCGGGAGCGGATGGAATCATCATGGCCGAGCCGGCCGCCGGGATGCTCTCACCGGCCCTGATAGGGGAGTTTTCCTCACCCTATGTAAAGCGGATAATAGAAGCCGTGGAGAGCGAAAACTGTGTTTTTATCTACCATAATTGCGGCAACGCCACCCTCTCGCTCACCAAGGAGATTCTCGCTACCGGCGCAAAGGCCTTTCACTTTGGTAACGCCATAGACTTGGGTGAGATGCTAAAGCTCATCCCCGCAGACAAGATTGTGATGGGTAATGTCGATCCAGCCGGCGAGTTCCGCAATGGCACGCCGGAATCCATACGGCGCGCCACCCGGGCGGTACTGCTAAAATGTGCGGCCCACCCCAACTTCATCCTCTCATCGGGCTGCGACATCCCGCCCGTTTCGCCGCTGGCTAATATCGACGCCTTTTTTGAAGTGGCCAAGGAGTGGAACTAGTTTAGGGTATCGGGCAACGCAAACAACAGCGTAATAATTTGCTTGGCTCCAAAGGATATGTTCAAGCTGCCATCTGATTCTTTCTCTAAGTCTTTAATAAAACGTTCGCGCAAGTCCCTCTCACTGACCAGTTGATAGTCAAAGAGGGGCTTTATGCGTGCGCGGATTTCCCCCGCGGCCGGATTAAAGCAACGGACGATGATGCCCCCGCCGTCCTCGGCCGCCTTGACGGTGGATAAAGCAATGTCTTTGTCCAGCTCGATAAGACAGGAGAGTGGCACGTCGCCAGCGTTGTTATTGAGCGCTGCCGTGTAAAAATAGGGTTTTTGCTTATATCGCTCGACTTCGGCAAACATTTCCACGCCCGCGTCTCCCCCTGCTTTCAAAGGAACGATGGCATATTCCAAGATCAACTCGCCCAGCAGCAAACTGTCCACGCTGTCGATTGCCTCGATATTCTGGCTAAAGCTGCGGTACAGGGTCAGGGCCAGCGTCCGCGCCTTATCGTCCATCACATGGCCCTCGCAGATGCCCTTTGTAATCAGGGCCAGGCCGGGTGTCTTTTCACTGCGGATGCCCAAAAAGCTCTTGAACGGGGCCTCGGGCCGAAAGGTCTCGACCCAGCCCTTGGTGTCGATGGCTTTTATGCGCCGCTCCAAACAGTCGAAGGCGGTGTCGGCAAAATAATATTCCGCGTCATTAAGTGCCTTAGATACCGGCAGCAGGACTTGCAGACGGTGCTGTTTGGCATTATTGGCGATGATGGTCTTACAGTCAATGCGCTTTTCACCCGCCGTCATCGTCAGGATGTTGACGATTTTCACAGCCACTTGGCCGATACGCTCCCGCTTTTCCTCGTCCAGTCCATGGGGAATCATCAGCTCGCCCGAGACCTGGAAGCTCGCCATCAGCGGGCCGCTTTCCGTGAGCTCAATGATCACGTTTTGCCAGTTGTCCGCCGTCAGGCTGGAAATGATCGTGTCGTTTCGCGGGTATATATGATACCAGCCGTTGCCGGCATCGCCGCAGTCTACGTAGTGCAGCAAGCCCTTATATTCCGCGCCTGTTTCCAGGTCGTGGATATCCAGCCGCCCGTCTGCCCGGACATGGGCGCGGAGCAGGCCGTTTTCCATTGTGCGGCTCGTGGCGCAGACACTTATCCGGGGCGCAAAGACCGGCAGGGTGTCGGCGGCGATATATTTTATGCCATAACTGTGGAAACTGAGCGGCGCGATTTCATCCGCGATGGCCAGATGATAACGGTGGACGCGCATACCCTCGGGCGGATGGCGGGTATAGTCCGGCCCGCCGGGCAGATGGCGGATGCCCGTCAGGTACTGGGTCCGGGTCCGCTTCACGACCCTAAGCAGTTGCTGCGGGAGGGCCGTGCCGCTTTCATCGACGATAATGGGGTGAAGCCCTTTGTCTTCCAGCCGCTGCGCTGCTTCGGAGGGTATTTCAAAAGCACATTCATTGACCAGCTTGGTCAATGTCGCCATGTTAAAGACCGTGACCGTCTTTTCGCAAGCAGAAAAAGCGGAGTTATCCAGGCCCGCGCAAATCTGCTGGATGCTTTCGCGGATGGAATTGGTCGCTAAAGCCTGGGCCTGGCGGAAATTATAGTACATATCCCGATGCACTTCGTCGATCGAGCAACCGACGATGGAATCGTGGGGATGGTTATAAAACAGGTACTTCCAGGCCAGATCCAAAAAGGCTTTCTGGTCCTGGCCGCCGCAGAGCTTACTCCAGACATGCAGGGGCTCGGCGTGGCGGGCAAGCAGTATTTCCGTCTCGTCGTTTTGTTGCTTTAAATCGACGCGGCTGGAGCCGATGCCCATGATGGTCTCGTTAAACAAGCCGACCTTGGAGGGTGTCCGCAGCTCGCCGCGAAAACGCCGCAAATGCTTTTTATAGTCGGTGCCGAATTTTGCGTTGAGTGCCTGTATAAGTGCGCGGAAGTAATCATTAAAAGAGCCGTGGATAAGCTCGGTATCGGCGAACAAGCCATTTAGCTCGGCCAAGGACTCCGGCAGATCCCAACGCGCCGCTGTATGGTCGTTGCCGTCGAGGCCGAAGTGGACATGGGTATGGCCGAAGGCCAGTTTTTTTGCTTCATAATCGCGGACAAAGGCGGGCAGTTCATCCTTTGCCACCTCACTCAGGGCGCGGATGTCGCCGTAGCCCAGGTGGGGATAGACCTTGATGATCAAAATCTCGCTGCCGTCGGCCCCCTCCCAGCACATTTCCGCGTGTTCATCTTCGCCCGATGTGCCACGTTGCAGCAGCGCCCCCTCCATGCCAAAGCCCTTAAATATCTGTGGCAGTTGCGAGACATGGCCGAAGACATCTATGACATTGCCGGCAATCATCGGTTCGCCACCGTATGCTTGGCAGATGGAGTAACCCAATAGCAGGTTTCGCACCAGGCTTTCACCGCTCAGCAAGAGCTCGTCCGGCATGACAAACCAGTCGCCCATGGATATGCGGCCGTTTTTGATATGCTCCCGTAGGCGTTCGCGGTTTTCCGGCCGTATCTCCAGATAATCCGGCAGCCAGGCTGTGTGCCCGTCCATGTGGAAGCAACGAAAATCGGGCTGGGTATCGAGCAACTCCAGCAGTTTGTCGATATTATAGACCAGACGTTGGCGGAAGTTTTGGAACTCGCAGTACCATTCCCTGTCCCAGTGGGTGTGGCTGATGACGTAAAGTTTGTTTGTTTTCATGGTTGTCTCACTTTCGTAACCCATCACTTCGTCATTGCGAGCGTATCTTCCGCTGTGCGGAAGTGAGCGAAGCAATCCAGTAATGGGATATACGAATCATTGAAATCTGGATTGCGCCTGCGCACAGCGCAGGATGGCCATGTAAAACGGCCTCGCAATGACGTATTTCTACGTTTTCATAATTCACCCTATTCCCTTGGCAACAATACCAAACGCTCCCCTTCCACCACAACACGGCTGATGCACAGACGGCGCCCCCCTCCATCTTCCTCGACCTTCTCATTACGCGGCCGCCCATGGTAGACGATGCACAAATCACCGTTTGGCCCCGTGATCATTGAATTATGGCCGCAGCCCGTAAAATAATCATCCTTGCCAATCAGCGGCTGATAGACATCGGGGCCGGGATATTTCGTAAAAACGGCCTCATCCAAGGGCATGTTCGCGTCACAGGTGGCATAGCCGACAAAATAATCGGCCTGCGTCCAGGCGTTGGCGCTGTACATCAAAAAGCCGATGCCACCGCGCTCGAAATAAAAGCCGCCCTCGATGGTATACCAGTCCCGTCCGTCGCCGTCGCGGTTACGCATATGGATTTCCTGGTCAATGCTGGGGCCGACAACCACACGGGGCGCACCCTGTGGCGTATAGGGGTCGAGCATTTTATCGAGCAAAGTGACCGTGCCGATCTTATCATCGGCGCTGTCATAAATATTGGCAGAATAGAACAAATACAAGCCCCCGTCCTTTTCCACCACATGGGCATCGATGGAAAACTCGTCGAAGAGCACTTTTTGACAGACAAAGGGGCCCAGTGGGTCGGTCGCCGTCGCCACGCGCAAAAATTCCTGATGGGCATCTTCCTCGCCTGCGGGCAGGCAGGAGTAGTACATATAAAACAAGCCATCGCGGAAAATCACCGCCGGCGCCCAATAGGCATAGTAGTTTGCGTCATGCAAAGCAAAACCCATATGCTCAAAGCTCTCCAGATCGTCGGAGCGCAGGACATTGACACCATGAAGCCCGGTCGAGTAGCAATAATACCTGCCCTCGTGGCAGATCATGAAGGGGTCGGGGTTTTCGCGGATGTTTATGCGCGGGTCGGATATATGGCTGGTGATGGGGATGGGGTTATTGTTGAACATGGCTACTCCTTTCTAAAAATACGTCATTGCGAGGGCTCTTTACAGCCCGAAGCAATCCAGAGCCAGGGATTCGTATATTTTATTACTGGATTGCTAGCAATTATATATATTAACCATAAGACCTTAACATCTCACTCTCACTCACCGGCGCCAGTTCTACAAACGCCACCGCATCCGCCGGCAGATAGACCTGACAATAAAACGGCCGGTCGGAATAAGCCACCGCCACCTGGGTAAAGCGCCGTTCGACGGGAACGAGTGCCCCATTTTCCACACGGCTCTTACCGTCTATCCGCCAGATCGTGAGCAGCTTAAAGCCATCGTCCACGCCGCCAAAGTCAATCTCGGCCAGCACATCCCGCGAATTATACGGGTCATAATTGACCAGCATCGCCCGCACCGTGCCGTCGTCATCCACCGCGCCTGTTATGCGAATGTCAGTTGCCGTACTCGTCGCCACACATGCCGTACCACCCATCTTTGCCAGCAGGGCATACAAATGATAAATCAGGCGGGGCTGGCCGCAGACATCGTAGAGGCCGAAGTTGCAGGGGGTCTTGCACCAATAAGTCAGCATATTATCCAGTCCCTTGTCGCTGAAAAAGGGGGCAAACTGTTCGGCGGCCAAGAACTGGTCCCAGACATGGTAATAAAAACTATAGTCCAGGCCCGCCTCCGCCATGTCCAGCAAGGTGGCGGCGACAGTGGCTGAGCGCAGGCCGTCCGCCTCGGCATCCTCGACCCGGGCGTCGTGGAACCATTTGGAAAACTCCGTCAGCATCGTTTCTTTTTTTTGGCCGGGGAAGTATTTTTCGAGCAGGCCTTTGGCATATTTCACGCCATCGGTGAAATACTTAGGCTCGTCGGAATAGCCATGCCAGGATACGAAGTCCAGGGGTACGCCCGTTTCGGCGCAAAATTTAATCAAGCCTTCCATCAACGGATGGTCATAAACGGCCAGGACCGGGCCACCGACCTTGGCGGCGGGAAAAGCCCGTAAAATGGCCTCGACGGTGAGGCGGTAGTATTCATTGTAGGCTTCCGGTTCGCCCGTGCGGTAGGGGCAGCCGCCATACTCGCCTATATCCATCTCATTGCCAATCTCCCAATGAGTGACGATGGGCCGCTCGATCGAGTAGCGCCGCACCAGGGCCTCGATGAGCTGTTGCCATTCGCCGACATCGTTTGGCATGATGATGTCCTGGTCGATGGCGGGGTAGAGGGGGCGCGGCTTGATGGTGATGGCGGCGACGACCTGGGCCCCCGTGGCGGCCAGCGAGTCCATGTAGGGGTCCAGCGCCGTCCAGTCATATGTGCCGTGGGCGGGGTAGATGTTAAAGTATTCCTGGATAAAGGTGCGGATGAGCCGGGGCTTTAAGCGCTTCAAACCCTGCACGACGGCGGGCGGCAGGGGGTATTTGTTGATACCGCCGTGGCCGATGGAGTGGCGAAAGGTGGAAAAGTCGCCTTTATGCTCCGCCAGATCCAGTTTCGCTCCCACCCTCGGCAGGGTCGAGTAGTATTTTTCCATGTCAGTCCTCCACCACCTCAGCCGCGATCCGCGCCCATTCCCACAGCCGCTCCGGCTGGTAGCGGACGGTGCTGATGTCTTTTAGGATAAATTCCAGCGGTGAGTCGTTTTTTTCGCAAATGGCCTTGGTTTGCATCAGATCTGCCCGGACCAGGGCGGCATCGAAGTCATGGGTGGCGAGCAGGGCGGGGTTGGGCTTGCGGGAAAAGACGTAGCCGCTGCCGATCTGCTCGGCGAAGCTTTCCTGGGTACTCCAGGGTGAGGCGGAAATTTTGCGGACATTGGGGATTTTCTTAACCAAGTCGAGCTTGCCGTCCAGCGAATCGCAGCAGCCGTAATAGAGTAGCCCGAAACGTTTAAAGAGCGGCAGGCAATATTCAAGCTCAAATTCCTCGAACATGGCCGGCGAACAGGCCCCCATCATCTGGGCCAGGCCGCAGCCCCACAGATCCTTTAGCCGTACTTTGTCCGGGTCATAACCGGTCGCCGGCAGCTCGTCCGTCCAGGCCCCCGTGCAATGTATCAAGGACTGGGGCGGACGCAGCAGCTCCTGCCCCTCTAATTGGTTTATCGTGCTTTCATAAACGGCGATCATCCGTCCCGCCAGGGCGTGCATCAGCTCCGGCTCGTCGGCAAAGGCAAAGAGGGCATTTTCCACGCCCATCCACATCGAAATCGGGTCCCAGATCGTAATCCAGGGCTCCGCCCCCATCAGGCGGATGTCCAAAATCCCGTCAAAAAGCTCGGTAGCCACCGCCTCGCGCCGCGCGGTCTCGGCTGTGTCATGGCCGATGACGGGCATGGTTATTTTTTCGATGTCCACCATGCAAGTAAACTGGTTTTCAAAGCGGCGGCTGAGGACATCGTTTTTTTCGTCGCTGGCCAGGGTCTCTTCCCGCGAATCGATGCCGAAGCCCAGGCCGGTGATGGCCTTGGCCACGGGGATGAAGGGCTCGATGACCTGATCGACCGGCATATGCTTATGCTGATACAGTGCTTTGCGTAATGATTCCTCGTAGGCACGGCACTCGTCGTTTTCGCAGCGCAGCGTCAGCTCGTCGTCCACCTCCATCTCGCACCAGCAGACCTGGTCGATGGCGATCATCGGCCGGGCGGGTTTCAGGCCGTTTAGTTGTTTCCAGAGATGTTTACGCTCCGCCATGACAGGCAGGGCCGCCGCTTCGGCGTATTGTTTTGCCAGTTCACGGATGATGATTTTGTCGTTTGTGGGTATTGTTTGCATATGGACACCTCTTTCGTACGGAGCCGCAATAACCACCGCTGGGCCGCTCGCTCCGCTCGGGCCGCTATAGGTTTTGCGGCTCCTATTTCTAGTTTATCTCATGCCCCTATCCTTTATAAAACCTCAACCTATCCGCCGTCGCCAACAGTGCCTCAATATTCTCCAGCGGGCAATCCTGCATAATCTCTATCGACAGGCCCAGGCCGCCTTCGGGCAGATAAAGCCGCTCGACACATTCTTCCATATGCTCCCGGATCTCGGCCGGCGTGGCGAAGGGAAAGAGCTGCCTGTCCAGGTCCAGGTTTATCGCTATTTTTCCCTTGCAGACCCGCTCGATATTATCGAGGCCGTTGGCCCGGTATTGGGGATTTATCATGTCCGCCCCACATTCAGCCAGGTCGGGGATGATCTCATGGATGCAGCCGTCGGCGTGCATGTAGACCAAGCGGCCGTCATCCTTTGCCAAATGGAAGATGGCAGCATAACAGGGCTTGAGATACTGGCGCCATTTTTCGGCCCCGATGGGAATCCCTGTCTGCATCCCCAAGTCGTCACCGAGGATGACCATCCGCTCTGTATCACGGCTTAATTTTATCTTCATCTGACGCAGATTATAGTTAAGCACCTTGTCAATCAACAGTTTAAGTTCCGGCGGTTCCTCGAAAAAGTCTATCATCATTTCTTCAAAACCGCGCAAATCCAGGAGCCGCAGATACATAAAACCATGACCAATCTGGCCGTCGTCCGGCGGTATTATCATGTCATGGACGTCTGCGCGTGTCTTGACCGGATGCTCCGTTACCATCGCACAGATACCGTCGCAGGCATTGCTCCATACCATGCCCCAGCCATCGGTGAAACTGCCGACCCGGTAGGCCGCATCCAGTTCTTCGGACGCGGAAAAATATAAGCCTGTCTTACCCAGCATATCATCGTATTTTGCCAACAACCGTCGCAAATCATCGCCATAGCGCAAATATGCACCCGGTAAAATGCCGACCGATATCGGTATTTGCTCGGGATGGTTGTAGGTGGCGGCTTTTATCAGTAGTTCTTGTGACATGGGGTTCTCCTTATTCGTACGGAGCCGCAATAACCACCGTTGGGCTTCGCTCGTAACACTCGCTCCGCCACTATAGGTTTTGCGGCTCCTATTTCGACGTAACATATCTTTCCATCGCCATCATCAGTTCCGCCAGCGGCACGATCGCATCGCTGGCCCCGGCACCGCCCAGCGAATAGGCGGCGACAGCTCCGGCGATACGCAGGGATTCGCTCAAATCCAAGCCCTGATAGGCCCCGTAGAGGATGCCCGCCGCGAAGGCGTCGCCCGCGCCGACACTGGACTTGATGAATTCCGGCGGCAGTTGCCATGAATCCCGCTCCACGAAAGCCCCATCCCGCTCCAGTCCGCAACTGAGCTCAGGCATATGGATGACGGCCCAGCGGGACACACCCATGTCCATGAGTGCTTTGCAGGCCAGGGGCAGGTTTTCTTTTATGATACTGCCGTCTGTTTCACGCAGGTTAATCCCGGTGATGGCGGCGGCCTCGTATTCATTGATACAGCAATAATCCGTATAACGCAGGGCCGGTGGCACCAGCTCGCCATAGCGGCCGCCCGCGATACTCACGACATCGACGGAGGTACGTATACCCGCCATCTGGGCCGCGTGCAGCAAGCGGCACATGGCCGTGGGGTAGTCGGGGTCGGGGGCGTCCAGTTGATCCAGTACTAAAATATAACCGATATGCAATATATCCGTTTCCAGACGGGAAAAATCAAAATATTCGGGGCCGAGCAGGGTGTTGGCACCGGGATAATAGAAGAAGGTTCGCCGTCCCGTGCCTTGCTCCGTCATCACATCGGTGAAGGAGGTGGCCCCCGCCCGTTTCAGCCCGGATATGTCTATCGAGGGATGGGCGGCGAAGCGGCTGACGACAAAATCACCGGCCTCGTCGTCGCCGACCAGAGCAATGGCTTTCAACGGCAACGTCGGATCCAGCCGCGCCAGCGTCAGGGCGCAGTTGGCGCAGAGGCCGCCGGTCGAGCGGTCTTGGCCCGTGATATGGGCCAGGGCCTGGATGTCGGGATAGCGGTCAATGTATTTGATGATATCGACGGTCAAAGAACCGGCGATGGTGATGCCTTTGTGCATACGCGCATACCTCCTATTAGGCGGGCGGCAGGTTGCCGCCCCTACGATTCCTGACCGTCACCCCGCAAAGTCCGTAAAACGCTTCGCGTTTTTATGCGGGGCCCCCTGCGGTGAGCCAGGGTCGTCGCGCCCCTACGATCCCTGTCCCCTAAACACCTCCAACATCGCCGCAATATTCTCCGGGGGAATGTCACCGGGCAGGGAATGGGTGGGCGCCGCGATATAGCCGCCGCCTTTGCCCATTATCCGCATAATGCGGGCAGTCTCACTTTTCACCACTGCCGGCGTCGCCACGGGCAAGAGCTGCTGGGTCGATATGCCGCCCCAAAAAGTAAGGTCGGCTCCATACTCGCGCTTTACTCTTTCGATGTCATATATCTCCGGCTGGAAGGTCTGGTAGCAGTCCAGCCCTATCTCAATCAAATCGGGGAAAATCTCGAAAATATCGCCGCAGGAGTGCTGCGCAACGGGTTTGCCGGCCTGTTTTACCTTGGCATACATCCGCTGCATCTGCGGCTTGATGAAGCGCCGCCAATGCTCCGGTCCCATGATCAGACCCTTCTGCTGGCCCCAGTCGTCGCCGAAATATACACCGTCCACGTCGAATTCGAGGATGATGTCCAGGGTTTTTAGGTTGCGCTCGCAGATGGCGTCCAGCAGGGTGTCCAGTTCGGCGGGAGATGTCAACATTGCCATCAGGATATTTTCCATCCCGCCCAGGCTCCAGGCCCGCTCGAACATCGAAAAGCCGATGCCGACGAAGCTGAAGCGGTCCTCCGCCCCGGCCAGCATGTCGATTATTTCCCGACGTAGCCGGGCACCATCGATAGGCGGCAACACATAATCGTGCTCTTCCAAATCGGGAATCAAAGGCGTGGTGACGGCCCCGATGTCCTTATCCGCGCCGGATCTGTCCCAGATGACGCCGAACTCGTCGCGGAAGAGTTCTCCACCGCCCGCCATTTCCGTTGGCCAGCCCCAGTATTGGTAGCCGCTGATGTGGCTATTAAGGCCCAAGTGAAAATCGCGGTCGCCCAGGTAAGCGGCCATTTTCTCATAAGCCTGGCCAGTAAAGGACAGCTCATAGGGGATGATGTCGCTTTCTTTGTGGTTAAGAGTCCGTTTCACACGTTCTTTTTTTGTCATTTATATCTCTCCTAAATAAGCATATCATACCACATAATTCGTCATTGCGAGCCGCGTATTTTGCGGCGCGGCAATCCAGTAGGTATATTTTAATAAAAATTTCTGGATTGCCACGTCACAAAAACGGACATAACCCGTTTTTGTTCCTCGCAATGACGTGCTTTAATCATTTAACAACACAGGAGCCGGGGCATACTGCATACCCCGGCCCCTGCCCTGCATGGGCCTACGGCCCATGTTGGAAGAACGCATAAATGCTTCGCATTTCCGCGTTCTTCTAGGTTTACTTTAATTACCGGCCCTAAAATCGTCGAAGGCGGCGTTGAAGATGGCGTCGAAGCGCTCATACTCGACGGCTTCGAGTTGGCGGGCCATCTCGGCGATGTCGGCTTCATCGACGAAACCGAAATCGGCACGGGAACCGTACTGATCCCAGAGGGCCCCGTGGACACCCCAGAATGCGTCTTGGTTGAAATCTGGGTCATAGAGGGCGGCATCCGGCCAAGGGAAGCCGTAGTTACCCAGGCGAATGGCGCTGGCGTTAAATTCCTCGTAGGCGGCCTGGATGTCGGCCGGCTCACCGGGTAGCGGCAGGCAGAGCATCCGATTGCCGATGAAGGCGAGGACATTGGGAGCGTATCCCGAACCGTCGATCCGCTCGACCTGGCCTGCGGCATTCAAATTATAGTGCGTACCCTCGATACCGAAGAGCAGTAGGTTATTGAGCGTAAAATCCGTACACAGCAGCATATAGATGAAGGTAGCCGCTTCGGGATTCTGGGAATGGACGTTGATGTAATAAGGATTGCCGAGGATGGATCCGACCGTCAGGAAAGGCTTGCTGATGATGACTTCGCCCCATTCGAAGGAGTCTCCCCAGGTGTTGAGTTCGGCCTCGCCGCCGGGTTTACCGGTGCTGAAGGATACGAGGAAGCTCTCGGGTCCGTTCATGCGGAAGAGATTGTCATATTCCTCGGTGATGGCCCATTCGGGCGTGAAGCCCTTCTCGCGCCATTCGCGGGTCTTGTCCGTATATTGCTTGTACCAGGGCTGGAAGACCCCGGTCGTGTAGTTGTCGCTGAAAGGGTTGTAGATGGGGTGGTAGGGGTTACCGTTGTCGCTCTCGTTGTAAAAGGCCATCAGGGCGGTGCCGGGGATGGCGGCGATGCCATTGGGATAGGCGTCAACGAACATCTGGAGGTAGGGGTCGAGCTCGTCCAGGTGTTTGATGTTATACAAATCGTCGGTGATACCCAGGGCGTCGGAAACGGTCTTATTGAAGCGGATGGCGCAAAGGGCCGAGGCAAATTCCTTGAAGGTCGGGACGGCCCAGATGCCCTCGACGGCGTCAGGCCCGGCAGTCATTTTGATGTCCTCAGCATAGGGTGCCAGCATTTCCCAATATTCGGGTACCTGCTGTAGGTAGGGATCCCAGGGCTGGAAGCCGCCGGCGTTCAGGGCTTCGCCGCGGAAGTTCGCCCAATCAGCCGCCCAGGTCAGGTCATAATCCTCACCGGAGAGGATGTAGGTACTCATTGCCCCGCCGTCGAAGTCCGTCCAGGAAAAGCCAACGACTTCGACGCCCAGGCCGGGATAGCCCATTTCCGTCAGGCGGTCGCCGAGGGCGTCCATGACCGCTTGCTGATCAGCTTGGGAGTCCCAGGCGGTGACAGCGATTTTTAGGGTGTACTCAACGTCCGACATCGGATGGTCGCCGCCGGTGGGGGGAGGGGCAGGATCGTCGCCACCGCCCGTGTCATCGGTCGTGGTCGTGGTGGTGGAGCCAGAGTCCGTCGCCGGGGGCGTGGGAGCGGGATCGTCGCTGCCACCGCAGGCGGCCAGCAGTCCAGCCGTCAGGCAAAGTGAAAGTAGTAGTGCCAGTAGTTTCTTTTTCA
>Ga0099364_10010670_pt1 | contig 12617 bp, 11 predicted proteins | sample TergutTh196P3_FD_73070 | JGI IMG/M metagenome (GOLD analysis project Ga0099364, IMG submission 73070) | Microcerotermes parvus P3 segment gut microbial communities from Pointe-Noire, Republic of the Congo - Th196 P3 | ecosystem: Host-associated > Arthropoda: Insects > Digestive system > Gut ... | reverse complement strand
CCACAACCCAGACGCCGCGCGCTACGCCGAAATTCGCTTTACGGCGGAAATGAATTCCGCCTGCGAATTTTCGTCTTCGCTCCGGCGCACCGCGCTTCGCGCGGTGATAGCACCTGACGGACTAAAATAACTTGTTTTTTGTTAGCGTTATGAATCCGTCAGGTACTAATCCATCCCTGCGGATATCAGAATAATACGAATCACTTCGTGCATTTCCCCTGTAGTCATTCCTTCAAGTACTCGAAACACATTTTCACTGTCACCGGTGACAGTGATCCAACCATCATCATCGACTTTAGCGGAAAATGAATCTGCATCTTCTTCGTTCCAACCAAAATCGGGGTGAACTAGGGCAATTGAGCGCATAGCAGTTTCAATCACATATCCTTGAGCAATACATTCCGCAAAAGGTGAGTTCAGAATTTCAGTCATATCTCCATATTTTTCAAATGGTATCTCCAAAATAACCGAACTGTATGCAGTGGGGCTGAAGTTCGCTGTCACCGCGCCAATCATCGCGTTTTCAAGCGAATCGCTCGTTAGGGCGGCGTATCTGTCCGATGCTTCATATATAAAATCAGCATCGGCTTGGACGGTCATTGGCGCGTCGCTTATCATTATTGTGCCGGAGTACAGAACATAGTTTTTCCAGCGCAGCGTTCCCTCGACGACAAACCTGTATTCGCCGAGGTCAACTGTGTTGCCGTTTGCGTCGGTTAAGTCCCATGTGTAGCTCTGCGTCCCCGCTCTCGGCGTCGCGCCGCTGACGGCATCCACTTCGGCATCGGTCATGGATGCGCGGCCAGATTTTTCTATCCACAGTGCGATGGAATCCGGGCGCATGGTATAGCCGCCGTCCGCTGTCCACGCTGTCGCGTAGAGCGTCCTTATAAGGTTGCCGCTCATGTCCTCAATCCACACCGCCCACTGGTTGCTTGCCGAGCCGGATATTCTTTCGTAATCGAAGGAAATGATGACTTCGCCGGATATGGGTATTGGAGTATCTGGTTCGGTCGTGTTGCTTTGATTGTCGGTAGGCAAGTCCGACTGCTGTGCCGTGGTCGGCGGCGTGTCTGGTGACGCTGTAGTTGCTTCATTCTGCGCAGACGGATTTGTCGGCGGCGCGGATGGTTCTGCTTGGTCAATCCCGCTCGCGCAAGCGCATAGTGCGAACAGTAGAGTTACTATAATCGCTGTAAGAAATAGTTTGCTCATTGAGTTTCACCTGCCATTTCATTTAGTTGCTTCACCATAATATAATCCTCATGTCCTGCATGGTCGAATTTCTCGTCTGTTATCCCATATCCAAGCCGCTCATAAAACCTGACCGCAGGGTTGTCTTTCTGTACGGAAAGCGATGTGCGTTTTTAAGCACGAGGGTATCAATAGAATCGGCAAACACACCTTCCTCGTAATACCAAAAGACTATGTTCCGCTCGCTGCCCTGCGTGAGTTCGCGCTCAAACTGCCGCTCTAAGGATTTTTTAACTTCTGTTAGGTTCATGCATGATCCTCCGAAACAACAAGATTCATTTTTTGTGCGTCAATCTCGTTTAGCGCCAACACCTCAAATTTCCATAGTCTTTGCTTCAACGAACATCAGCGCATCATCGCTGAAGTCTGCAAAGAATTCATCATCTTCAAGTAGAATGCGCTGCTGCCGTGCTACAAAGGCGAACCCGTTCCCAAGTTCAAGCAAGAACTCCTGCAGATGTGTAATTAGCGCGGTTTCTACGTCTTCTTCGTAATACTCAGATTCTCTCTTCAAGCCGAGGAATTCCAGATACATAGGGTCTTTTATGATTTCGGTCGGTTTTTCAGGGATGCGCTGTTTGCGGGCGACGGCAAGCACGGCTTCCTTATCGTTGCTCATTAGCAAACGCTCGTACAGGAGAGAGTTGATTTGCCGCTCCGTTTCGCGCGCAGTCCATGCTTGATTTGCCGATTCCAGTTCGTAGTATTCACGCTTGTAGTCGTCCTCAATGGCGATGAGTTGGCGGTATTGAGACCAGTTCAACTGTGGGCGCACGTCATTCACGTTCGGGTAGACGCGGTAGAACTTCCTTGCCCGTTCCAACTGACGCATTGAAAAGCCGCTCCCAAACTCGGCTTCGATTTTTTTAGATAAGTCGCGTATTAAGTAATCGCCGTACTCCGCTCGGTCTTGTCCGCGTTGCTCTTCAACGAAAATACGCTCTCCTAAATGCCAATACATCATCAAGCGCGTAAACTCGACGCTGCGGACGGCATTGCTCCGCGCATTTAAGATAATCTCCCGTATATCATTATAAAATACCGCGTTTGTTGTTTGCATATCACCCATTTTTATCCTCCGAATTCCGTCCACGCGCGGACGCAATCTTAGTTTTCAATTCCGTCCACACGTGGACGGAATTTGAATTATTATATCCCCGCCAAGTGTCTTGAAGTCATCAAAAAAACCGGGATACGACTTTCGCACGGCTTCCGCGCCCTCGATCACTACAGGACCGGTACATGCGGCGGAGAGTATGGCGGCGGACATTGCTATGCGATGGTCGCCAAAGGATATTACACTGCCGCCTGTGAGTCTTTTTTTGCCGGTAATCTCGATGCCGTCCTCTGTTTCCTTTATGTCCGCGCCTAAGTTTGAAAATGTTTCAGCCACGGTGCGGAGCCTGTCGCTCTCTTTGATTCGCAGCCGTCCGGCGTTGCGGATAGTGGTCCTGCCTTCTGCGACGCATGCCACGGCCGCGAGTGCCGGCACAAGATCCGGCGTATCTCCGGCGTCTATATCTATCCCCCGGAGAGTGCCGGGAGATACGGTCACGGCGCCGTTTTCACTTTTTATGTCAGCGCCGAATCGCTCAAGCAGCGGCAGTACCGCCCTGTCGCCCTGCCGTGAATCCGGGTCAAGCCCGATACAGGTGACGCCGCCCTGACATATAGCGCCCAACGAGAACCAAAAAGCCGCATTAGACCAGTCCCCCCCCGCCCGCACAACACCCGGCGACCGAAACACCCGCCCCCCAAACACATGGAAAGCAGCCACCCCCGTCTCCGCATTCCGAATTCCGAATTCCGAATTCCGAATTAGCGTCGTCTCCGCATTCCGCATTTCAGTAACTTCCACTCCAAACGCGCGCAATACGTCAAGCGTTATATCAACATAGGGACGCGACTCCAAAACGCCGGCGACTTGTATAATACTGTCGCCTTCGAGCAGCGGAAGCGCGAAAAGCAGCCCGCTGACAAACTGCGATGATATGTTTCCCGGTATGGTGTATTTCCCGCTCCTCAGGCGGCCTTCGCATATAAGCGGGTTTACCCCCTGCGCGGACAGCCTGCAGCCGTGTGCCGTCATCTCTTCATAGAGGGCGGAGAGCGGCCGCTCCGGCAGTCTCCCGCCCATTTGAATAGAAGCCCTGATGCCCAGCGCCCCGCAAACAGGTAGGATAAAACGTAAAGTAGACCCGCTTTCGCCGCAGTCCATGCCACACTCAAGTTTACTTATCTGACTGCGGTCAACAGGCGAAACTGAGTACCCTTCTCGGGTATGTTCGACAGTAGCCCCCATCGCCGCCAGGCAGCGGGCCGTTGCGTCAATATCCTCGGAAGACTCCGGGCAGCCTACAAAAGTTTCCGTATCCGCAAGCCCCGCGCAAATAAGCAGCCGATGCGCCTCGGACTTGGAAGCGATCGCCCGAACAACACCACCCTCAGGCGGCTTTATTATTTTGACATTCATTTTTTTCTGCTTTCTGTGGTTTAGACCAGGGACTAGGGATTAGGGACTAGGGATTAGGGATTAGTCTTTAAGCATCGTAATTATGCATTATGCATTAACGTTATTCCGAATTCCGAATTACTAAAGTTCGCCTAACCCGAGGCTTATCACGGATTCTAAATCGGATACCGGTACTTTTTTAAAAATGCATCGCCCGAGTTCGGTGGGGAAAATCATCGTGAGGCTGTCGCCGTCACGTTTTTTGTCACTCAGGCATGCTTTTGCGAGCTGAGCCGCTTGAAAATCTGCGTTTTCCGGTAATCTGTACAGGCGCAGCATTTTGAGGATTTCAAGTGCGCATTCCTTTTGGCAAATACCCATTCGGAATGCCGCGCGTGTTTCGACAGCCATTCCTATCGCAACGGCGGCGCCATGGGCCGTTTTATAATCACTCAGCAGTTCTACAGCATGTCCGACGGTGTGGCCGAAATTGAGAAGCTTACGCGCGCCTTTTTCAAATTCGTCTTCCAGGACAATGTCGCGTTTGATAGAAACGCAGCGGGCTATGACTTTAACAAGCTGTTTATCAATCGGCGTTTCAAGCGATCTGAAAAAAGCCGCGTCAGATATTACGCCGTATTTTATCACTTCGGCACAGCCTTCTGAAAAAAACTCCGCAGGCAGAGTTGAAAGCAGCGACACGTCACACAGTACTGCGTCCGGCTGATAAAAGGCCCCGGCAAGGTTCTTTCCCGCTTTCAGATTTATGGCTGTTTTACCTCCTACCGACGAATCCACCGCCGAGAGAAGCGTAGTGGGGATCTGCACAAAGCGCACCCCCCTCATATAACACGCTGCGCCAAATCCCGCAAGGTCGCCGACGACTCCGCCGCCCAGAGCGACGACAACATCCTCTCTCGTAAACTTTTCCTCCGCAAGATGATTAAGGAGAGAAAAGAAGTTAATATCGTTTTTTGAGCTTTCGCCGCGCGGTATAACATACCGCGCGACGCGGTATCCGCTTTTCTCAAGTGTGGAGCGGAGCCGGTTTTCATAAAGTGCAGATACATTATCATCCGTTACGATCATAGCAAGCCGCCCGCCCGCCGCTTTAAAAATCGCGTCGCCGCATTCGTCAAGGAAACCCTCGCCGATTGATACATCATATTTTTTTGACGCGTGTACATTAATGGAGATCACTGATGATCCAACTCCTTTTTAATACGGCTGCCTTCTTCCAGAAGTGCAGCAAGACCGGTCTCGTCACCCGACGCGAGCGTTTCACGATAGAGGTTCAGCTCCGCCAGTAGAATATCCAGCTCATGTATGAGAAAGTCGCTGTTCTCGACAAACAACTCCGCCCACATAACGGAGTTGAGCCGCGCCACACGCGTAAGATCTTTATAACTCCCGGCAGAAAACCCTTTGTGTCCTTGCGCTGCGGGGCTTTTGACAAAAGCGTTGGAAACGACATGCGCCATCTGGGAACTGAAAGCTATCATTTCATCATGCTTTTCCGCCGTGGTGACGGTCAGATGCCCGAAGCCGACGGGTTTGAGTAATTCCCCTATCCTTCCGAACAGCAATGCGTCATCATAGACCGGCGGAACAAGGATCATCGAAGAGCCGATAAAAAGATCAGCACGGCTGTTTTTGAATCCCGCCCTATGGTCGCCGGCCATCGGATGTCCGCCGATGAATGTAAAGCCGTAACGCTCCGCCAGCGGGAAGCAGCGGTCGCAGACAAAACGCTTAACGCCGCAGCAGTCGAAAACGATGGTTTTTTTCGCTATACCGGGCGCGGCCTTTTCAAGATACTCCACAGCGTCTCCGGGATTGACGGCTATCAGTATCGTGTCGCACTGAGTCATGTTGCGTTCGTTAAGCACGTCGCTGATCGCGCCGGAAAGCTGGGCAAAGCTCAATATGGCGCCGTCCGTGTCAAAGCCGAATACCGTATGACCCTCGGCGCTGTACGCCTTTGCTAAAGAGCCTCCGATTAGCCCCACACCTACGATTCCAACGCACATGCTCATATCGCCAGCGCCTCACGCACTTTGCGCACATTTTCGGCGACTTCGGCAAACTGCTCCGGTGTAAGCGATTGAGCGCCGTCACAGAGCGCGTTTAGTGGGTCGTTGTGGACTTCGAGCATCAGCCCGTTAGCGCCGGCCGCCGCCGCCGCCACGGCCATGTACGGCACAAGCCGCGCGATTCCGGTCGCGTGGCTCGGATCAACTACAACGGGCAGATGTGACAGTTCCCGCAGCATTGGTACCGCAGACAAATCGAGAGTGTTGCGCGTGTATATCTCAAATGTGCGTATGCCGCGCTCACAGAGTATGACGTTTGAGTTGCCCCCTGCCATTATATACTCTGCGCTCATCAGGAGTTCCTGCATCGTATTTGCCAGCCCCCGCTTGAGCAGGACCGGCTTTTGGATCATACCCAACTCTTTTAAAAGCTCAAAATTCTGCATGTTACGCGCACCGACCTGGATGATATCCACATCTTCAAACATTCCGATATGGTTTGCGTTCATGATCTCCGTGATGATCGGCATACCCGTCTGCTTTTTCGCCTCCAGCAGAAGCTCTACGCCGTCCGCTTTCAGGCCCTGAAAATCATATGGCGATGTACGCGGCTTAAAAGCGCCGCCGCGCAGGATCGCCGCGCCGGAAGCGCGTACGCTGTGCGCTATGATAAGTATTTGCTCAAAAGACTCCACTGAACACGGCCCGGCAATAAGCTGAAAAAACTCGCCGCCGATCTTCACCCCGCCTATATCCACTATGCTGTCGTCCGGGTGGAATTTGCGGTTCGCTTTTTTAAAAGGCTCGCTTATGCGTTTGACGGATTCTACCATCTCCAGCCCTTCAAGCAGTTCTGTGTCGATCTGACTTGTATCGCCGATAAGCCCGAGGATCGTGTGATCGACACCCTTTGACAAAAAAACGCTGAGTCCTCTGCCTTCCAGCCATTTTGTCAGGTTCTCTATCTGCTCCTCTGTTGTTCCCGGTTTTAAGATTGCTACCATAGTTACTCTCCCTTTTTTAAGTCGGCGGACATTGTTGCATAGGCATTTAAGTCCATGCCGGCGCGTACCCCGGCTAGATATTCATAGTACCCCTGACAGCCTATCATGGCGGCGTTGTCGCCGCAAAGTCTGAGTGGGGGGATAAACAGTTCGCGGCCCTCCGCTTCCGCGGCTTTCAGGAAATCCGCGCGTATACGCGAGTTTGCGGCGACCCCTCCGGCTATCGCTATCCGCTCATGCCCGAGCTGTGCAGCCGCCGCCATAACACGCGGCACGATGATATCGCTGACAGCAGCGGCAAAGGACGCCGCAAGCGAAGGCTTGTCAAGCGTTTCGCCCTTCTGTTCCGCATTGTGTACGATATTCACTACGGTTGTTTTTAATCCGGAAAAAGACATTTCATAAGGAAAACCCTCAATCACCGGACGGGGAAGGGAAAAGAGCTTATCATCCCCGGTCTGCGCCAGCTTGTCAAGGGCAAGCCCCCCCGGGTATCCGAGCCCAAGCACCCGCGCGGCTTTGTCAAAGCATTCTCCGGCGGCGTCATCGCGGGATCTGCCGATAGTACGAATGTCCGTGTATCCGCGCACATCCGCGATAATACTGTTACCGCCGGACACAATAACGCAAAGAAACGGCGGAGACAGATGCGGATAAGCAATATAGTTCGCCGCGATGTGTCCCCTGATATGATGCACCGGAACAAGCGGAACATCAAGCGCCAAAGCAAGGCCTTTGGCAAAACTTACGCCAACGAGCAAAGCGCCGATAAGCCCCGGAGCGTATGTAACGGCAACTGCTTCTATATCGGATTTTGTTATACCGGCTTTGTTTATCGTAAGCTGTGCGAGCCTGCCTATATGAGCGGCGTGGTTGCGCGAAGCTATCTCGGGTACGACGCCCCCATAAAGAGCGTGCATGTCCGTCTGTGAGAAAAGCTCCTCCGCCAGCACCTCGCGCCCATTTCGCGTGACAGCAACGGCAGTTTCGTCACAGGACGTCTCGATAGCAAGAATTAACATATCTCCCTCTTCATAACTACAGCGTCCTCTACCGGCCGGGTGTAATACTCTTTCCTCCGCCCCACCGGTGTAAGGTCGTGTTTATTATATAAATTAATTGCAGCCTCGCCGCTCTCCCGTACCTCAAGATACACAGCCTCGAGAGAGTTTTCCTCGGCGTAATCGAGCGCGGCTTTCATCAGCATATCCGCAATACCCTGGCGGCGGCGCGGCTTGCAAACCGCTATCTTAAGAAGTTCGCCGTCATCTCCCATGCGACGCAGTATACAAAACCCTAAAACGGCGCCGCTGTCAGCCGCCAGCACAAAAAATGAATCGTCTCTGTAAATCTCGCTTAGCAGAGCGCCATGCGTCCACGGCGGGGAAATTGCTTCCAGTTCAATCTCCGCTATACGCGGAATGTCCCCCTCCTCCGCCCTACGAATAACAATCATTTCGCCTCATGCCAGTTTTTACCGGCGCGTGTCTCCGCGACGAGAGGAACTCTGAGTTTCGCGGCGTTTTCCATTTCTTCGCGCAGTATCGTACTTACCTGCTCCGCCTCATTTACCGGACACTCGGCCACAAGTTCGTCATGCACCTGTAGTATAAGCCGCGCGGCAAGGTTTTCTGCTCTGAGCCGATTCGATACGTTGATCATAGCTATTTTCATTATATCCGCCGCCGTTCCCTGAACGGGCATATTGAGCGCGACCCGCTCTCCGAACGATCGGATATTAAAATTAGGCGACTTCAGCTCCGGCAGATATCTGCGGCGCCCGAACAGCGTCGCGACATATCCCAGCTTTTTGGCGCTTTCGACAATTTCTGTCATGTATTTATGCACTCCGGCATATTTTCTCAGATAACTGTCAATATATGCCTTGGCTTCCCATGGCATGACCCCGATATCCTGAGCCAGCGAAAATGCCGATATCCCGTATACAATACCAAAATTAACCGCCTTAGCGCCGGAGCGCATTGCAGGCGTAACATCTGCCGGCGGCACTCCAAACACCTGAGAAGCCGTTACCGTGTGGATATCCTCACCCCGCTCGAACGCCTCGATCATAACCGGATCGTCCGCGATATGTGCTAGCAGGCGCAGCTCAATCTGAGAATAATCGGCATCTACGAGAACATTTCCTTCTCCGGCCACAAACATCTTGCGAAGCTCACCGCCGATCTCTTTTCTGACAGGGATGTTCTGCAGATTCGGTTCCGTTGAAGAAAGCCTTCCCGTCGCCGTGACTGTCATCATAAATCGCGTGTGTATGCGCCCGTCCGCGCCGATGACTTTCAAAAGCCCGTCTGTGTATGTGGACTTCAGTTTTGTCAGTTCCCGATAGGTTTTGATAAGCTCAATTATCGGGTGCTTGCCGGTCAGTTGCTCCAGCACTTCAATATTTGTGGAGTAACCAGTCTTTGTTTTTTTCGGCGCGGGCAGCATTAGTTTTTCAAAGAGTATCGCGCCGAGCTGTTTAGGCGAGTTTACGTTGAAAGTCTCGCCTGCGAGTTCAAAGATACTCTTTTCTGTTTCCGCGATACTTGCCGCAAGGGTCTCGCCGAACCGCGCCAGCGCTTCTTTGTCCACCAGAAAACCTGTTTTTTCCATCTCCGCCAGAACGTGACAAAGCGGCATTTCGATATTATTATACAGATTTTCCAGTTCCGTTTCTTTGAGTTTTTTATCGAGTTCGCCACTGAGCATAGCTATCGCATAAGCCTCGTAAGCAAATGATTTTCCTGTATCTCCCAGCATTGAGAGTTGTCCGCTTTTTTCCGTATCATCAGCGGGGATAAACCCGCAGTATCTGTCTGATAATCGGGATAAAGTATATGCGCTTTCGGTAGGCTCTATCAAATACGCCGCCAGTGCGGTATCAAAAATCCATCCTCCGGTAGAAACGGAGCGTTTTAGACATGCTCTTATGATGTCTTTGACGTTATGTCCGGCTTTTATTATCTTGTCACTCAAAAGCTCGCTTAAAATACTGTCAAATCCGTTGGTTGTTCCCTTGCGCAGCAGGTATGCTTTTCGCTCTCCCGGTATAACGACAGCCGCGCTGTCGAAGTATTCCGTGTCCGGCATAAACGCTATATACTCAGCGCCCCTCATGGCATTGAGAAACGCCGCGCACTCGTCCGGCGTCCCGAGCTCGATTATTTCCGGCATGTCCGCAGATGAGTGTGCGCCTGAGACGCCGGAAGGCTTCAGGCTGAATTTCTCTATAAGCCGCGAAAAACCGAGCCTTTTGAAAATCTCGTACAGCCTGTCACTGTCCATTTCGCGGCGCAGGGTGTCTTGAAGGTTTACTTTAAGCGGCACGTCGGTGCGTATAAGCGCCAGATCATAAGACATTTCCGCGCTTTCCCGCCCGGCTTCGAGTTTTTTTCGGACAGAATCCTTTATCTCCAACCCGTCCAGATCGGCGTATATATTCTTTATCCCGCCAAAACGCCGCACAAGTTCCATCGCCGTCTTTTCTCCCACACCCGCGACGCCCGGGATATTGTCTGAAGCGTCGCCCATCAGCGCTTTCAGATCTGTCATTTTCTCCGGCTCAAATCCGTATTCCTCAAGAAACGCGGCGGGGGTGTAGTCTATTGTCTCTGTCTGCCCCATGCGTGATTTGACGTTTTTTACGCGCGTATAGTCATTAACAAGCTGAAGAGAGTCCTTATCGCCCGTGATAATCACGCACTCCCAGCCCTCAGCCCCGCACTTTTTCGCGATTGTGCCGAGCAGATCGTCGGCCTCCCAGCCGGAAAGCTCATAACGCGGGATACGAAGCGCGTCTAAGATTTCTTTTAATATCGGCATCTGGACTGCAAGCTCATCCGGCATACCGGTACGCTTGGCTTTATATCCGTCGTACTGTTCGTGGCGAAAGGTAGGCCCAGGCAAGTCAAATGTCACGCACAAGGCGTCGGGCGCTTCCTCGTCGAGCAGCTTTTGCAGTATTGTAAGAAAACCGTAAACAGCGTTAGTCGGAGTACCGTCACTCGCGGTGAGCTGCCGGATGCCGTAAAACGCGCGGTTTATTATACTGTTGCCGTCAAGCGTCATTAGCCTCAAAAGCGCAGCCTCCTGCCTAGTTTTGCAATTATGTGTTTTAGGGACTAGGGACTAGGGATTAGGGATTAGTAGAAAGAGTAAAAGCCCCGTTTTGTAGTAAAATTACTCTGATACCTAATCCCTGATACCTAATCCCTGATCCCTGATCCCTGATCCCTGATCCCTGATCCCTATTCCCTGATCCCTGATCCCTAACCCCTTGGGCGCTTGCGCCCACTAATGTTCCGCCGCTCGCTCTTCGGACTCCCAGCCCCATACGAACTCCCCGCTGAACACCTTTGAGTTCATATCATTGCTGTACATGCTGATGGAATCATTGGGGAAACGCTTTTCCATGCTATGGAAGAACACTGCGGTGCCGATCTCCGGCTCCATCCCTTTTATCTTGGGCAGTTCCTCCTCGGTGGCTTTAAGGTAGTCTATTGTATACTTTATGCCGCTGCGGTCAAGGAGACAACCGGGTTTTTGGTGACCCGGGATGACGACCTCCGGTTGAAGCTCCCGCTCAAGCCGCTCAAGCTCAGCGATCCATTCGCGGCGTTGGTCGGCGCTGACCTCGCAGGTGAAAGGATGCGCCCCGTTAAAGATGACGTCGCTCCCGTATAAGGTCTTGATAGACGGGATCCAGACGACTGAGTTCCATTTCAGATCGCCCATGATGTGATCTAATACTTCAATACGCTCGCCTTCGAGTTCTATAAAGCGGTCTTCAAGCGGGAGAAGGTTTTCACATTGTTTACGGCAGAGGTTTTGCTCGCCAACGACGTCTACCCAGTCGTCAAGCTTTTTCTGATACTGGTCGTCGTACAGCGGCACTTCCTCGGGCAACATATAACATTTCGCGTTCGGAAACGCCTTTTCGATCTCACCGAGACCCCAGTAATGATCAGGATGGAGATGCGTTGCGAAAATGGCTTTCAACTCAAGCCCCGTATCGAGTATTTCCGCAATTACCCTGTGGGCGTTTGATTTTGAAAACTGACAGTCGAGCAGCACGCATTCTTTCTGACCCATGACAATAACGGACGCAACACTGAAGCCCACTTCGTTGGCAATGTAAGTTTTTGTGGCGAGTTTGCCCTCGCCGTGACGCGTAAGGATAACTTCGTACGAATAACTCATGTATGTATGCCTCCTGTATAATAATTTTTAATGCGGGGGTTTTCTTTCACTATAGTATAATACAGCATACCGCGTTTTGTCTATACAAAAATATGTTGACATTTACTTACACATTAGAGTAAAATGACCATACAAACTGAGCAGGCGATGAACCATTCTCATTATGGTCATGGGGCTGGGCCGCTGAGACGGCAGCAGATTTGCATTATGGATGCGTCTGTGGGACAGTAATTATGTTCCGCAGGTGCGTCTTTTTTTGTTAAAAGTCAGACCCTGGTGAGAAAAGGCATTTCGAGCGCAAGGGGTCTGACTTTTAACCTTTTTTTGGGAGGAGATAGAACCATGGTGCAAACAAACGAACAACTGGCTATGAGGACTTCATGGAACACATTGGTGGGAAACGGGATACTGACCGCATTCAAGCTGATTGCCGGAATCGTCGGAAACTCTTCGGCAATGGTCTCGGACGCTGTGCATTCACTTTCGGATGTGCTGAGCACGGTCATAGTGATGGTCGGCATCAAACTGGCGGGAAAAAAATCCGATAAAGAACACCAGTACGGGCATGAACGCTCAGAATGTGTCGCGGCTATAATACTCGCCGCTATATTGTTCGCTATCGGCATTATGATCGGATGGAACGGCATACAAAATGTCATAGCGGGTCACTCA
>Ga0099364_10010669_pt1 | contig 12617 bp, 11 predicted proteins | sample TergutTh196P3_FD_73070 | JGI IMG/M metagenome (GOLD analysis project Ga0099364, IMG submission 73070) | Microcerotermes parvus P3 segment gut microbial communities from Pointe-Noire, Republic of the Congo - Th196 P3 | ecosystem: Host-associated > Arthropoda: Insects > Digestive system > Gut ... | reverse complement strand
ACGGGGGGAAGAACCCGGGGTGGGGCCCCCCGTCCCGGCCGCCCGCTTTTTTTGTCATCCCGCATCTCCTCCCCCGTCATCCCGCATCCCCTCCCCCGTCATCCCGCATCCCCTCCCCCGTCATCCCGCATCCCCTCCCCCGTCATCCCGCAATGTTTTAATGCGGGATCCCCTGAAAGTAACTAACCAGAAAATTTGCCACATAAACCATTTTATGCTAACATACAAACATGAAAAATTGTCATTGCGGGCCCCGACCCGCAATCCCCTGGAAAGAGCCACATGAAATTCGAAATCTCCATCACCACCAAAACCCTATATCGTTTCATGCTCCGCCAGGCATATATCGGCGTGAGCGGCTGGGTGGGCGTTTTCATCGGGGCGATGATGGTGGTGCTTTACTTCCGGACAGATAATATCTGGGCACTCATCTTGTCGGTCGTCGTCGTTTTTTATACGCCCTGGTCCTTGTTTCTTAGGTCCATAAAGCAAATTAAACTGAGCCCCGCCTTCAAAACCCCCACCCACTACAGCGTGGACGAAAACGGCATCAGCGCCGCACAGGGCGAAAAAGCAGTCCTGGTGGCCTGGGAACAACTGTATAAAATCGCGGGCAGCCGCAAATGCATCTATGTCTATACCTCGCCCATATATGCCTGGATCATCCCCCGCGCCGACCTCGGCGACCAAGCCGCAGCGCTGGTGGAGATGATAACGCTACACCTGCCAAAAGCCAAAATAAAGGGACGTCTGTAGTGGAAGCAGCCATCTTTGAATCACATAGCGCGGCGGAGACCTTTGCCTGGGGGCAGGCGCTGGGCAAAGAGCTAGGGCAGGGCGCAGTGGTCGCCCTGATGGGCGACTTAGGTTGCGGCAAGACCACCCTCGCCCAAGGTATTGCCGCCGGATATGGGGTGGCAGAGCCGCTCACCAGCCCGACCTTCATCATCTGCCATGAATACGAGAGCGGGCGCGGCCCCCTGTTTCATTTTGATTTATACCGCATAGGCGGCGCGGCCGAGCTGGATGATTTGGGATTTTATGAGTATTTGGAGCGCGGTGTCTGCCTGATAGAATGGGCGGAGCGGGCAGACGGGGAACTGCCGCCCGGACATCTGCGCATCACGATGGAAAAAAATGGAGAGACGCATGAAAATAATTGCCATAGACTCATCCGCTTTGGTCGCGTCGGTGGCCATCGTCCATGATGACATCGTGGTCTGTGAGTATAGCGTCCAACATAAAAAAACCCATTCGCAGACCCTGCTGCCGATGCTGGATGAGCTAAAGCGGACGGTGGAGCTGGATTTGGGGAGCGTGGATGCGATTGCCATTGCGGCCGGCCCCGGCTCCTTTACCGGGCTGCGGATTGGCTCGGCCACGGCCAAGGCCCTGGGTTTTGCCCTGGACATCCCCCTGGTGGAGATTTGCACCTTGGAGGGCCTGGCACATAATCTGTGTAATACGGATAAACTGGTCTGTCCGCTGATGGATGCGCGGCGTGAGCAGGTCTATACTGCCGTGTATACATTCAATCCGGCGGCGGACGAGCCGGGCTTTGCCCCGCCATATCCGGCGGCCCTGGTGGAGCCCTGCGTGGTTTCCCTGGCAGAGATGGCGGCATTGGTAAACGAGCTGGGCCGGGCGGTGATATTCACCGGCGACGGCGTGCCGGTCCATGCCGAGGCCCTGGCGGCCTTGGTCAAAGTGCCCTACAGCTTTGCCCCGCCGCATATGAATCGCCAACGGGCGGCGGCCCTGGCGGCCCTGGCGCTGCGTTATCTGAAAGAAAAAAAGACCGTGAGCGCCGCCGACCATGCCCCGGTCTATCTGCGCGTGTCCCAGGCCGAGCGGGTGAAGGCAGAAAAGGCAATGGCGGCGTTGGCGGATAAGGCCGCCGCGCCCGATGCGAAAGATAGTCCGCACATCCGCGCCATGACGAAGGCGGACATCGCCATCGTCAGCGAAATAGAGAGCCGCACATTTTCCATGCCCTGGAAGGCGGAGGACTTTCTGTTGATGGTAGAAGCTCCTTTCGCCCACTACTATGTCGCCGAAATGGACGGCGTTCCAGTGGGTGCCGTGGGGATGCGCAACGTGGCCGGCGACGGGCAAATCACCAATATCCTTGTCGATGAACCCCATAGACGGCGCGGCATTGCCCGAAAGATGATGGCGCACATGATGGTGGACATGGCTGGGCAGACGGAGGTTTTTTCCCTGGAAGTGCGCGAAACGAACACGGCGGCGATTAAGTTATATGAAGGCCTGGGCTTTAAGCGGGTGGGCCGTCGCCCGGATTTTTACGAAAAACCCCGGGAGGATGCGTTGCTGTATGAATTGGGAACAGGAGTAATACCATGCTAGATGTATGTTTGCTGGGAACGGGGGGGATGATGCCGCTGCCGTATCGGTGGCTCTCATCCTTGATTGTTCGCTATAACGGTGTCAATGTCTTAATCGACTGCGGCGAAGGCACGCAAATTGCCCTGAAAGAAAAGGGCTGGAGCCCCAACCCGATCGGCGTCATTTGCTTTACCCATTTTCATGCCGATCATGTCAGCGGCCTGCCGGGGATGCTGCTTTCGATGGCCAATGCCGAGCGGACGGAGCCGCTGCTGATGGTGGGCCCCAGGGGGCTTACGCGCATTGTCTCGGCGTTGCGGATGATAGTACCCGACCTGCCCTTCGAGATAAACTTCCATGAGCTGTCCGAAAAAGAAGAGAGCATCAGTCTGGCCGCGGATTTTTGGCTGGAGGCCTTCCGCGTCGCCCATAATACCATCTGCTACGGCTACAGCGTGAAGGTCTCGCGCATTGGCCGCTTTAGCGTGGAGCGGGCCGAGGCGGCGGGTATAGACGTGCGCTATTGGAACCGCCTGCAAAAAGGCGAAACGATCAGCACCGAGGCGGGCACATTCAGCCCCGATATGGTGCTGGGGCCGCCCAGAAAGGGTCTGCACGTCACCTATTGCACGGATACCCGCCCGGTGGAATCCATCGTGAAAAATGCGGCCCATGCCGACCTCTTTATCTGCGAGGGCATGTATGGCGAGGCGGATATGCAAGAAAAGGCCAAGGAAAAGCGCCACATGACCTTCCACGAGGCCGCCCGCCTGGCCCGCGCCGCCAAAGTGGGGGAACTCTGGCTCACCCACTATAGCCCTTCCATGCCCCGCCCGGAACCCTACATGAAATCCGTCCGCGACATCTTCCCCCGCACCCACCCGGGCAAGGATGGGAAGACGGCGGAGCTGCTGTTTGAAGGGGATGAATAGCGTATAAGATTCCGAGGGTGCGATGCACCCACCCGGGCAAGGATGGGAAGACGGCGGAGCTGCTGTTTGAAGGGGATTGAGCAAAAAAAGTATTGACATCATTAGCGAATGTGTGTAATGTTGTATTTAGCCAAGTAAAATGAGATAAACAAAGTTACAACACAGAACAAACCCCCTAGGCGTTTCGTCCTAGGGGGTTTGTTTAGGTCAGGCCCCGCGTCGGTAAAAAATTAACACTTTATCCTTTTTTTATAAATTTCCTAGTAATTTCCGGTTGACTTATCCCGCCGGGGGTGTTATCTTATGTAAAGGAGGTGTTAGCACTCCACGGAAGAGAGTGCTAACAAAGCGAGCAGATGCCCCTAGATGATCGTAAACTGGCAATCCTACAAGCCATCATCCGCAACTACCTGGAAACAGGCGAGCCGGTCGGCAGCCGCACCATCTCGAAATTTGCCGACCTGAACTTAAGCTCGGCGACCATCCGCAACGAGATGGCGGACTTAGAGGATGCAGGCTACATCATCCAGCCGCATACCTCTGCGGGGCGGATTCCCTCGGACAGGGGTTATCGCTTGTATGTGGACACGATGATGCAGGAAAAAGTGCGCGAGGTGGACGAGCTTAAGGAAATGCTGTTGGAAAAGGCCGACAAGATGGACAATCTCTTGCGGCAGGCGGCCAGGGCCCTGGCCGTGAATACCAACTACGCCTCGATGGTGAGCAGCCCCAACTATCGCCGCAACAAGCTTAAGTTCCTCCAGCTGTCCAAGGTGGACCACGATCAGCTACTGGCCGTCATCGTCGCCCAAGGAAACGTGATCAAAAATCACATCATCCCCGTGGCCGAAGCCCCCTGCGACGAGACCTTGCTGAAACTGAACATCCTCCTGAACACCCACCTAAACGGTTTGTCCATAGACGAGATCAACCTAGGGATGATGCAGAACCTGAAGGATGCGGCCGGCAACTACTCCGACATCGTGGGGGAAGTGATAGAGGCGGTGGGCGAGGCGATACGCCACGATGAGGATTTGGAGATATACACCAGCGGAGCGACCAACATCTTCAAATACCCGGAACTGGCGGATCAAAAAAGAGCCAGCGAGCTGCTGGACGCTTTCGAAGAAAAGCGTTTGCTCACGGAACTGGTGCAAGGCGATACGCCAAACGATGGCAGCGGCATACAGATATACATCGGGGATGAAAACCAGCAGCAGTCCATGCGGGACTTAAGCGTGGTCACGGCGACATACGAGCTGGAGGAAGGCATGCGCGGCACCATCGGCATAATCGGCCCCAAGCGCATGGACTACGAGAAGGTGGTGGGGGTGATGAAATCCCTGAAGTCGCAACTGGAGGACATATACAGGCGGAAATCCCCGTAGGGTGTAACACCAATAGCCCCCGCAGGCTGCGATGCCCACATCGCACCAATAGCCCCCGTAGGGTGCGATGTCCTCATCGCACCGCGTGGAGAAAGGAAAAACCATGACAGAAAAACCCATCCCAAAAGAAACTGAAACGGAGGGCGAGCTGGCCGATGTGGACATAACATCAGGGCCCGAAGCGGAAAAAAACGAAAGCGAGAAAAAAGTTCCCAAGGAGGATAAAAAACCCCCTTCCGGAAAAAAGAACGCCAAAGACAAGGCAAAGGCGCGGATACTGGAACTGGAAGAGCGCGTCATGCGCCAGATGGCCGAGTTTGAGAATTTTCGCAAGCGGACAGAAAAGGAAAAAGCCAAAATGTTCGCCATGGGTGCGGGCAGCGTGATAGAAAAGATGTTGCCCATCGTGGATAACTTTGAGCGCGGCCTGTCCGTCATCCCGGAGGCGGAGGCAAACTCATCCTTTGCCGAGGGGATGCAGATGATTTACAAGCAATTTTTGGCCGAACTGGAAGGCATGGGTGTTGCGCTCATCCCCGCCGTTGGCCACGAGTTTGACCCCGAACTGCATAATGCGGTCATGCAAGTGGAAAGCGAAGAATACGAAAGTGGAATTATCGCCCAGGAAATGCAAAAGGGCTACACCTATCAAGACACGGTAATCAGATACAGCATGGTAGCCGTGGCAATTTAGGAGGCGATGCCCACATCGCCCCGGACAAAAAAGGAGGAAGCAAAATGGCTAAAATTATTGGAATCGACTTAGGAACCACAAACAGCTGCGTGGGGGTCATGGAGGGCGGCAAGCCCACCGTCATCACCAACACCGAGGGTCTGCGCACCACGCCGTCCATCGTCGCCTTCACCAAGACGGGTGAGCGCCTGGTGGGCGAGGCGGCGAAGCGCCAGGCCGTCACCAACCCGGAGAAAACCGTATCGTCCATCAAGCGGGACATGGGCTCGGACAAGGGCCGGACGATAGATGGCAAGAAATACTCGCCGCAGCAAATATCGGCGATGGTTTTGCAAAAAATCAAGGCCGATGCCGAAAACTATCTCGGCGAAAAGGTGACGGAAGCGGTCATCACCGTGCCCGCCTACTTTAACGATGCCCAGCGCCAGGCCACAAAAGACGCAGGCAAAATTGCCGGCCTGGACGTCAAGCGTATCATCAACGAGCCGACGGCGGCTGCCCTGGCCTACGGCCTGGACAACGAAAAAGAGCAAAAGATCATGGTCTATGACCTGGGTGGCGGCACTTTTGATGTCTCCATCATCGAAATTGGCGACGGGGTCATCGAAGTACTGGCCACCAGCGGTAACAACCGCCTGGGCGGCGACGACTTCGACGACAAAATAACGGAGTACATGCTGGCCGAATTCAAAAAAAGCGAGGGCGTGGACTTATCGCAGGATAAAATGGCTCTCCAGCGTCTGCGTGAGGCCGCGGAAAAGGCCAAAAAAGAGCTGTCTGCCGCCACCACCACCAACATCAACCTGCCCTTCATCACCGCCACCAACGAAGGCCCCAAGCACTTTGACATGGATCTTAGCCGCGCCAAGTTTGACGAGCTGACCCATGAGCTGGTAGAGCGCACGGCCGGCCCCGTCCAAACGGCGATGAAAGATGCCGGCATCACCTCCGCGGACCTGGGTAAGGTGCTCTTGGTGGGCGGCTCCACACGTATTCCCGCCGTGCAGGAGCGGGTGAAAATCCTGACCGGCCACGAGCCCAGCAAAACCCTCAATCCCGACGAATGTGTCGCCCTGGGGGCCTGTATCCAAGGCGGAAAGCTGGCCGGGGATGCCGGTGCCGGTGAGATACTCTTGCTGGATGTCACGCCGCTGTCGCTCTCCATCGAGACGATGGGCGGGGTTGCGACCAGGCTGATCGAGCGCAACACCACCATCCCGACCAAGAAAAGCCAGATATTCTCCACTGCCGCCGACAACCAGACCGCCGTGGACATAAACGTGGTCCAGGGTGAGCGCCAGTTTGCCAAGGACAACAAATCCCTCGGCCAGTTCCGCCTGGACGGCATCCCCCCGGCCATGCGCGGCATGCCGCAGATAGAAGTCACCTTCGACATAGACGCAAATGGTATCGTGAACGTCTCGGCCAAGGACCTGGGCACGGGCAAGGAGCAGCACATCACCATCACCGCCGGCTCCAATATGTCTGAAGACGACATCGATAAGGCCATCAAGGAAGCGGCCGAATTTGAGGCCCAGGATAAGAAGCGCAAAGACTCGATAGACACGAGAAACGATGCGGATGCCTTTGTCTTCCAGACGGAAAAGGCTCTGAATGAAGTAGGCGATAAAATATCCGATGGCGAGAAAGCTGACGTGGAAGCGGACATGGCCGCCGTGAAGGCCATCCTGGAGCGCACCTCGGCAGACGAGGAAATGTCCGATCACGACCTGGACGAGCTAAAGGCCGCCAAGGAAAAACTGACCGGCTCCGCCCAGGCGCTGTTCACCAAAATGTACGAGAACATGCAAGCCGCCCAAGGCGCCGACCCCGGCACCACGGAAGAACCCACGGACTACGGCCCCATCCACGATGACGTGGTGGACGGCGATTTTAGGGAAGTGTAGGACGGGGAATGAGTGTTGCCCCAATCGTCACCCCGCAACGTTTTAATGCGGGGCCTCCTGACTTAGGGAATACCCACACGCAGGGGATCCCGCATAAGTACATTGCGGGATGACGGGGCTAGTGGAATGAGCGTTGCCCCAATCGTCACCCCGCAACGTTTTAATGCGGGGCCTCCTGACTTAGGGAATACCCACACGCAGGGGATCCCGCATAAGTACATTGCGGGATGACGGGGTTAGTGGAATGAGCGTTGCCCCAATCGTCACCCCGCAACGTTTTAATGCGGGGCCCCCTGACTTAGGGAATACCCACACGCAGGGGATCCCGCATAAGTACATTGCGGGATGACGGGGTTAGTGGAATGAGTGTTGCCCCAATCGTCACCCCGCAACGTTTTAATGCGGGGCCCCCTGACTTAGGGAATACCCACACGCAGGGGATCCCGCATAAGTACATTGCGGGATGACGGGGCTAGTGATGCGGAGTAGAAGGAAATCACATGGCAGATCAAAAACGAGATTACTACGAAGTACTCGGCGTCCAAAAGGGTGCCGATGATGCGGAACTGAAAAAATCATACCGGGCCTTGGCAAAAAAATACCATCCCGACATGAACCCCGGCGATGCGGAGGCCGAAAAGAAATTTAAAGAAGCCTCCGAAGCATACGCCATCTTAAGCGACCCCGAAAAGCGTCGCCAGTATGACCAACTGGGCCATGCGGCCTTCGAAGCTGGCGGCGGCTTCTCCGGCTTTGAAAACTTCGACTTCTCCGACATCTTCGGCGACCTGTTCGGTGACTTTTTTGGCGGTGGCAGAAGAAGGGGAAACAGCGGCCCGATGAAGGGGGCGAACCTGCGTACCAGCATCCGCATCACCTTCGAGGAAGCCGTCTTTGGCACGGATAAGGACATCGAGCTGACCTTGAAAGACGCCTGTGCCGTATGTCACGGCAGCGGGGCCAAGGCCGGCACCAGCCCGGAAACCTGTACAAAATGCGGGGGCAAGGGCCAGGTGGTCTTTAGCTCGCAATCCTTTTTTGGCACCGTCCGCAACGTCCAGACCTGCCCGGACTGCCGGGGTGCGGGCAAAGTCGTCAAGGAAAAATGCCCGGATTGCAATGGCGGCTACATAGCCAGCCGCAAAACCATACAGGTGTCCATCCCCGCCGGCATAGACAACGGCCAGAGCGTCCGCATCCGCGACAAGGGCGAGCCGGGTACAAATGGCGGCCCCAGGGGCGATCTGCTGGTCGAGGTAGTGATAGGCCGCCATCCCCACTTCCAGCGCCAAGACAGTAATATCTATAGCTCCGTGCCCATCTCGTTTGCGATAGCGGCCCTGGGCGGCGAGATTGTCATAGACACGGTGGACGGGAAAGTCATATATGATGTGAAGGCGGGCACACAAACAGAAACGAAGGTGCGCCTGAAAGGAAAAGGCGTACCCTCGCTGCGAAACCGCGAACTGCGCGGCGACCATTATTTCACTTTGATTGTCAAGACCCCCGAAAAGCTGTCGTCTGAGGCAAAAGAGACCCTAAGACGCTTCGATGAGCTGACGGGAGCTAGCCTGGAGGCCGCCAAAAATGTCACGGCCGAAAAGAGCGAAACCAAGGCTGGTAAGAAGAAAAAACGTTGGGGGTGAGCTCCCTACGACAAGTTGCACAAAGCCTTGTAGGGACGACCGTCCCCGGTCGTCCGTAATACGGGAAATTCATCTATTTTCTTTCGGACGGTCGAGGTCGACCGTCCCTACAACAGCCTCCATGATCCCTACTCCAGCACCATGGCATCCGCATACTGATCCCAGATTAAGCATATCCAGGTATTGCCCTGGTTAAAGATAATCTCGTTGCCGTCTGTGTCGTAGAACTTCGCCGGTACGCGGTCGTTTTCGCGATGCCAATTACCCTCTATCATCTTGCCATTTGTAAAGACGATGGCGCCCTCGCCCTCGCCATGGACACGGAAAGCCAGGTAGTCGTTGGCATCCCGCACTTCGCCGTGGGCCACCTGGAAGACGACGTTTGAGAACGTCAGTTGCTCGTTATTCATTTCATCGACCTGCTTGGAACCGGATTGGAAACGGTAGTATAGCCCGTCTTCCTCATTGTATTCAAAATAGGGGTTGGTGTTGCCGTAGCCGCCCAGGCTGGTGCCGGTGCCGCCTGGCCGGATAACGCTCACGTCGGGATAATCCTCGTATTCCACGCGGGTGTCTTCGGCGGCGAAAGTAAACTGCGGCACAAAGTCATCGCGGTAGACTTCGCGATAGCCCAGACGTTCGACCGCCTTGGTATAACCGCTGGGCACCAGATAGCCGGTGTATTCATAGGAATAGCCGGGGCGGTTGACCCGTGTGTAGGCCTCGCTGGAGCTGACAGCAACACCACCCACAGCTTGGCTGATATTGTCCACCCGGTCCGAGTTAATGAGATCGGCCGTGTAGGGAACGGCCAGGCCCCAGTGGCAAAAAATCGTATCTTTGCCGTTGGAATCGTATACAAAATAGTCCCTGGCCGAACGTACCGGGCCAATGCGTTCTATATCATCGTAGTCCTCGAAATAGGCCACAAGACGCGAGGTACGCCCCTCCACCGCCGCCTCGAAGATAATATTGGCCTTGGAAAGGCCATACTGGGGCAGGGCCGGGCGATTGTTGGAGATTATCACGGCCAGGGCACGCCGTTTGGCGATATCAACATCCTTCCACTCGCCGGTCAGGTAGCTTTGGTACATACCGTCCACCACCTTGCGGACACCGATAATCGGGATGCCGTTTAGCAAATTTTCATCCGTGTATACGACATCCTCCGGAGGGCCGCTGTCTGTCGAATCGGGGGTAGTCACGTCATCGTGGATGGAGGCGGGGTCGGGCAACGGCTTTATGGCATCGTCACTTTGGCCACAGCCGCCGCCGGAGTCCTGACAGGCCGTCATAAACAGCGCGATCAGACCCAGCAACATAAAAAATTGCACAATAAAGCGTTTGTTTTTTCTGTTGTTTGACATAGTATTAGGCTCCTTTGAACTATAATAATGTTACCATAATACTACAGCGTTAATAATTTTGCAACATATTTTTCCCCATCTTGCCACCCGGCCCAAACGGTAGTAAGATGTATAAGATGAACTACACAAAAATCACGATAAAAACAACAAATGCCGCCACGGAGGTCATTGCCGCATCCCTGCATGAGCTGGGCTTTGACGGCGTGCAGATCGAGGACAACCTGCCCCTTAGCCCCATGGACCAAGAGCGCTTGTTCGTGGACATCCCCTGCCCAAGTGCCATGGACGATGAGGCGGCCTATCTGAGCGTATACGCCGAGAGCGCAGAAAACGGGGGGCTGCTTATTGCCGGGGATGTGCGCGACATGGCAAGCATATTGGGTAATATAGAAGCAACGCTGGAGGAATGGGCGGCGTTTTTTGATGTGGGGGCAGCTAGCATCACGGTATCGGAGGGCGCGGACACAGACTGGATTAACAACTGGAAGGAGCATTTTCACTCTTTTTCCATCGGCGACATCCTCATTGCCCCGACATGGGAAGAAAATATAAACGTTGCGGAACATAGATATACTTTGCGGATAGACCCGGGCATGGCCTTTGGCACCGGCCTGCACGAGACGACCCGGCTGTGTATCTGCCAGCTGCGAAAGCATATAAAAAGCGGCGACACGCTGCTGGACATTGGCTGCGGCAGCGGTATTTTGTCCATCTTGGCGCTCATGTTCGGGGTGGCGCGGGTGCTGACCCTGGATATAGATGAAAATGTCCATGACGTGGTACGGGAAAATTGCCGGGCCAACGCCATCCCGCCGGACAGTCTGCCGCTGATTATCGGCGACATTCTCCGCGATGAAACATTGCAAAATAGCGCCGCCGCCTTCGCCCATAATAATGAAAGCGGCGCAGGCGGTTATGATGTTGTTGTCGCCAATATTTTGACGGAAACGCTCATCCCCCTGGCGCCCATTGCCAGCGGCCTGTTAAAGGCGGGCGGCCTCTTGATCACCTCGGGGATACTATGCCCCGCAGGGGATGATACCCGTATCGTGGCGCTGACCACCGCCATGCAATCCGCCGGCCTGGACATCATAGGCGTGGACCATCTGGGTGAATGGGCCTGTGTTGTGGCGCAAGTCAAACGAGTATGCCGCTAGGTTAAACGGATAAAACAAACCAAAAACTCGTCATTGCGAGGGCGTTTTACCGCCCGAAGCAATCCAGAACAGGCTACAACTTCCCGTGAACACGAAAGAAAGTGATCGCGACCACCACCTTCTGGATTGCCACGCCGCAAAATACGCGGCTCGCAATGACGTAAGATGAAGGTTTTCGGATAGTCTGGGGGGCGCTGAGAAGAAAGGATAACCATGCCGCATTTTTTCATCACACCGGAGCAAATACAGGGCACGAAAATCACCGTCGGCGGGGCCGATGTCCGCCATATCCGGGACGTCTTGCGGATGAAGGCGGGAGACGGCCTAACGTTTAGCGACGGCGAAAATGCGTTGGAATATAACGCCGTCATCAGCGAGACAGGCACGGACAGCATCATCTGCGAGCTGCTGTACGCCCAGGCGACAGACCATGAGCTGCCGGCAAAAATCCATCTCTTTCAGGGCCTGCCCAAGGGCGACAAGATGGATTTGGTCATCCAAAAGGCCGTGGAGCTGGGTGTCCATGAGATAATCCCCGTGGCGGCCGGGCGCAGCGTCGTCCGTCTCAGTGATAAAAAGGCGGCGGACAAAACAAGACGCTGGCAAGCGATAAGCGAGGCCGCCGCCAAGCAGAGCCGGCGCCAAAACATCCCCGTCGTGCGCCACCCCCTGGGCTTTGCCGAGGCCGTGGCACTGGCCGTCGCGATGGACATAAGAATCATCCCCTATGAAATGGCGGGGGGTTTTGATAAAACGAAAAGCATTATCGCCGCCATCCGGCCGGGGCAGAGCGTGGCCGTGTTCATCGGGCCGGAAGGGGGCTTTGAAAGCCGCGAGATAGAGCTGGCCCTTGAGGCCGGCCTGAGCGCCATCACCCTGGGTCCGCGTATTCTGCGGACGGAAACGGCGGGGCTGGTGGTGCTTAGTTGGATGATGTATGAACTTGGGCAATAACGCAAAACATCCGTCATTGCGGCCCCCGAGCCGCAATCCCCCTCGTCGGGGGACCCCGCATAAAAACATTGCGGGGTGACGGCGACGGTTTGGAGACCGACACATGGAAACATACCTAGATAACGCCGCGACCACCAAATGCCATCCGGAAGTGGCCCGGCTGATGACACAAATCATGTGCGAGGACTACGGCAACGCCGCCAGTCTGCATACTAAGGGCATCGCG
>Ga0099364_10010668_pt1 | contig 12617 bp, 7 predicted proteins | sample TergutTh196P3_FD_73070 | JGI IMG/M metagenome (GOLD analysis project Ga0099364, IMG submission 73070) | Microcerotermes parvus P3 segment gut microbial communities from Pointe-Noire, Republic of the Congo - Th196 P3 | ecosystem: Host-associated > Arthropoda: Insects > Digestive system > Gut ... | reverse complement strand
GGCCACGCCCAGCGCTATTCCCCGCTTTTTGATAAAGGGCAGGTCGAAGGTGTTGCCGTTATAGTGGATGAGGTGGCTAAAGTGTTGGGCGAAGTCAAAAAAGGACCGGATTATGTCGGCTTCTTCATCCGTGTTTTCCGCAAACCACTGGCGGATATGCCAGGTGTTCTCGGCATGGTATGCCACGCCTATCAGGTAGAGTTGGCAATTTTGTGCGGACAGGCCGGTGGTTTCTATGTCCAGAAAGAGCATTTTTTCTGGTGCCGCGATTTTTTCTATGGGGTAACTAGGGCTAAAGCTATCCAGGGTTTGGTTTTCTATGTGCATGGTGGTCCTTTCGTTGTACTTGATTTAGTTTGTTCCCGCGTTGGGGCTGTCGTGTTGATTTTTCCCGCGTGGGTCGTCCTGTGCTGATCGTTCCCGCGTGGTTGTCTCCGCGTGGGTCGTCCTGTGCTGATTCAACGACGGGGGCGCTTTCGCTCCGCCTCGACGTTGCGTTACGTAAGCTCCCTGCCCCAAAAGCGGGCAGCGAGCTAAGTAACGACGTCTCGCCAGGCCCCGTCTTTTGAATCACACGGACTCCCCTTCGCGAATATAGTTATTATAGCATAATTGATAGCTTTTTGCTTTATCAGTAGATGGTATAAATTATATAGGGCGGTAGTGTGATTCATAAGCCAGACCTTGGCGAGGCGTCGCTACTTAGCTCACTGCGAGTCTGGCCCGGACAAAGTCCGGGGTGACGAAGCAGGGAGCTTATGTAGCGCTACGCCGAAGACAGAGCGAGAGCGTGTCTGGCGTTGAATCAGCACGGACGCCCATAGCCACAAGCCCAAAGCCAAAACCTCACACAAAATCACCCCACCACTTTTCTAATCAAGCGCCCCATCACCACCACATACGATATGGCGAGTAAGCTAGCGGCGACAATCCAGCCGGCGGCATCGGCGAGGTATACGCCCCAGACGCCGACGAGGGGCGTAAGGCAGACGACCGTGCCCACGCGCATGATGAGCTCCAGGAAGCCGGAGAGCATGGGGATGATGGTATTGCCTATTCCTTGCAGGGCCGAGCGGTAGAGAAAGAGCAGGCTGAGGATGGGCAGGCCCAGGGCGAAAATCCTTAGCTGGGTGGTGGCGATATCGAGGACGGCGGCTACCTGGGCGGGATCGCCGCTTAATAACAGCCCCATTATGTGGCGCCCGAAGGGCAGGGTAATCGCCATCACCACGGCGGTGGAGAGCAGCATCATCTTAAGTCCATCATGCATACCGTGGCGGACGCGCTCCAGTTTTCCCGCTCCGAAGTTTTGCGCCACAAAAGTGGCCACGGCAGCTTCCACAGCCCCGCACATGACCAACAGCAGGCTGTACATCCGCTTGGCGGCGGCGATACCGGCGACAAAATTTTCGCCATAGCCGTTGATATAGCGCTGGACGATCAGGCCGCCCAATTCGATGATGATATTGCGCAGCATGAGCGGCAGACCCAGACTAAGCAAGCGGACGGCCGGGGCACGGCGCAGGCAAAAGCCCTCGCCTTGTAAAAAACCGGTCTTTTTTAGGGCGATGAAGCAGTAGATACTCGCCACGGCCTGTGCCACGACGGTGGCCAGGGCCACACCTAAAATACCCAAGGGGATGGCAAAAGCAAAATCCAGGGCGATATTTAGTATGGTGGCGACAATCATCGCCCGCAGCGGCGTCTGGGAATCGCCCAAGGAGCGGAGCATCCCGCCAAACAGGTTATAGGCAAACACCACCGGCATACCGACAAAAAACACCGACATATACACCGTGGCGCCGTTTATTAGCTCACCGGGCGTATGCATGAGCCGGAGAATGGGGCCCAGGCCGAAAAGACCAATCAGGGCAATAAGAATGCTCAGGGCTGCCGCCAACGCGATGCCGGTGGCAATCGAGGTCCGCAGCTCCTTATACTCCCTGGCCCCAAAGCGTTGGGCAAACTCCACGCCAAAACCCTGCGTGAGTCCGAGGACAACACTGAGAAACAACCACCACAAGCTGGCGGTCGCCCCGACCGACGCGAAGGCATTCACCCCCAGCAAGCGCCCGATGATGGCGGCATCCGCCACCGCGTAAAACAACTGCAAGACATTGGCGAACAGCATCGGCAGGGCAAAATGTATCATCAGACGGATGGGTTTGCCATCCGTCATGTTTTTTGTATGGGTCATTTTTGATACACACCCATCATATTCAAACTTTTATCCAAAATGGCTTGAAACGCTTCCAACGTCATCCCGTCCGGGCCGCCCATCATCGTCAGTTGCCTGGCCACCATGTCCGGCAGCATTTTCATGAACATGAATTCAATGGAGCCGGGGGCGGCATCGGCATCGGCTTGGATGGGGGCGTGCTTCATCAAGCCTTGCACAAACTCCGCGCCGCCTTCCATGCGGACAATGTCGCGGATGGGCGTGTTCACGTCGGCCCGCTTGGGGATGGCAGTAGTGGACTCCACATATACATCCAGTGTTGCGGCAATGTCACTCACCGAGCGGCCAATCATGATGCTGTATGTGCCGCTTGGTACGTGCCAATCACTAATGACGGTGTTATAGTAAGCGAAGGCGCGCTTATTAAGGCTAAGCTCGACAGTTTTTGTCTCACCGGGCATAAGCTCCACTTTGGCGAAGGCCCTAAGCTCCTTGCGGGGGCGGATGACGCGGTCGTCGTACTCTTGCGGTGAAACGTATAGCTGGACGACTTCCTTGCCGGCCACGTCGCCGCTGTTGGTCACGTTGACTGATACGGTCAAAGTATCCGTGTCCTTTATGTTCCGGGCCGAAAGCCTTAAGTTATCATAGCTAAAGCTCGTATAGCTGAGGCCGTGGCCGAAAGGGAAGAGGACATCCATTTCTTTATAGTCGTAGTAGCGGTAGCCGACGAAGATCCCCTCGCGGTACTCGGTCACGTCACCCTCGCCAAAGTAGTTTAGGTAAGAGGGGTTGTCGCTCAGTTTTTTCGGGAAGGTCTCGGCCAGCCTGCCGCAGGGATTCACGGCACCAAAGAGGATGTCGCAGATGGCCGCGCCCCCGGCCTGCCCGCCCAGATAGGCTTCGACGAGCGCCCCGGCCTTATCAAGCCAGGGCATTTCCACCGGCGAGCCGTTGGAGAGGACGATGACGACCTTGGTGCCGGTCGCACAAATGGCCTCTATCAGCTCATTTTGACCCTTGGGCAAGCGCATATGATTACGGTCAAAGCCCTCGGATTCATAGGCCGGCGGCAGTCCGACAAAGAGGACGCTAATATCGGCGGCCTGTGCCACTGTCAACGCTTCAGCGGCGAGGGCGGCATCGGCTGCCTCGCAGTTGTCGGCATCGTAGCCGCGGGCGAAGGAGACATCGGCAAAAGCGGCGGCGGCGGAGAGCGCGTCCGTCAGCTTGGTGGGGTTTACCCCGGAGGAACCGGCGCCCTGATAGCGGGGATTTTGGGCGAAATCACCGATGAAGGCGATTTTTTGTTCTTTTTTCAGGGGCAGTAGTCCGTCGTTTTTGAGAAGCACGATGGATTCGGCGGCAATTTTTTGGGCCAGCGCATCGTGCGCGTCCTTATCATAGGGCGGACAGCTCCCGTCGCCCTTCACGCTCTCGTACAGTTTTAGCAAGCGCTCCACGGCCAAATCCAGGGTCGCTTCGGGCAGTGTGCCATCGTTCACGGCGGCGACGATTTTTTCGTCATTTACCCGCGAGACTCCCGGCATTTCCAGCTCCAGCCCGGCGATGATACCGGCCACGCGCTCATTCACCGCCCCCCAGTCGCTGACGACCACGCCGTCAAAACCCCATAGATCACGGAGAATCTCGGTCAAGAGATAGGGGCTTTCCGAGGCATAGGTGCCATTCACACGGTTATAAGAACACATCACCGTGGCGGGTTTGGCGTCCTTCACGGCCTTTTCAAAGGCGGGGAAGTATATTTCATGTAAGGTCCGTTCATCCACGCGCGAGTCGGAGGAAAAGCGTCGGGTTTCCTGGTTGTTGGCGGCGTAGTGTTTTAAGCTGGTGCCGACCCCCTTGGACTGCACGCCCTTTATGAAGGCCGCCGCCATTTCCCCGGCCAGATGGGGGTCTTCGGAAAAATACTCGAAGTTGCGCCCGCAGAGCGGTGAGCGCTTGATGTTCACGCCAGGGCCCAGGACGATGCGGACATCCTCGGCATCCGCCTCGGCCCCGATGGCCACGCCCATCTCATGCAGCAAGTCCACATCGAAGGAACAGGCGGAGAGGACGGCGGGCGGGAAGCAGGTGGCGGGCACGGAAGCGGCCAGGCCCTGATGTCCGGCGGACATATCCACTTTTCTCAGGCCATGCGGCCCGTCCGTCATCATGTAGGAGGGGATGCCCAGGCGTTCCACGGCCTTGGTCTGCCAAAAATTCAGTCCCGAACACAGCGAGGCTTTTTCCTCCAGGGTCATTTGGGTGATGATTTGTTTAATGTCCATAAATTCTCCTTTCAGTGATCAGTGGTTGTAGGGCGGGGGCTCTGCTCCCGCCGCTGGGGCCATACATTCCTATTGCACTAGGGGGCGCTGTCGTTTATACTATACATATGGATTATTGCTTATGATCTTAGTATAAATTATAGCATTTCAGCAGCCCTTTTCATAGCTTTTTTTGTTTCATCGGCAGTGTAAAGACGGGCGGCAGATTGCCGCCCCTACGACCACTGTCAAAGGGAGTAAAGCACATGATTGAAGTATGCGGCTTGACCAAGCAGTATGGCAGAAATCGCGGCATAAATGATATATCCTTTAGCATACCGGAAGGACAAATTGTGGGCTTTTTGGGTCCGAATGGCGCGGGCAAAACCACGACGATGAATATTTTGACCGGCTACCTGGCCGCGGATGGTGGGCAAGTGAAAATCGCCGGGATAGACATAGCGGAAAATCCCAAGGAAGCAAAGCGTCATATGGGCTATCTGCCCGAACAGCCGCCGCTCAATAATGCGATGACGGTGCGCGGCTATCTGAATTTCGTTTATGAGTTAAAGGCTCATAAAACCACGGACCGTGACGCCTATATAGCAAAAATCGCCGAAAGGGTCGGACTGTCCGATGTCCGGGGGAGGGTGATAGGGCATCTGTCCAAAGGCTACAGGCAACGCGTCGGCCTCGCGCAGGCACTGGTCGGTGACCCCGAGGTGCTCATCCTGGACGAACCGACCATCGGCCTAGATCCCCGGCAAATAGTCGAGATCAGAAATGTCATCAAAAGAATGGGGAAAAAGCGCACCATAATACTGTCCACGCACATATTGCCGGAGGTCTCCGCCGTCTGTCAGCGCGTGTTGCTGATATCAAACGGGCGTATCATTGCCGATAACACCCCGGAGCTACTGGACAGCTCGGGAGACAGAAACAGCGCTTTGCTCATGCGTGTAGAAGGAGCGGAAGCGGAGATTCTGGCGCTGATAAAGGGTTTAACCGGCATAAAAACAGCCGAATCCATTGGCTCACATGAGCCGTGCTGCCACGATTTTATTATTGAAGCTGAGAGCGGGGTGGATGTTCGGGGAGCATTGGTTTCGGCATTGACAAAGGCGGGCCACGCCGTCCTCATGCTGCGGCCCCAGATGCCTTCGTTGGAAGAGATGTTTTTGAAATTGACCACCACAAAAGAGGTAAAATAATGCGTGCCATATTCAAAAGAGATTTTGGGCTATACTTCCTGACCGCCATCGGATACACATTTTTGGGTGCCTATATCCTGGTTTTGAATCTGCATTTTTATGTAAACAACAGCCTCGGGTCCACCGCATCATTATCGGGAAACTTTAGTTTCATGCTGACGGTGATGATGTTCATCATGCCCATCCTCACCATGCGGGTCTTTTCCGAGGAATTCAAGCAAAAAACCGACCAACTGCTCTTTACCACCCCGGTCCACATCCATTCAGTAGTCATGGGCAAATTCTGCTCGGCCCTGGCCGTCTTCGGGGCCTTGCTGGTCATGACGACACCCTGGTTGATGGTTATATCCTATTTTGGCGCAGTAAACCAGGCCGAGGTACTGGGTAACTACCTGGGGATAATATGCCTGGGCAGCGCCTATATAGCCATGGGTATCTTCATATCCTCTTTGACGGAGAATCAGGTGGTCGCGGCCATAGGCACCGTCTGCCTCTTTGTGGCATTTTACATCCTGGAGGTACTGGCGACAGTCTTTTACAGTAGCGGTGTCCTGCCGGTATTTGTCATGCGGAGCTTAAGTTTCCTGTCCATCCACGGACGCTATAACAATATAACCCTGGGGCTTTTGTCACTGGACACGATTGTTTTTTTTGTGTCCTTGGTCTTTGTCTTCTTGTATCTGACCTCCCGTATACTGGAGCGCCGAAAGAGCGGCGCTGCCATCGTCAAAGGGCAGACAATAAAGCAAAAGAGCATATCGACGCTCACGACGGTCGTCGTGATTTGCGCCGTCATCTTAGTCAATATCCTCGCCAGCATCTTAAGCGAACGCTTCTTTCTAAAGGCCGACCTGACCGAAGCGGGGCATTTCACCATATCCCAGGAAGCCAGGGCCTACCTGGATGGCATGACGGAGCCGGTGGATATTGTCGTCTTGTCGGAGGAATCGGCCTGGCTGGCCAATAAAAATTCTGACATGATGCTCAACATATTACGTAGCTACGCCGCCGCGTCCGGCGGGCTGATAAACATCCAGTTTGTCAATCCCGACTTAAACTCCTTTGATGACCCCCGCTATGATGACTCCCTCTCTGTATTGAGTGAAGCACACACGGAACTAAGGGACATGACGCGCAATGACATTATTTTCATCAGTGCCCGTCGGGCCACCCGCATTGCCCCGACGGATGCCTTTGTCGCCAGTACCGATGCCAGCGGCCGAGCCGGTGGCAGGACCGGCCTGACGGACCTAAATGCCGATCAAAATCTGATTAGCGCCCTGAGATATGTCTTGAATGAAAACATCGACCGGGCCGTTTTTGTGGAAAACCACGATGAAAACAGCTCCGAGATCATGCAGCAAGTATTTTCCCGAAGCGGATATGTCTGCCAGACATTAAACCTGGCCTTTGATGAAATCCCCGCCGATGCCGCCGTGGTCGTATCCACCGGGGCGAAGTTTGACTTTCTTGGCACGGAAATCGAAAAGCTCGAACGTTACTTGGAATCCGGGGGCAATGTGATCATCCTGAGTAGTTTTGATGTGCAATCACTGCCGCTGCTGGACACCTTCTTGTCCGAATGGGGCATTTTAAAAGAAGATAAGCTTATCTATGATGAGGCCTATACCTTCATACCGCAGTTGGGCGTTATTGGCGCATATGTCGTCTCCGGGGATTTAGCTTCCAGTGAGATGGCGCAAAATTATACGGTCATGACCATGCCGCTGGGCGTATATCTGCCACAGCCGCTAAAATCGGCATGGGCAGATAATATGCGGGCAGGCTTTAGCCTGTATCCGCTCGTTTCCACGTTTTCCAACACCTCGTATGCCAAGGACTTAAGCGAAGGCGGTGTCACCACATATGAGCGGGAAAGCACTGATGAATCGGGCCCCTTTGTCCTGTCCTATCATGTCAGCAAGCTCATAACGGCCGCGGATGGCAGGCAAATGGGCGCAAACCTGATCGCGGCGGGTGCGGATATGTTCGCTGATGATTTTTTGTACGCCTATGGCGAGTCTTTTTACAATATCATGTTTATCGCCAACTGGGCCAGTGACTTTTCCAGCTCGGAACCGGGTGTTTATATCCCGCCGAAATCGCTGTTTAGTGCCCCGATGATGGTGAGTGCGGCGGGAGCGCGGACGGTTTTGATACTGTTGGTAATAGCCCTGCCTCTTGCCATTGTGTTGGCCGGCGTGTTGGTTTTGGGGAGACGGCGGCATTTATAAAACAAACGGGCGGCAGATTGCCGCCCCTACGACCACCTGACTCCGGCCAGGTAAACGGGCGGCAGATTGCCGCCCCTACGACCTCGAGGGATAAAATGCGAAAAAAAACGCTTATTATAGGCACTATCGTGATCGCGGTAGTCGCATTAGGCATAGCAGCACTGTCCCTGTGGCCGCAAACACCGGCGGAGCCGCCCGATGCGGAGCTAGTGCAAACGCAGACCAGCCAGACGGGCGACATGCTCCGGGTGGAAAGCGGCAAATACCATAGAGTGGTTTTCACCCCGGCAGACGGCATAAGCTATGAGATAGTCTATGACCCCGCCACCGGGCCCGGTTATGAGCTGGTGGCGGAGAATGTCATCTTTCCCGCCAACCAGGACTTATTGAACACCGTTTATAATTATGCCATCCGGCTCTCGCAACTGCCCTGCGTGACGATGGAAGCCAGCGACGTGCAACTTACGAACTTCGGCTTTGACGAGCCTTTGGCCACATGGCGCATATACTACGAGGATGGCTCGTTCACGACGGTGGAAGTGGGCAAGCAGCAGGGTGCGGGCAGCGGCTATTACACGCGCTTAGCAGATAGCCGCGAGGTATTCTTGCTGGGCGAGGCACGGACAGAGCATATGTTGCTCCCCCTGGGTGAGCTATACGATCTGACGTTCTTTCCCTATCCCCCGGATGATGAGGATCCGCCATCAGAGTACATAACGCGTTTGTTACTGGAAAAGCCGGACGGCGAGATTATCGAGGTGCTAAAGCGCCCGGACGATGAAGCCTTGGACTTTGGAGCCTCGCGCTATGTGCTGGAGCAACCCTATGTCCAAAACTGCAATGACAGCGCCGTGAGAAGGATAATGCTGGAACCGGTCACGCTGATAAATCCGACGGCGGTTGTTGCTGTACAGGCTCCCGATTTATCGCCCTATGGCCTGGATAATCCCGCCCGCCTGACCGTGGAAACGGATGACTGGAGCGGTACCCTGCTTATCGGCAACCATGACGCCGCGCTGGGTGGCCGTTATATTATGATGGAAGGCTATGACGCAGTTTTGCTGGATAAGAGCGGAGAGTACCCCTTCCTGGATGTAAAAGCGGACGAACTGCGGGCGACGCTGCTCTGGTTACACCCCATCAGTAGCGTAGCATCCATTATTTTCGAATTTCCCGATGACACCCATACCCTGCTGATAGAACAGGACGCGGAAGGCAGCGTCATTGCCGGGCGGCTGGACGACAGGGAGCTCAGTGAGAGCGAGACGAAGCGGCTATTTACGGCCGCGCTGTCCGTCCGGGTCAGCGGCGCCGCGGATGCGGCCATCCCGGACGCAGCACCGGAATATGTAATTACGATGAACCTCAACGATGGGAGCAGCGATAAACTGGAGCTATACCGGATTGCCGATTCGCAGTTTCTGTTGGTGCATAACGGGGTGAATACCGGTACCTATATCACCCGCGCCGCCTTGCACAGTGCGTTGCTGGGGCCGTTTGAAGCATTGGAATGACCACGGCGCGCCGCCCCCCCCTGCGGCAGGAGCTTTAGCCCCTGCCCTACGGAGCCTGACCGGGGCACGTCATTGCGAGCCAATCTTCCGCTTCGCGGAAGTGGCGAAGCAATCCAGTATTGAAATAAGCGAATCGCCAGCTCTGGATTGCTTCGGTTTGTAAAGCAACCTCGCAATGACGAACAATATACTTTCTTCACACAAAAAAGCGGGCTTCGCAGCCCGCTTTTCCTGTACAGCAGTATTACATTTGCTCCGCATTAGTCACGGTGTGTGAAGTTGGCGGGCAGACTAGGCGGCCGGAGACCAAAGCCGTTTTGCTGTGACTTGTTGAACTGATAGTTATCGTTCAGTACACTGACGATCTCATCCACATTGTTCGCTTCGGCAAAGGCCACGAAATCATCCATCATGTCGATACAATCATCGCGGCTGGGAGCCATCAGGATCTGACGGAATACTTCTTCGAACTGATCCGAGATGGTCCGGCGGGAAATGCCGAGCTCGGTGGTCGGGTCGATCGCCATGTTCATGTTGGCGAACTCGTCGGACAGCATCATGTTCGGGGTGAAGTAATCACGTTGGTTGATGATGACCCAGCTTTGCTGTTCGAGCGGCAGGGCGCCGTCGGCGGCAAATTTCGCGTCATCCCAGTAGTTGGAGGCACCGTGGAAGTTGAATATCCAACCGCCATTAGCACGCAGTTCTTCGGCGGTGAATTCCGACTCGGGGGTGTGGATGATCGGGTAGCCGTTAGAATCGACTTCGTTCCAGATCATTCCGGGAGGTCCGTACATCATTTCGACGGAACCCGGCAGGGTCAGCATCCAAGTAAGCAGTTCGAAGATGCGTCCCGGTTGCTCGGCGCTGGTGGTGATGAAGGTACCATTCCAGCCCAAGGTGCCGTATACGTGATGGTAGATGTCCTTAACTTCCAGACCGAATGCCGGCGGGTATACACCCTTCCAGCCATCGGCGTCTTCCGCGATAAACAGTTCCAGGGTGTTGCCGGGGTCGTTTTCCGAGAGGATCTTACGGAACTGGTAGGTATCGTCATGGGACTGGTCATACCAGATCAGACCGCCGCGGCCATTGTTCACGTTGGCCAGGAACTCTTCCAGTGAGTTGGAGAGATTGGTGGTGGGGAACAGGCCTTCACGATACCAATGGTTGGCTTCCAGGACCGCTTCACGCCACAGGGGATTGCGGAAAGTAAAATCATATGTGCCGTCTTCTCCAACATTGTAGAACCAATCGGCATCCGTGTTGCCGCCGAAGGTGCAGTAAATGGCCTGGTTTACGAAGTTGACGCCGCCATCGGTGTCACCGCCGTGGAACAGTAGCGGAACGATGGGGGAGCCACCGGCATTTTCCAGACCGGCATCGCGCACGGCCACGGCATAGTTATATACATCATCGAAGGTCTTGACTTCGGGGCTGCCCACGGCTTCATATACTTTGGTGGTGTACATCCAGCCATTGTTACCGCCCGTGGCCTTACCTTTGACGCCGATCTCACCGCTGCGCGCCCAGTTCGGGATGCAGTAGTTCACGCCGTCCACTTTGTAGAAGTTTTGCGTACCGGCACCGACATAACCATCATACCAGTTGTTGTCTACCATCGCCTTCATGTCGTCGATGGGAACAAAGAGACCCAGACGCGACATTCTCTGATTCTGGTCGCCGCGCTCCATCCAGATGGCATCCGGCAAATCATCGGCAGCGATCAAGAGGTTCAGGGCTTCCTCGGGCGTCGCATCCGGTTTGCGCGGAACGAGGGTGACGTTGAACATCTCTTCCCAATATTGGGTGAGTGAGTCGTTACCCCATGACATATAGTCGTTGGCCCAGTCATAGTTGAAGTACATGATGAACTCGTAGTGATCACGACTGCCTGCATCGGGTGGCGGAGCCACATCTGTCGGGTCAGAATCAGATGATGTATCCGTCGTCGTTTGGGCGGGTGGCGGCGTGTCCTCAGCGGGCGGCGGCGTATCGGAAGAACCGCCGCAAGCGGCCAGTAAAGAGGCCACCATGCAGAGTGCCAGGATTAGAGCTAGTAACCGTTTCTTCATAAAATTTTCCCTCCTTTTGGGTGTGTGTGTTGCCTATTCTATTGAATAAGGCGGGTCAGCCTTTGACAGAACCCACCATGATTCCTTTGACGAAAAAGCGTTGCAAGAATGGGTAAGCTATAACTATCGGGATGATGGTCGCGAACATGGTCGCCATGGTGACGGAACGTGTGTTGACGGGCCGCCCCCGGCCCATGGCTGACATGGCGGTAGCCACCTGGGAGCCCTGCCCGGCCAGCGCCGCCATCCGTTCGGCGAAAGCCGCCTCATTGATGATGCCAAGCAAGACATTCATCATCGGTTTCAGTTCTTGACGGACGATGTAGATATTGCCCGTGAACCAGTCATTCCAATGCCCTACGCCGACGAATAACGCGATGGTGGCGATGATTGGCGTCGAGCAGGGAACAATAATCCTGAAAAATATCGTCAAATAGTTGGCACCGTCAATCTTGGCCGACTCTTCCAGTTCGATGGGCAGGTTTTGGAAGTAGGTCCGCATCAGCAAGATGTTAAACAATCCGATTTGGGCGGGAATGATGTAGACCCAAAAGTTATTGAACAGGCCCATGCCCCGGAGCATCAGGTAGACGGGGATGATGCCGCCGCTAAAGTACATCGGGATGATACAGATGATCGAGTAAAACTTCCTGCCGACCAGGTTAGAGTGGGCCAGGCCGTAGGCAATGATGCCGGTCGAGAACAGGGCCGTCAGCGTCCCGATGACGGTACGCGCTATCGATATCATATAGGCCCGGCCAATCAGCGGGTTGGTGACGATGTTTTTATAGCTGTCTGCCGCGAAGCGGCGCGGGAAGAGGGTGACACCGCCCCGGGCCGTGTCCTCGGCATGGTTTAAGGATATGGCCAAGGCATTTAAGAAGGGATACATGACAGCGGCAATAACCAGGATCATTATGAGAATAATGGTCCCGTCCATGATATAGTCTCCAGCGGTGCGCTTATGAATCATGTTCCATAATCCTTTCTAGAATAGTGATGTATCGCTCGTGCGCCGGGCAATCCAGTTAGCGCCCAAAAGCAGGATGAAGTTCATGGCGGAGACCAGCAAGCCGACGGTCGCCGCATAGGAAAAACGCATATCCCTGATACCGACCCGATAAACATAGGTCT
>Ga0099364_10010667_pt1 | contig 12618 bp, 6 predicted proteins | sample TergutTh196P3_FD_73070 | JGI IMG/M metagenome (GOLD analysis project Ga0099364, IMG submission 73070) | Microcerotermes parvus P3 segment gut microbial communities from Pointe-Noire, Republic of the Congo - Th196 P3 | ecosystem: Host-associated > Arthropoda: Insects > Digestive system > Gut ... | reverse complement strand
CTGTTGACGGATGATGTCCAAGAAATGTACGAGTGTTCTGAACTACTGGTCAAATTTTATCATCTTTGCAAAAGACAGGAACAACTTGACCAAAAACTTCAGAAAGAACAAAGCCAATTTTATGTTCACCTCAAAGAGGGAGACTTGAAGAAACTAACTCGTTACTTCGTGGAACATTACACTCTGGAGGATATTGTACGGGCGAACGATGTCCGCAGTACCGCTTACTTTCAAAGATATGCTCCGCCGCATCATGTACATCACGCGTTGGATGCTTTTGTATAGTGCCTTGTTCGTAGTGTTTACGCATGCTTGCAGTGTGCGATAGCCCATATAACACCTATTATGGGGCTAAAAAAGCAGAGACGCAACCGGAAGATTGCGAATCGTGTGGCGAATTTACCGATTGCGGATCTGATTGACCGCCTACCTGACAAAAGGACAATATCCACGGCACCTTATGAAACAAGTTTAATGGCGGCTACACCCGATATTTTTAACGCGTTCAGTTCCCTTGACGGGAAACTCTATTTCGTGTAGAATTACGAAACTGTTGTCGATACACTGGAGACGGATGCTCTACCTTGTCCCGCCGGGATTGTTAGCCATTTTTGTTTTTTCACTGGGTGCCAGGTCACTCAAATCATATTCCCGGCACAAACTAGAAGGGTTCTGTCGCCGGCGCAGTGCCGAGAAACGTCTCGCCGTAATCCTCAAACACTACGAAGACGTTGGAACCGCTGTTAGTCTTGCCCGACTCCTGTGCATTGCACTCTTACTGATAGGCTCCTTCTTCATTGTCGAACCCGCCTCAGAATTCCATGTCGGCACTCTTTTCGTTTTTGCGGTCATTGTCTCCCTTATTATCCTCGCCGATTTTTGGCTGCCCCGTGCACTCGTGAAATTTTGGGGCATCCCTTTCGTTTATTTCGGCTGGTTTTTTTGGAACATTACAGCAACGCTGTTGTATCCCATTCTTTTGATTGACCGCCTTGTTACCTTGTTCTTTTACCGGCTCGCAGGTCATGTCGAAGACGAAGATGCCTTTGAAGAGGAAATCCGCACCATTGTTACCGAAGGACATCGGGAGGGCTTGCTCGAAGAAGAAGCCCGCGAAATGATCGAAGGAGTGATCGAACTGCGGGACGTTACCGTCTCCGAAATCATGACTCCGAGAACAGACATGAAATGTATCCCGGATACCCTTTCGTGGGACGAAATGCTCCAATCGGTAATTTCTCTGCCCCATTCACGTATCCCTGTGTACAAGGAAAACCGCGATGACATCGTGGGAGTTATCCACACGAAAAATCTACTTCGGGAACTGGCGTTGAGTGATCCCCTGCAACGTTGTCCCTGGACGGAATTGATGTCGGGACCGCTTTTCATCCCGGAAACGAAGCCTGTCGATACGTTGCTTCAAGAGTTCCAAAACACCCGATCCATAGGCGGCGGTTCTGATGATCGGGCGCGAGGGCATTTAGCCATTGTGTTGGACGAATACGGCGGCGTGGCAGGAATTGTAACGCTTGAAGATATTTTGGAGGAAATCGTCGGGGAAATCACTGATGAACACGATGCGGTCGTTACGGACGAAGAAATTACGGAATTGAGCCCTGACGTATTCGATGTGTTAGGCAAGGTTCGTGTGGATGATCTCAATTCGCAACTCGACTTGCATTTACCGGAAGAAGAGGATTACGACACGGTGGCGGGCTTCATTTTTTCGACGTTGGGACATGTTCCTGAAGAGGGGGAGTCGGTCGATTTTGTCCATGACGGACAAAGGGTTCGTCTGACAGTTGTTGCCGTTACGCGCCGCCGCATCGAACGAGTCCGAGTCGAACGGAATTGTTGATGAGAGAGAGGGAAAGAATTTCGCTCTTTATCAAACTCGGAAAATTCGCTAGAATCGGACAAATTTATGCAGCGGGTTCCCCATCACACGACGGAAACGTCCATTTTCGCCCGACCCCTTTGGTCACTCACCCTCCTCTGTTGCCGAAATCCGGTAACGGTGCTGATACTCTCCGTACTCCTCGCCGCCGCAAGCCTCTATTGGACATACGAACACCTCGGACTCAAAATGAGCCGACTCGACCTCATCAATCCCGACAGCGGATTCAACCAACTCTGGCTCGATTACATCGATGAATTCGGAGACGACAACGAAGTCATCGTCGTCGTCGAAGGAGACAATGACACCGAAGTCGTCGCCGTTCTCGAACTGCTCTCCGATAAAATTGCCGAATATCCTGAACTCTATCAAGGTATTCTGCACGGAGTCGATCTCTCCGCCATCCGCCAAAAAGGACTCCATTATGTCCCGCCGGACGACCTGCGGATAATTCAACAATTCGCCGCCCAATCGCTTGCACTGCTCGATCCGCAAAACCAGCAACCGATGCCGCCGATGGCGATGGACAACGCCGCCCAACTCCTGACCACAATCTCACAAAGCAATACCGATGAAGGAGTAAACTATTTTCTCTTTCCCGCCAAAGACGGCATCATCGGTTTCGTACTGTTACGGCTTATCAATCTTGACAAAACGCAGTTTTCTCAAGGTGCCGAAGCCATCGGAACTCTGCGGAACATCGTCAGCGAAGTCCGCTCCGAGTATCCCGCATTGCAGATCGGTCTGACAGGTATGCCGATTCTCGAATACGACGAAATGGCGATGAGCAACGAAGCAATGCTCAAAGCAACACTATTAGCACTTGCCGGTGTGTGCATTGTCTTTATGGCAGGATTTGGTTCGCTGCGTCATCCCTTGCTCGTGGTGGCAGCATTGATGCTTGCCTTTGCATGGACATTGGGATACCTCACGCTTGCCGTCGGACATTTGAATATCTTGAGTATCGCTTTCGGTGCAATGCTGATCGGACTAGGCACCGATTTCAGTGTTCACTACTTGGGGAAATATCTCGATATGCGAAAGAGCGGCTGGGATGTTACCGAGTCGCTCTGTCAATCGGCGGAACTCGTCGGACCCGGTATCCTCACGGGAGCGTTGACCACTTCGGGCGCGTTTTACGCCGCTTCGTTTGCCGAGTTCACGGGAGTTGCCGAACTGGGCATCATTGTCGGAGGCGGAATACTCTTTTGTGTAACGACGACGTTCACCGTGTTGCCTGCATTGATCACGTTGATCACGCCGACGGCACCGGGGAAAAACGCCCCGTCCGGCAGTCTGCTCGACATCCGTGCTGCCCTTGCGCCGGTCTTTGTCTTTCCGAAAATTACGCTTTTCCTGTTCGCTATCGGTTGTTGTTATCTGCTGATAGGTATTCCCAATGTGCGGTACGATCACAATCTGCTCAACTTGCAGCCGAAGGGTCTCGAAAGCGTCGAACTGGAACGGCGGCTCCTTGAAATGGAAGTTGAAGCAGGAGGGAAAAACGTTTGGTTTGCTCTGTCGATTGCCGAAACCAGGGAAGACCTCTTGGAACGTAAAAAACTCTTCGAGCAACGGTATCCTGAATTGAAAACGGAAGAGATTGTTTCATTTTTTCCTGAAGCCGACCCGGTGCGGATACAGATTATTCAATCGCTTGCCGAGATGCTGGCGAACATTCCTGAACAATTACCTGCGTCGGCGAATCCGCAGGTTGCCGAACTGCTGCGCCGGTTACAGACATTGAAGGCGATGGCGATCCCGGAGCCGCCGACGGTGGACGACTTGCCGGAGTCGCTGGTTTCCCGATTTGTCGGTCGGCGAGGCAAACATCTGATGCGGATTTACACGACGGCGAACATTTGGGATATGGACGAAATGCAGAAGTTCGTCGAGGCGGTTCGGGACATTGATCCCGATGCGACGGGCAGCCCGTTGCAGACATATGAGTCATCTCATCAGATGAAACAAGGATTTATCACGGCGGCATATTATGCGTTGGCGGTGGTATTGGTGATAACGTGGATTGACTTTCGCAGTATTACGGTATCGTTTGCCGCACTATTGCCGATGTTTTTGGGTTTTGCGATGTTATTCGGCATCATTGGTTGGCTTGATTTGTCGCTTAATCCGGCGAACATGATTGTTTTGCCGCTCATTGTGGGGATCAGTATTGATCATGGTCTTCACATTATGCATGATTTCCGCAATCGTCGGTACAAGCGTTATACGATTTCGTCATCGACGGCGACGGCGATTTTGATTACGACGCTGACGACGTTTGTCGGTTTCGGCAGTATGATGATTGCTTCTCATCAGGGCTTGCAGAGTTTGGGTCGTATTTTCGTCATTGGCGGTGGATGTTGTATGATAACGTCTCTTGTCGTGTTGCCTGCGATATTAACTCTCTGGACGAAAGGGGAAAAAGATGAGCCGTTACCGCGAGCGTCGGTTGAGTCGAAAGGTAAACGTCTCATTCGGCGCGGAGTGTAGAGAAAATGTCTAATGCTCGGATGCTGAACGTTTTACATTATTTCTTTTTTCCTTTCGTCTTTTCGTTGTTTGTTTACGTTTCGAGTTCAGTGGATTCCGTTGCACCGGCGTTTTTTTCAACTTTGCCGTCAGTTTGTCCGTCTTCAACCGCTTGAGCAATCGGAAGTCAATCTGCCGTGCCTCCGCATCAGCACGCACGACTTCCACTAACAAACGATCCCCCACCCGAAAAGTGTTGCCCGCACGCTCACCCATCAAAATCTTGGCACTCCGCTCAAATCGGTAAAAATCGTCATTGAGACCCTCAATACGTATCAAACCCTCCGCAGGTATTTCCAAACCCATCACGAATACGCCGAACTGTTCCACCGCCGTAACAACCACCTCGATTCGGTCGCCAATGTGCCGACTCATATAGTCGATCAACTTCAACTTGACCAACTCCCGCTCCGCCGTTTCCGCCCGCTGCTCCCTGTCACTGCAATGTTCGCCGACCACCATCAATTCCCGAAAGTCCGGTTGCGGCTCTTTCCCCAAAAGGATTTCGTCCAACAAACGGTGTACTGTCAAGTCAGGATAACGGCGAATCGGCGACGTAAAATGACAATAACAAGTCGAAGCCAACGCATAATGTCCTTCCGTAACCGGCGAGTAAATCGCTTTCTGCATCGAACGCAGTAACGAAAAGTTCACCGCATATTCCTGTGAGGTTCCTCGTACGGAGTCAAGCAACCGCTGAATGATAAAACGATCCTGATACAAATCGTCAGGGTCCAAGTCGGCAATGTCCAACGATTTTATAAATTCCGTAAAGCCCTGCAACTTTCGGGGACTTGGTCCCGCATGTATCCGGCGAAGAAACGGAATCCCTTTTGCCGCAAGCAGTTCCGCTACCGCTTCGTTTGCCGCAAGCATACATTCTTCCACTACACGATTAGAATCATGATACGGATAAATATGTGCTCCGATGACCACTCCGTCGTCGTCCAGTTCGATTTTGGGTTCGGGAACGTCCATCTCCAGCGCACCGCGATCAAGCCGTTTTTGCCGCAAGACCTTCATTAACTTAAAAAGGTCCGTGAGCAGTTTGCGTATCTCCGGTCGCCACTTCGTTTTGAACTTCGCGGGATGCTCAAAAAACTCTTGGACTTCCGTGTAATTGAACCGCTGTTTGCTCTTGATGACGGAACGGAAAAACTCGGTGTGTGCCCGTGTTCCTGTCGGCGTGAATTCAATGAAAACCGACTTGGCGAATCGGATTTTGCCCGGCTGTAACGATGCCAGTGCGTTCGACAAGACTTCCGGCAGCATGGGAATTACCTTATCCGGCAAATACACACTGGTTGCTCTGCTGAACGCTTCTTTGTCCATCGGCGAGTCTTTCGGTAGGAAATGAGCGACATCTGCAATATGAACGCCGAGCCGCCAGTTGCCGTTGTCCAATTTTTCCAGCGAAAGCGCATCGTCAAAATCCTTTGCATCGGCAGGGTCAATCGTGATGACGATGCCGTCGGTTAAATCGAGGCGTTTCATTTTTTCGAATGTACGGCGAAGTTGCTGACTCTCTTCTGCCGTCTGGTTTCCGGTATCGTCGGGGATTTGCTTGAAGAACTTTTCGACTTCCTTTCGTGCGGCTTTGAGTGTTGCTTCGGAAAACTGTTCCGGCAGGTCGAATTGCCGCATAATGAGGAGCGTGTCGATACCGGGAACGCCGTGCGGACCGAGAACTTCGACAATGACCGCCACGCCGGGGTTGTACGGAGTCGGATAGCGTACCATTTCGACGACGATTTTGTCTCCTTCTCTGGCGGAACTTGCCGACGCATCGCCGAGTGGGATCATTTGTTTGTAAATTGACCCATCGACTTGGACGTATCCCCAGCCGTTTTCGACGTTGTATGTTCCGACAAATCGGTTCGAAGCCCGTTCGATGATTTCGACGACCCGTCCTCGGGGTCCGCGATCTTCCCGGCTCGGATCGTTTCGCCGTCGATTTCTTTTGGTGTTTTTTCCGTAGTTGTCTCGGACACGTCGTTCGATAACTTCGATGGCGACAATATCGCCGGAGGCGGCATCGCGTGTCCAGAAGGCGGGAACGAAAATATCGTTACCGGGCGGAGCGTCTTCGGAAACGAATCGAGGTCGGACGAAACCTACGCCGGAGTGTCGGCGTTGAAAGCGTCCGATGACGAGGTTGCTGGCGGCTATACTGCCTCGAGAGCCGGCGACTGTGTCGCCGCTTTTAGTGATGGGCATCACGAAGCGTCCTTGACCGTAGGCGATTTCTCCTTTGGCGACCATTTCCCGGATGAGCAAGCGAAGTGGTCGGGCTTCGTCGGAAGTCAGTCCGAGGGGTGTCAAGAATTTTTTCGGTTTTTGCGGTCGATAGTCCGGTTGGTTGACGATTTTCAGGATTTCATTTCGGACGGCATCGGGATCGGAGAGCATTAGTGCGGGACAACGGTTGCTTTGACGTTTCTGTCATTATACCGTAATTATTTCTCAAAGTGCCGGAGATGTGCGCTTCCGCCGGAAAGTAACATGCCCTTTTGGCACCGGTCTCAATGTCAGGTTTTCGGAATGGATACACTTCCAAGTTGATTACGATCATGAGATGTACAAGCACACGTCGTCAAGCGAGTTTGCTGTGTCGCTGGGTGTGAACTGGTAAACGGCAAGAAGAAACTGCAATCTTACAATGACGTTTCCGCTAACCGCGCCGCACCACGATTTTGTATCCGACCACCTGCACTACTTCGATGTTTTGGTTCTTTTCGATCAGATCGCCGTCGGACACGACATCATACAGTTCGTCGCCAATACGTGCCTTGCCCGCCGGCACGAGAGGGGTGGCAGACGTGCCGACTCGTCCCAGCAAGTTATCATAGTTCGCAAGCCGTTCCGTCTCTTGAAGCGTCTCCGACTCTGTGCCGCTCGGCTTATTGATACGCTCCAACAATCGGGAAAGCATGTACCCAAACCCTAACATTCCGCAACCCGATACCGCCATGATCAGCAACGAATTCCGAAATTGCAACAGTTGATACGAGTTCTGCGGAACAATAAACGTCTGACTTGCCAACACCAGCGAAGACAAGATGAGCGCAACTCCTCCGAGTCCAAAAATTCCGAAGCCGGGAAGCACAAAGATTTCGAGCAGCACACACCCCACTCCGACAAGAAACAGAAGCACCTCCAGCCATCCTGCCGTGCCGCCGAGAAAATTGAGCCAAAAGAAGAGTGCCACGCCGACAAGTGCCACGAACACACCGACACCGATGCCCGGCGTGTTAAATTCAAACATCAAGGCAAGGAACACGACCAGTAAAATCAACGCCGACATGCCGGGCGTTTGCAAAAAATGGATCACCCGATCTACCCAAGTCGGATCCGCTAACATCGGGTCCTGTTCCAATCCGTAGAGGATTTTGAACTCGGCGAAATCTTTTGCAGAACGGTCAACGAGGAACTGTTCTCCTCTCCCCTGAATGACTTGCAGAAGTTCTCCACTCGGCTTGACGACTCCCTCTTTGTTCCAACGTTCCCGGTCAGGAAGTTCGGCGAGTTCTTCATCGCTGAGAAAATCGATCATGGGTCTTCGTGCGCCGTCCGGTTCTCTGACTACTCTGAAAATTTCGATGTCCGGGTCAACGAGTGCAACGGGCAGCGACCATGACCGCATCGCTCTTTTTGCCAGTGATTCTCTGATCATTCGCCGTGCTTCGGCGATTTGGTTGGCGGTAAAAACTCGTGCGCCGTCACCGCCCAATACGGCTTCAGGTCCCAGCACAATTTCGTCGCAAGCAACCGCAATGAGGGCAGCATCTGAACGGGCATGGAAAGGAATGTATGCAACAGTCCGAACTCTGGCGGAGTCAATTTCGTTCACAAGGAACGAGGCGAGTGTCAAACTTGCTTCCAGATTGCCGCCCGGAGAATCAATGTACAGACACAGAAAGTTGACGTTGTTTTCTGTGGAGTCCATATAATTTCGGATGCTGCGTATGACGGCACCGGTTCGATCCGAATTGATTACGCCGACCAAATTGACCCGGACGGCGTGTCCCAATTCGTTGATGATCGGTATGACTCTCAAACTATCCGGGGAGAGACCGAAACCTCGAATGGCGGTGATACGGTCATCGGCAATGAGGTCGATCAGTCGGATTTGCCGGGCGAGTTCTGCCGAAAAGATTCCTTGTTGTCCTGCCGGTATGAGTGTTTCGGGTTCGTCGGCGAATGTTTCTGTTTGCCGAAGGTTTTCGACATCGCTGGGAGCGACAAGGCGAAGTCCTTGCTCTGTTTCGACTTGGAGCAGCACGGCATTGGTATCGAGCAGTTTGTCGGCGAGGGCGGTTGGGATGCTTCGCCGTTTCGCAATTTCCTGATAGGCTTGCCGATGTGTCGGCGTGATTCTTGGTTCGTCGATTCCGGCTGCACCGATTTCGGCGCGTTCTGCCATGATGCGTTCGTTGCAGGCGAGGGCAACGAGGACGGCGTGTCCCTGAATGGATTGCGGCATAAATGCGACGAATCGGACGTGAGCGAATTTTTCGCTGGTCAGGAGTGAGGCGAATTCGTAACACACGCCGAAGGAACTTCCTCGTCCGAAGACTTCTTCGTCGGTTCGGACGTTGAGTTGGATGAATACTGTTGATGTTTCCGGTGCGAGTCGTTCGAGAGCGGCGGTAGCGGTTTGGGCGGAGCGTGCGGTGAGCGGGAGTTCGATGTCGAATAACACTTCTTCTGCAGAGACCATCGTACTGACGGCAACGCAGAAGACAAACGAAAGGATCGAACGCATAGTAAAGCGAAGTAACGATAACATTGCGGCAATTTTACCAAAATCAGCGCAAAGCCGCAATCATAAACTGAATCCAGTTTTTGTCGTCCACCGCTGTTATCGAAGGTTTCTCCGAAGGCGGCGTTAGAGGCGACGAGGTCGCACTTGCCGAGTAGGGCGTGGAACTTCTCCGTGAGACGCTCCTGTAAGGGCACAAGGAGGTGTAAGGGCACAAGGGGGGACTCCCTATCATACTTCCACGTAAAAGGACGGAAAGGGCATTATAAACAATTCCCACCAAACTGGGACACACCCCAGCCTTCAAATGCCAACGGAGTACCGCTATACTTGCGGAAAACAGATGTGTATAATGGAGGGATGTCTGAGGCGGAAAACAATACGTTTGCTCTGATACTAGCAGCGGCGGGGAAAAGTTCGAGATTTTCCAGAATCGGATCTTCCGATCCAGCGGCGAAAAAAGTGTTCACACATCTGGGCGGAAAACCCGTGTGGCTCCGTAGCGTGGAAAAATTTACAAGCCGCGACGACGTTATTCAGACCATTGTTGTTGTTTCCCCAGAAGACATTGACTGGTTCCGAAAGTATTATATTTTAGACATCAATCGGCTCTTGCTTCATGTGATGGCGGGCGGTGAAAACCGTATCGACTCCATACGAAACGGTTTGATTGCTGTCAGTCCGCGAGTCGGTTACGTGGCAATTCATGATGCCGCAAGACCGTGCGTAACGGAGCAAGAAATTGCCGCCGTTTTCGCCGAGGCAAAAAAACAGGGAGCCGCCTTGCTTGCTGCCCCGATAGTGGGAACAATAAAAAAGGTTACGGAACGGCAAATCGAAGAGACCGTTCCACGCGAACAGTTTTGGGAAGCACAAACCCCCCAGGTTTTTCGCCGTGACCTGATCCTTGAAGCCTATCGGCAAAGGATACGTGATGTTCCGACCGACGATGCACAACTTGTCGAGCGGCTGGGACAGCCAGTGAGCGTTGTACCTGCAGGTTGCGGAAACATCAAAATTACAACGCAATCCGACCTGGTATTGGCGAAATACCTTATTGAACATGGACGTTAGACGAAAACCGAGTTGAGTTTGTGCGGCAACAAACGAAACCGTTAACAGGGAAATCGCGAACGCAACGCCGGGCGGTTTCTAGACATGTCCAGTACCTCAAGTCTAAATCACACCGCCGTGGGTTCGATACGGAGTCATGTGGCTCGGTTGGTCAAGCATCCAGAACCGTTCCCATTCGTCTTGGATGAGACGCAAGTTCTCCGACTGGTAAAGCAGTTGATTGTTTCGACGCACCGGATCGCCGGAAAAAATCGCATGAACGCAACCTGTCGAAGCCAATATAGCGACACTAAAAAGGGCTGTAAACAAAAACTTATACAACACGGAACTCCTCCATGAAATCCCAGACACTTGCCTGAATCGGCACTCTAACTGACGTATCGGCTACTTTTCTCGTAGAACTTCAGAAAACCTCGGAATATATCGTGTGTTTTCGGGGGCATATTGGCAAGAGAAAACCACAAACAGTGAAAGGAACTAAAAAATGAAAAAACATCCAGAAGCCCCCCTTGACGGAAACACAGTCGCTACTGCGATGCAGTGTTGCAGTATATCAAATCATGACGAAGAGCGCCACGGGAATACCCCGCTGCACACGGACGTATTCCGCCCCCACGACTTCATACGCTATAATGATGGACATCCATGACACGCGATTCGGCAATTTTGGACGACGTACTGCTCTCGATGGTAGAAGGCATCGGAGCAAGAACGTACCAGCGATTGCTCGAAAAATTCGGCAACGCCACGGATATCCTCAACGCCTCCCGAAGCGATTTGAACGGATTCGATTTTCTGAAACCCGATGCACTCGCCCAACTGACAACCGCCCGCAGCCGACTCGATCCGGTACACATCGTCGAACTGTGCGAGCAAAACCAAATCGACATTCTTTCGTTCCAAGAGGAACGGTATCCGGAACAACTCCGTACGATTCCCGATCCGCCGCCGATTTTGTACGTCAAAGGGACGCTGTTGCCGTCCGACTCCTTTTCGCTTGCCGTCATCGGCACACGGCGCTGTACATTTTACGGCGAACGGCAAACGGAGCGGTTGACATCGGCACTCGTGCAAAACGGTTTTGCAATCATCAGCGGCTTGGCACGGGGGATCGACGGCATTGCTCATCGTGCTGCACTGAAGTCGGGCGGTCGAACGGTTGCGGTACTGGGAAGCGGTTTGCAACAGATTTATCCGCCGCAGCACAAATCGCTTGCCCAACAGATCGTCGATTCGGGCGGCTGCGTGTTGAGCGAGTACCCGCCGTTGCATCCTTCGGCAAAGTGGACGTTTCCGCAGCGCAACCGTATCGTCAGCGGTTTATCGCTAGGTGTGTTGGTGGTCGAAGCCCCGTTGCGTAGCGGAGCCATGATTTCGGCGCGGCTTGCAGGGGAACAAGGACGAGACATCTTTGCCGTTCCCGGTTCGATTGAATCGCCGGCTTCGAGCGGTTGCAATCAGTTAATTCGTGATGGAGCGTATCTCACGGAATCGGCGGACGACATTCTTGGTGTTCTGGGACCGATGCGGCAATCGGTGTTGCTGCCGGGAATGGAGGGATTGGTACGGCATCCGAACGAAGTTTCTCTCAATGACCTTGAACGCCGGGTTTTGCAACACATTGGCACAACGGAAACTTCGCTGGAGTCGATAGTTACCGCATCGGGATTGGAACTGCAACAGGTGTTGGCTGTCCTCACTGTGTTGGAACGAAAGCACATTATCCGTCAGATTGCTGAGACTACGTTTGTGAGAATGTAACGCCGACCAAGAACGCAGGGTTATTTTCCCATTTTGGGTATATACCGTGCGCCCTTGAGAATAGTCAAAACGTTTGGAAGTTTTCGGCGAGTCGAGTGCGCAGTTCCACCTTGAACTTCGTCCGACAATGAAAGAATTTCTTCGCCGCCAATACAAAATCCGAAAACGACTCATAATACTTATTGCACCGAACCTTCTCGTTGAAAAACTTCCATAATCGCTCCATCAAGTTCAAATTCGGAGAATAAGAAGGCAACGGAATCACCTTCAATCGCTGATGATCACGCAACCACGCCTTAAATATCTTCGACAAATGATACTTCGCATTATCTATAAACCAATAGATATTTGGCTCTTCACCAGAATCTATTCGTTGTTGCGATTATTGATTTGTTTTCACGCAAGGTCATTGGCTATGCAATGGCCAATCACATGAGAACAGAATTGGTCGTATCGGCATTGCAGATGGTGATTGATCGTGGACGAAAAATTGCCGGCGAGATAGGGATTCATAGTGATCGTGGCTCGCAGTTTTCATCGGATGATTTTCGGAAAGTTGTGAACTTGTTAGAGATAGGTCAGAGTATGAGTC
>Ga0099364_10010666_pt1 | contig 12619 bp, 10 predicted proteins | sample TergutTh196P3_FD_73070 | JGI IMG/M metagenome (GOLD analysis project Ga0099364, IMG submission 73070) | Microcerotermes parvus P3 segment gut microbial communities from Pointe-Noire, Republic of the Congo - Th196 P3 | ecosystem: Host-associated > Arthropoda: Insects > Digestive system > Gut ... | reverse complement strand
CCGGAGTTTCCACTCTGGGCTCTGTTTGTTTTTCTTTTTGCCGCTCGTTAGAAAAATGAAAATTGGATTGGAAAACTGAAAGGCAACAAAGTCATTTGATTAAATAAGGCAGTGAGCAATGGAAAAACGACATAAACCCTCACTGTCGTCACTCTTTGGCAGCGCGGAACACGGCGGCTTACTCCGTGCGTTGCCTCACAGTCTCCGATTTCAATTTTCGAGCGAAGTCTAACACAGCAAACGTCAGGAAGCGTCAGGAAAAAGGATGACGATTGCGGCTCCGGCAAGATTCGCTACAATGAATCTCAATGGCAAAGGCACATTCATTCGATTACACGGCAGCGATAGCGGCAGTTTGTGAAGACATCTGCTTCCGCGTACCGGAACTGCGCCATATCGACATGAGCAGAGTGGCGGTCGGGTTTTCTCAAACGAAAAACAGCGAACCCTTCGGTGTCTTTGCTTCGACCACTCCGCTCCGCTTTGAAAACGGCGAGCAGTTCTATCAAAGCCGGGGACGCGAATGGACGATCCAACAGTTGTTTCGATCAGACGGCATCGAATATCTGTACATTCTCTATTTTTATGTTCCCCGATTCATAGAGTTGCCGCTGTCACAAAAACTTGATACGATTGTCCATGAACTTTACCATGTCCATCCTCTTTTCAATGGCGATCTCCGCCGTTTTGCTGGTCGCCGATTTGCCCACGGATCGAAAAAACGGTACGATCAAGTGGTGCATCGGCTGACGCAGTATTGGCTTAAACAGGACCCGCCGGGTGAACTTTGGGAGTTTCTCTGTTACAATTATCGGGACCTCGTTGCAAGGTACGGCAAACCGAGCGGCACGCGGATCCCCGCTCCGAGAATTATTCCTGCATTGTCCCATCGGACGGTTGCGTGTGCCGGCGAGCGTTCAAAATAACCTCATGGGGCGCAAAACGCTATACCGTGAAATGCCTATAATTTCACATTTTTTCTCTGTGAATCTTTGTGTCCTTTGATCCCTTTTGCGGTATGTCAACACGCAAATGGACACGGCATTAATCTTCCTTTGCCATCCGAACGACTTCATCAACCGATGTAATGCCGTTAAGAACTTTTCGCCAGCCGTTTTCCCGAAGAGTCATCATGCCCGATTTGCGTGCCGCCTCCTTGATTTCGTGCGAATGCCGCCCCGCACTCGCCAAAAGACGAATCGGCTCCGTCGCTGTCAATAATTCATACAACGCGATCCGTCCCGAATAACCAGTGTGTCGGCAATCCCGGCATCCTATGGGACGATAAATGTCCGCCTTCCCTTCCCGAATCGCTTGAAGAGGAAAATCCTTCGGCATTTCCGCAATCACCGGCGTGAACTTGTCCTTGCAATGCGGACAAAGCCGACGGACAAGCCGCTGTGCCATCACCCCTTCAATCGTCGTGCCGATCAAAAAAGGCTCCACGCCCATATCGCTCAATCGAGTGAAGGCTCCCGCCGCATCGTTCGTGTGAAGCGTACTGAAAACCAAGTGTCCGGTCAGCGACGCTTGAATCGCATTTTCCGCCGTTTCAAGGTCTCGAATTTCACCGACCAACACGACATCAGGGTCGTGCCGCAAAATCGCCCGAAGACTCGTCGCAAAGGTTAAACCCACCTTCGCATGAACCTGAATCTGATTGATTCCATCCAGTTGATATTCAATGGGGTCTTCCGTCGTGATGATTTTCGTGGCTTCGTCTTTGATTTCGTTGAGTGCACTGTACAACGTCGTAGTTTTTCCCGAACCGGTGGGACCTGTTACTAAAATAATCCCGTGCGGCTGTTTGATGAGTCTGCCGAATTGTTCGTAAATATCCTCATCCATTCCGATTCCTTTCAGCGTAAAGTCCATGTTATCCTTATCGAGGATACGCATGACAATGCCTTCGCCGTGCAGCATCGGAATAATGGAGAGCCGGAGATCAATTTCCCGACCGGAAACTTTCAATTTAATACGTCCATCTTGCGGGATACGTTTTTCGGCGATGTTGAGCCTCGCCATAATTTTCAATCGGCTGACGATTGCAGACTGAAAGCGGTTGATTTCCGGCGGCATCGGTTGCGTTTGGAGTACGCCGTCAATCCGGTATCGAATCCGCATACCGGTTTCTCTTGCTTCGATGTGAATATCGCTCGCCTTAACTTCGACGGCTTCGGTCAAGATTTCGTTGACGAGCCGCACAACGGAGGCTTCTTGGGCAAGTTGAGCATCTCCGCTCTGATCCCATTCGAGGTCGTCCAGCACTTCGACTCCTGTTTCATCGACGACTTGTGCCATAAGTCCGTCAATGGTTTCTGCTCCGACTCCGAGGTGCGATTTGATGAGTTTTCCGAGTTCGGCGGGGAGTGCCACGATGGGAACGACCGGCTTTGCGGTGGCAGCGGAAACGGCATCGAGGGCATGCATTTCCAACGGATTGCTCGTCGCCACCATTAGGGAACCGTTGTCGTCGGTTCCGAGCGGAAAGACATCGTAACGGTGGACGAGTTTTGCCGGGAAGTGATCGAGAATAGTGTCGTCAATATGACTTTTGGCAAGATCGACGAGCCGCAGCCGCAGGACGGCGGCGAGGGCTTGGTATGCCTGTTCTTCGGTACGGACTCCGAGCACTGGCAGAATAGAGGTGAGTCTGCCTTCATTGTGTAGTGCCTCCCTTATTGAGTGAAATTGTGCGGGAGAAAACCGATGAGTCTCCGTGATTTCCGTAAAAACGACTGACATGTTATCTAAGGTACCACAATGAGGAGGCTTTTCAAGTGTACTGTGCGGGGCGACTGCAAGTTTTTCAATTACTGTCCCGGCAGATAAAAGTTCACAGAGCCCGTGACGTAAGTCAGGGAGTCCCTATCTTACGATACGGGCTCTGTTTGTTCCGCGACCTTCCGGTCGCGGCTCTGATGTGCATAATTTCTGATGCGAATAATTAGAGTCCCACTCACCGGACGATCCACTTTTCAAGGGCAATGCGGAGTTTTTCAGGATCAATCGGCTTCGTTAAATGGTCGTCCATTCCCGCCTCCAAACTTTTTTGATAATCGGTATCCAATGCGTTCGCGGTCATCGCCAGAATCGGCAACTTATCGACACCGGGCTTGCCCATAGTACGAATTACTTGCACCGCCGTCAGTCCATCCATTTCCGGCATTTGAATGTCCATTAAGATCAAATCGAAATCCTCTTTTTTGACGGCTTCGACCGCCTCCATTCCGTTGTTGGCAATCGTTACTTGTACGTTCAACATATCGAGCAGTTCTGAGGCAACGATTTGATTGATTTTGTTGTCCTCGGCAAGCAGAACTTTTGCGCCCCTTATGTCGGCGCGAACTTCGCTCGTTTTCTCCGGCAAATCCTCCCGGAACGCTAATTTCAACGCCTCTTTCAATACGCCGTGATGTATGGGCTTTTCCAATACTTCGGCAACGTGCAATCCCTGTACTTGCCGGAGACATTCCTGCCGGTCATACGCTGAAAGCATTAAAATATAGGGCGGCAAAATTTTATCGTTTTGACGGATACGCCGGACCGTTTCGATGCCGTCCATTCGGGGCATCCGCCAATCGACCAACACCAACTCGAAAGGGGTTCGTAAATAGGTCGCTTCTTCCAATTTTTCCAACGCTGCCAAACCGGTACGTGCCGCGACCACCTTCATTCTCATGGATTCCAGCAGGTTCATCAACACTTCCAGGTCGTTTGCGTCGTCGTCAATGATCAAGACCCGCCGCCTGCTGAGCAACAGTGCCGACGACATATCCGGTTCTGTGCCGGGTGCTTCAAAAACAGCCGTAAATTGAAATCGTGCCCCTTGACCGGGAATACTGCTTACGCTGACCTTTCCCCGCATCAATTCGACGAGGCTCTTCACGATGGCGAGTCCCAACCCTGTTCCGCCGTACTTTCGGGTTGTGGACCCGTCCGCTTGGGCAAACGACTCAAAAATACCCTCTACCTGCTCCGGCTGTAATCCGATACCGGTATCTTTCACTTCAAAGACAAGGCAGATTTGATCCGATTTCCTGCGCTCTGGCGATTCGTCCGGTTGGATCGTCAGGAAGATTCCCCCCTTGGAGGTAAATTTAATGGCATTATTGAGCAAATTGAGCAGTATTTGTCGAAGACGAAGGGGATCGCCAACCAGACGATCACTGATTCTCGGATCAATTTTTTTGACGAATTTTAGCCCCTTCTCGTCCACGATTGGTTGGACAATGTCAATAACGTCGTCTATCGTTTTGTCCAACGAGAAGGGGATCAGTTCCAACTCAAGTCTTCCTGCCTCAATTTTGGAGATGTCAAGAACGTCGTTAATGATACCGAGCAAATTGTTTGCGGCGGACTGCGTTTTCTTAAGATAATCTTCCTGTTTTTTGTTTAAGCCTGTTCGTAAACAGAGGTAAATCATGCCGAGGATGGCATTCATGGGCGTTCGGATTTCATGACTCATTCTTGCCAGAAATTCGCTTTTTGCTTTGGTGGCGATTTCGGCGTTATCCTTTGCCAGAATCAACGCTTTTTCCATTCTCCGCCGCTGGATGGCGGAGGCGATCAACATCCCTGCCGATTTGAGGATTCCCGCCTCGGTTTTGTCCCAAATTCGTTCATATTGGCAATCGTCAAAACCAATGAATCCCCAAAATTCGTCCCGAAACAGGATCGGAGCAACGAGGACGGAGACAATTCCCTGCGGCAATAGGTGATTGCGTTCCGCCTGAGACATGTCCTGAACGATTCCATTGACGCACTCTCCGTTTCCCAATCGTTCTTCCCAAATCTGCGGCAATCTGGCTTTTATGGTGTATTCACTTCCTTGTTGTGGTTTGACATGCGGCGACCATTCGCAAATTTGTGAACAGCGTAATTCATTGCCGAGCCGTTCGTTTTGCCAAACATAGACGCGGTCAACATCAGTGGCTGTTCCGAGGATATGAAGAACAAGCGGCACTGAATCGTCAAAATCATCGGGATCCGCCATTAAGAGAATATTGGCGACTTCATTAACCGCCGCTAGCAGCCGGTCTCGGCGTTGAAGCGTCACATCGGCGATCTTCAGTTCGGTAATATCTTGGAGTGTACCCGATATTCGGATTGCTTTTTTATCGGCAATGCGAGATTCGGCAACTCCGCCCCGGTTGCGAAAATACCGCCATTCTCCCGAGGCGGTTTTCATTCTAAAAATCGTATCTATGGTGTCGGCATGCCCTTCGATCATTTTTTCAAACATAAGCATCACATGGTTGTCATCAGGATGAATAAGCCGTTTCCAATTGTCAACGGTGAAGGGAAGCATGCTTTCCGGTTTATAACCATATACGGACAAGAAATCTGCGCAGAAGTCCAGCACTCCTTCGGCGACGACAAAATCCCAGTGCACGATCCGTGCCCAGTTCAACATATCGACGGTCCATGAGCGGTACCGGGCGAGCGGCTCTTCTACGGCAACGGTCTGTGCAGGGGCTGTGATGGACATGAAAGCACACTACACCGAAAACGGTCTATCATACCTCGTATCGGCAAAATAGGCAGTCGTTGCGATAAAAAGCAGAATGTAGCGATAAACCGGAAAAATCCGATTTACCGCTACATTTTATCACATCTGCCCTTTCCAAAGATTTCAAAATGGGAAAAATGCGCAAAATATACGACTTATTCTCTAACCTCGTCATTCCGGCGCAAGCCGGAATGACAGAAACGAGTCCAGACCAATTCGGAACACGCCCTAATTCAAATCATAGCACAGCAACACGCCCTGGTCGCGGATGTACAATCTCTTGTCCACGACTACGGGATACGCCCACGCCTGTCTGCCGCTACGATCCGGTTGATCGAATCGACCGAATTCCTTGTAGCCTTCCGGTGAGGCTTCGACCATGGCAATCGTTCCATCCCCCCCTTCACTACGGAGAATCAGCATCCCATCAACGTAGGTCATCGAACCTTTGCCCACACTCCGGTTTTGCCACACGGTCTCGCTGGTTTTTGCGTTGACACAAGCCAGTTCGCGGTTCGTCAGCAGATAAAAATAATCGCCGACCGCCACGATTCCGCCGTGATGCGAGGCGAGGTCGAGGTCCGGTCCGCGGAAGTTCGTCGTCATAAGTCTCTCCCCTTCCTTTCCGAGGCGGTAAAAATAAGCACCAACATTGTAATGGCAGGATGCCATGATAACATCGCCGCAAAGCACCGGGTCGGAACAGACAGCGGTTTGACCGGGAAAGTTTGAACCCCAGAGAAACTTGCCGTCGGTCGAAACTCCCACAAGACGTTGCCCCGTCAATAACATGTACTGCCGGACACCGTCAATCACAACGGGAACTGCGGAAGTGTGCGCTACCGGGTCTTGTAGCCAGTCGGTCCGCCACAGGAGGTTTCCCGATTTGCTGAAAGCCGCCAGCGATCCTCCTTCTCCGCCAATCGGGAGTAGAATTTTGTCGCCGTCAATAATCGGCGACATTGAGTAGCCCCACTGACTCATTTTTCCGGCACCGAATTCATCTACGGTGTTTTTCTTCCAGCGGATTTCGCCGTTATTTGCGTTAACGGCGACGAACTCGCCGAACTGGGTCATGGCAAAAACGGTCTCTCCATCGTTGGCAGGGGTGCTAAGCGTTCCGACATGGCGACCGCCGCCGTCGCCGCCTCTGCCGATGTGGGTTCTCCTGACTTCTCTGCCGGTGGTGCGATCCAACATGAACAGGTAGGCTTGGTTTTCGATGTCTCCCAACGTGAATATTTTGTCATTGGAAAATGTAACGCTGGAAAAACCGCTGTTCTGGTCGCCGAGTCCTTCGGTTTTCCAGAGCAATTTCGGTCCTTCAGCAGGCCACGACTTGGCAATACCGGTCGAGGCAGAGTGGTTATTGCTCTTGGGACCACGCCATTGATTCCAGTTCGGCTCTTGGGCAAGAGCCGCAAAACTGAACAAAGCGAGAATGCAAAGTGAACAAACGAGATGCTTCATCGAAATACTCCTATCTTGAATGAGGTTAAACTTGACGGTCATTGTACGTGAAAGTTTTCCTGCCGTCAAGACGGTAGAACCGGCATTGAATCCAGGGATTGCGCTGCGCTACATCCCCGGCTCTTTATTCCTTATTTTACGATTGCGGTGCGGCTAACTTCGCTTCGCTCACAATCCGTTGCAGTTCCGCATGAATGTCTTCCCACTCGCGCATCCGATTGAACGATAAAAAATGTTGCTGACACGCTTTCCGTAAACCGCTCCGGCTCGTCTTCGCCTTCAAGTTTTGATAAAAGTCCCAAAGTTTTATGTACCCGAAAAAATCACTCCGCTTGTCCAAGAATTGTTCGTGAGCCGCATCCGCCTTGCCTTGAAACTCCTGCGGACGCTCCCGAGGGTCTTGAATCTCCATGACCGAGGCAACGATCAGCATTTCCGGCAACACACCATTTTCATGAGCGGCAAGGATCATCCGACCAATACGCGGATCGACGGGCAGTTTACTCAACTTCCAACCGATAGGAGTCAAATTGCGCCGGTCATCAATCGCTCCGATTTCATAGAGCGTTTTGTAACCATCATTGATCGCGGCAGCCCTCGGCGGATCAAGAAAGGGGAAAGACTCAATCTCTCCCAACTTCAAGGACTTCGTTTGTAAAATGACAGAGGCGAGATTCGTCCGTTGAATTTCCGGCGTAGTGTAACGTTCCCGCCGCACATAATCTTCCTCGGCATAAAGCCGAATACATAGACCGGGACCGATGCGACCGCAACGACCTGCCCGCTGGTCAGCCGAGGCTTGAGATACCGCCTCTATCGGCAAGCGTTGTGTGCGCGACCGAGCGGAGTACCGGCTAATGCGAGCCGTGCCCGTGTCGATCACATAGCGAATCCCCGGCACGGTCAGAGAAGACTCTGCAACGTTGGTTGCCAAAATAATGCGGCGGTGTTTGGATGTTTGAAAGACTCGTTGCTGTTGATGCACTGGCAATCGGGCATAGAGGGGGAGAATCTCAACTTGCTGCCCCTTCAAAACATTATCGTTTAATTCATGCCGCAGATCGTTTGCTGTTTCCAAAATATCCCGCTCAGTCGGCAGGAAAATGAGTATGTCGCCGTTGCCATGTTTGTAGAGTTCATGAATTGCCGAGAGAATTGCTGTCGATTCTGCGTCTGTTTCACGGGAAACATCGTCGTTGTCGTTCACAGAGCCCGCGGCGTAAGCCGGGGAATATCGAATCTCTACCGGATACGTCCGCCCGGAAACTTCGATGACGGGCACCGGTTGCCCGCGATTGATTCGTCTGTCCGTAAAGTGTTCGGCAAAACGTTTCGCATCGATGGTTGCCGATGTGATAATCAATTTGAGTTCAGGACGGTGCGTCAGGACTCGTTTCATCATGCCGAGCAGGAAGTCAATGTTGAGTGAGCGTTCGTGCGCTTCGTCGATAATGATGGTGCCGTATTTATGAAAGTTTTTATCCGACTGCGACTCGGCGAGGAGGATACCGTCGGTCATTAGTTTGATGATCGTTAACGGTGGACGAACAGAGTCCGCATCGGAAGATGCGGACTCACCGGAGATGCCGCTCCGGGCTCTGTTAACATTTGCACTGTTAACCTTTCTATCGAATCGCACTTCGTAACCGACTTCGTGTCCGAGCGTAACGCCCAGTTCTTCGGCAATTCTCGCGGCGATGGATCGGGCGGCGATCCTTCGTGGTTGTGTGTGTCCGATCATTCCGACGGCATGGCGACCGATTTCGAGACAGATTTTCGGCAGTTGCGTGGACTTGCCGGAGCCGGTTTCACCGCAGACAACGGCGACTTGATTGTGGCGAATGAGATCGGCAATCTCTTCCCTCCGCTGCACGACGGGCAGATCGTTGTCGTAAATGAGATTGAGATGTTTCACGGGAAACATTGTAACAGAAAAGGAGTTAGAAGTTATACTGTCGACGGGAACAAATGGGTTGTTTCGCCTTGTGGAACCTTTGTGCTCTTCGTGGTTGAAAATAAAGGATTAACCACAAAGACACAAAGGAGACATGAAGGGGAAAAGGTAAATTATTGCCGTGCCGCAGTATATTTCGGCTTCTTCGTTTTTCCTTCCAACTTTTTTCTGTACATTTTTGATACTGGCGAAGTACAAAATAATTTCGGTGTTGTCAGGACTCATGGTTTTTATTTTACATTAGTTTTATTCCACGGAAAAGTCGGCGGATACAACCACCACGAGCCGAGAACGGCAAGTCCGAAGAGACAATAACCGACCGTAAAAACTATCGGCGGAAACTCGAAAAACATCAGTTGATGAACCAATCGGGCAACGAACGACACGTCGGAAACATTCTGTTGTCCCGCGGCGATGCGGAGGTCGTATTCCCAAACCGTCAAAGGACACATCATGCCTATCAGGGATTCAAAAACGACTATCAGAATCGTCGTTAGATGAACAGCCCGAAACCAAAAGTTTCGGATACAACGCCACCGTAAAACACCGCCGAGAAGAATGATGAGCAGTCCAAAAACAACGAAAGACACATAGCCGAAGTGAATGATAACAATAATATCTGCGAGTAGGGCGTACCAATTCATGACGTTTTCCTTTTCTTTGTATGTGTTTGCTTTTTCGTCTCTTCAACGAATTTACCAAAGTCGCTCGGCATGCGGTCGGCTTTCCCTTGTGCTCTCTGTGATTAAATTTTACCACAAAGGCACGAAGAACACAAAGGTTCACAAAGATAAACTGTTAACTTATTGGTGTGTCTATGAATTGCCCAGTGCGGTTTGGTTTTCAAGATTCATGCTATTTCTCCTCCAGAATCGATCAGTTGTTTGATTTGTTCAATGATTTGTTTTTGCTCCTTTTCGTCAACGCAAGGAAACAGGAACGTTTCGCCGTTTCGGCTTACTTCTATATGGTAAGCGGTACTTCCTCGATACATGTCAAAGGTGAACAAACGCTCTAAAAAATCATAATAGACGGCACGAACTTTCGCACCAGTAATGTTCATTCGGCGTTCCTTAACTCCGAATCCGCTTGCGTTGGTCAAGGTAATTGTCTGTTGATTGATGTGGAGAGTTCGACTTGGTCGTCCATACCATACAGCGAGTACGATCAACAAAACGATACCAAAAAGAATAATGGTGTTGAATGAACTCGGAATTATCGTCGTGAGCATAAGCGCAGGAACTCCAATGATCATGCTGACAAGGAAGTGTAAAACATGTCCCGTGCAATCACACCAACGGTATCGAAACGTCCATTCCAAATTTTGTTCGTCTTTCGAGGGCGGTATGGATAGGTTCATTATCTCTTGGTTCTTTTAGCGGGAGGTTTTTGTTTTTTCGTCTCTTCGACGAACTTATCAAAGTCGCTCGGCATGCGGTCGGATTCGATGCGGCGGACTTGATCGTACTTGTCGAATTCCTGATGGGCTTTCTCCGCCATCAGTTTGTGCGAAATCTTACCGGCATGCGTCAAAACATTGCGGCGAGTGAAACGGAGAAAATCATCCAACTTTTCTGTCCAATCCGCCATCATCATCGGAATGTGCAGCCTCGCTTGGTCTTCCGCATAGTCGAGATACATCGTAGTGATCGACCAGCCGGGAAACGCTGCGCTTGCCTTCAAGTTGAACTATCCGGAATTTCCGGATAGTTGCCCCCGGAGGCAGTTCCCCTTCTTCGTAAATGTTGATTATATGTTCGTTGACTGTTTTGACAGAAACTCCGTAGAGATCAGCCATTGCTCGTTGCGTCAACCAGACGGTTTCTCCTTCCATGCGGACGCTGATGTTCGCTTCTCCTTCGGAATAGAGGATAATTTTGCCTTCCGGCAGGTGGTTCTCCAGTTGAGTCATAACGGCATCCATTTTATCAGAAAAAGTTCCGTTCTGTGCGTTTCGAAAGGCGAGGCGGCTAACTCTAGATTGAAAATCAATAGCGAAAAAATCGCCTGTCATGATTCCGGCTTCTCTAGCGGCTTCATGTGAAAATCGAGTTTAATTTCCTCTTCATCGCCTTTGACCTCGTAATCTTCAATCTGTAATTCAACGTCGTTATTCGTATACGACGAAACGGAAATGTCGTATTTTCGCTGGACGGCAGGAAGAAAATACTCGTACTTTCCGCCGGAATCCGGTTTGCCGTAATCGCTGACCTGCCGAATGACCACGCCTTCAGGACAGCCGCCCGGCGGACACGTTTCGGAGTCAACGTTCGTTCCCAAAACCAACTGAATCGACTCCAAAATATCCGGCGGACACTTCTCGTACAAAGAAATATGGTACTGCTCCGCAGGCGTTCCGTCAGGAAGATAAACGGTTCCATGCAGACGGATTCCCTTTTCGAGAACAAAATCAAGCCGTTTTTTTTCAATACCGTTGCCGACATCGAAGGCAAAGATGCCCGGTGCAGCACCGAGCGTACTCTCAACGCCAATGTCGAACAGTTCCCCCGGCTTGCCCCAATCATGATTGAATTCTCCTTTTGCATTGGTCCATCGAATACCGTGACCACAAAGATTGTGCCGCTTGATCGTGATGCTCGACCACGCAACCGGCGTACCATCGGCACGTTTCACGGTTCCCTTGACGTTGACAAGACGCTCCAAAACCAGTGTTGGAATTGTCTCTAACTTGTCGAAATCAACCCAGCGTTTGTATGCGTAACCGAAAAACCGGCGGTCGCCGTTCGGCATTAAGATTCCCTCATCGGGGCAACAGGCAAAAATATGCATTCGTTCGGTAAAGGAAGGCACCTCAACACCCCCTTGAGCATCGGTCATTGATCGAAAAATTTTATGAAGCAGACCGCCGAGATTGATACTGTCGTTTGTGTCAGATTTTCGCGGCAGCCATGAATAGACTTCGATTCCCGGCAGCGGCGTTTGGTGTTCGTCAACAACACGGATTTTGAATGTTTGCCATTGTGTCAGTTTTAACTCAAACGGTCCATCGTTGATACTGTCCGGCGGTGAGTCGCTTCGGTATCTTCCGCCTTCTTTGGTTTCTACGTAATCCATCCCCAGTTCATTGTGAACGGCAAAAACCTGATGGAGCGTCATCACTCCGTCTTCAGGATAAGCGAAACGGAAATTGCCGTCCTTATCACTTTTCGTAACATTCGGATAAGGAATTTGCCTTATTCCGCCGACGATGGCTCCTTCGACGGGCGTGCCGGTTTCGTCGGTAACGGTTCCGGTAATGATTCGGGCTTTTTTGAGTGTGAGGGTGAGTTCGGGAATCTCCGGTACGCCCTCTTTGAGTTTTGGTCTTTCCTCTGCAAGGCGTTCCTTTTCCGGGGAAACGGCGTAAATCGTCGTCCAGTTATTGAGTCGGTCGGCTGGAATCGGTAATACAAACCGACCCTGTTCGTCGGAGCGTCGCCGCCATTCTGAATTCAAAAAATCGCCTGCGAAAACGTTTCCGAAGAAAAGGTCTGCTTCGAAAACGGGCGTGCCGTTTTCATCGACAACGGTTCCTTTGAGCAGGATGGTTTCCGCAGACTTTTCGGCATGAAGGGATGCGGTTGCAAGAGTGATGACCAACATTGCCGTACCGACAATGTGAACGAAGGAGCGGAATGTTTTCATGGCTTTGGTGGAGGAGTGGAAAAACCGAGGACATCGTT
>Ga0099364_10010665_pt1 | contig 12619 bp, 8 predicted proteins | sample TergutTh196P3_FD_73070 | JGI IMG/M metagenome (GOLD analysis project Ga0099364, IMG submission 73070) | Microcerotermes parvus P3 segment gut microbial communities from Pointe-Noire, Republic of the Congo - Th196 P3 | ecosystem: Host-associated > Arthropoda: Insects > Digestive system > Gut ... | reverse complement strand
AGTAGGCAAGGGCTTCTTTTTCACGGGTAGATTCGGCGTGAAAATCCACCAGGATAATTGGTTTTTCTATGGGGCTTTCATCAGCCTTAAGATCAGGATTGTCTATTTCGTATTTCAACTTGTCAAAGGCCCTAAAAGGACAGTCAATAGCTGTCATAAATTCTCTGCCCTGTAGATTTACTACAAGCCAAGAAACTAGTTCTTCGTTTTGGCCTTCTGATTGGGCGGATTTATTTTTAAAATTTGACTTTTTTATGTTGATCCAGCCCCAGCCCACACATTCTTCGTTGGGATAATTCATTGGCCGTAACACTCGCCTATTAGTATTTAAAACCGGCCAGATTTCCCTTTTTTCCCATGTATGGTTGCCTCCGGTAACCACATCCGCTCCGGCGGCAAAAATCCTTTCCAGATGGGAAAGGGTTAGCCCGAAACCTCCGGTGGCATTTTCTCCGTTGACTGTTACAAAATCTGCGGAAAAATCTTTAATCAACAAGGGCAGCCGGCGCTCCAGAACTTCCAGCCCCGGGTCGCCGACTACATCGCCTATCATGAGAACATTAAGTATGCTCATAACCTACATTAGCGCTTAACCCGCAAGCGGGTTTAAGCTTACCTTGCGTACTCGGTAACCCTCGTCTCACGGATGATGGTTACTTTTATTCGGCCAGGATAGCGAAGATCACTTTCGATCTTTTGGGCTATTTGCCTGGCAAGATCTTTAGTCCTTTCATCGTTCAGTGTTTCATTGTTGACGATGATGCGCAGTTCCCTCCCAGCCTGAATGGCAAAAGCCTTATCTACACCGGTAAAGCCTGAGGCTATATTTTCAAGGTTTTCAAGCCGCTTGATGTAATTGTCCAGGGTCTCTCGCCTGGCGCCTGGTCTTGCGGCAGAAATTGCATCGGCTATCTGGACAAGAACTGATTCTATGCAGGTAGGCTCGATGTCATTGTGATGGCTGCCAATGGCGTTAATGATTCGTGGATCTTCGCCTAATTTACGGGCCATATCCATGCCAATTTCTGCATGGTTCAAGTCCGAGTCGGATTCCACTCCCTTGCCTATGTCGTGAAGCAGGGCAGCCCTTTTCGCCAAATCTCTGTTGCAGCCGCCGATTTCCGAAGCAAGCATGCCCGCGATAACTGCCACTTCCTTGGAATGGTAAAGCACATTCTGCCCATAGCTGGTTCGGAAATAAAGCCGCCCAAGCGTGCGAATTGCATCCTGCTTGATATTGTGAATACCCAGATCAAAAAGGATTTTTTCGCCTTCTTCAAAAATCTTTTGGGAAATGTCCTTGGTTACCTTTGTAACGATCTCTTCGATCCTGGCAGGGTGAATACGCCCGTCGGTAATCAGCCTTTCAAGGCTTACCTTGGCAATTTCCCTGCGAACCGGGTCGAAACACGAAATAACCACCGCTTCGGGCGTATCATCAATGATGATATCCACCCCTGTAAGTGTTTCCAGGGTACGGATGTTCCGTCCTTCACGCCCGATTATCCGCCCCTTCATTTCATCATTGGGAAGGGTCACCGTGGCAACAGTTACCTCACCGGTAACCTCCGTAGCCAATCTCTGGATGGTAGACAGGAGTATATCCCTGGCCTTTTTCTCCCCCGCTAGATTTGCCTCTTGCTCAATCTTGTTGATTAAGGTCTGGGCATCGTGCTTGGCCTCATTTTCCAGGTTTTGAATGATGAGGACTTTCGCTTCTTCCGCACTAATACCTGAAATCCGCTCCAATTCCGCCCGGTACCGTTCTTCTTCCCTGCCCAGAGCATCTTCTCTGTCATGGAAGCTTTTTTCCCTTTCAGTCAGGGCATGTTCAATCCGCTCTAAGTGAGCGGTTTTTTTATCAATACTTTCCTCTTTCTGAAATACGCGCCGCTCATATCGCTGCAATTCAGCCTTTCGTTCCCGGGTCTCTCTTTCCTGCTGGTTTCGTTCTCGTATAACTTGATCTTTTGCTTCAAGAAGTATTTCCTTCTTTTTCGCTTCAGCTTCCTTAATAGCATCCTGTTTTATACGATCGGCACGTTGTTCCGATGCCGTAAGTTGTAATCTGGCATACAGCCATCTAATAATCCAGCCTAAAGTAAACCCGATAAGTGGGAGGATAATCCAAAATATCCAATACATAAGTATCCCCTTACCGATAACTATAACAAGTCTAATTTAGTATACAATGTAAGAGGGAATTTGTCAATCCCCTAAGGCTGATTATGGGAATGAATCTATGTTAACGAACGTTCGCTAGCACAATTTCAGTTGCTCTGGACAGCCCCCGCTATATCATCCTTCGCTCTGCGGCGATTCGGATAAGATCGGCTGTGTTTTCAGCGCCTGTTTTTGCGTAGATGTTGTTTATCACCATTTTTATCGTATTGATCGAAAGGTTGCGGTTGTTGGCAATTTCTGCCCTTGAAAGGCCATGTGAAAGGTCGCGAAGGATATCGGTCTCTCTTGGAGACAAAACTATACTGTCCTCCATACGATTTGCTTGTTTATACGCGGAAATGACCTGGGTTTGCCTTTTGGCGTATGAAGCGGCTTTTCGGTTAATGTTTTCCAGCCAGGCTTTTGGAATACATAAAGTACCTTCCGGGCCGCTCGATTCCTTCAACGCAGAGGCGGTTAAAGTACGCATATCTTTCCCTAATTCAATAAAAGGCATTAATATTTTGTTTGGCGATGCCGCTTCATAAGCTTTCGATAAAGCGGCAAATGCTTTTCTCTTGTCCTTAGTTAGATAATGAACACATGCCTCTATGGCAAGCATTTCCACGCGGCCAAACAATACCGATTCTCTTTGCTTCATTTCTCTTATATATGATAAAAGAGGGGGAAAGTTCCGTGTTAAATAACAATATCTGGCCTTGACCTGGTTTCCGAAATTTTCTGTAAAACCCGCATGGCCGTACGGTGAAAAATCCTGCTTTAGCCAATCAGGTATTTTATCTGGCTGGCCCAGGATGCAGTAGTACCAGGCAAGCGCTATATCATAATTAATATAGCGGTCAGAATACTGAACGACATTTAATTGAGTTTTCATTTCTTTTAGCGCTTGTTCCGCTTTTGTGTAATTCCCCTTTACAATGCTGAGCCGCAAGGAATATAACAGTGCAAGGTGGGTAATTCCGAACTCTTTATAATCCCTGGCTGGTATCAGAGCAAGGGCAATTAAGCTCTCAGCAGCCTGGGTATCGCCCTGGAAAAACTTTAATTCTGCACGGGCTAACTCGTCTTCACCGGTTTTAAAACCGCAAAGATAGTGTGATAAGAGCACAGACCTACGGGTTAACTCGGTAATGTATTCTTCGGGAGCGCCTTCCCGCGGTGAGCCGGCGCGATTAATCCAGGGCCCAGGACTGTATGTGGGAAATATGCCCGGATCGGTAAGTTTTGTAAGACATTCGCAGAATTTCTCTACATAAAAGATAAAATCATAGCAGTCGTCCATTGTGCACATTAGGCTGCGCAGGAAGCTGCGGCTGTAGTAAAGACGGCTCAATGTTCGGGTTTTAATTGGGTTTTCATCAGGCAGCGCAAGGAATAGCCCTTCATAATATTCCCCTAAATCGATTGATTTCTTCCAGAAGCCCTGACACATGTAAGAACGCATGTGCAATACGGCAAGGAATTCTACTGTGTTGAACGCTTCGACAGGAGCACGATCTAAAATAACCGCTGCGTATTTTGCAATATCCTGTGGTATTTGAGCCGGTAATGCAAATAAAATGGAAACAATCGATGGATAATCGCCCATTTTTTCATAATACGAGAGCGCGTCAATTTTGAAACCGTTCTTATTGCACCAATTTCCGGCAATTGCGTAGGTTTCTCGCTTTTCCTCTTCCGAAAGCAGCTCCTGCTTTGTAGATAAGAATTCCAGAAACAAAGGGTGAATAAGATATGCGTTAATATAACTGTCCATGCGCACATAGGCGTTCTGCCGTTCCATTTCGGCGATTAAGCCTTCATCTTCTCCGGCCAATAGTACGATAAGGTCAACTGACAAATGACCAATAAGGGAAAGGCGTACCAAAAAGAACTGTAAACGCCCGGAAATCCAATTCCAAATTTCCGTTTCCATCAGCTTAAAGACGTTCATTTTCATCGCGTTGCGTATGTAACCTCCGTAACCAGGCGCTTTTTGGTACGCCCGCGCGATAAGGTTGATGGCAAAGGCCCAACCATCGGTGTCCTGCATGATCTCACGCAAGCTGTCCGGCTTTGGGTATATTTCCATCTGACGGAAGTATTCGACGAGTTCATGATCGGTGAAGCGTAAATCACTTTCGCTTATATTGATTATTTGCCCTTTGGAAGCCAACCCAATGGAATTGATTCGCGGAGTAGAGCGGGAAATCATGAATACAGATGTCGCAATTGGCAGATTCAGAAGTATGCGTTCTACGAAACGAATCACCGAAGGGTCTTCGATAAAGTGAAAGTCGTCCAGGACAAAAATTCGTTTTTCCATGGATGCAAATCTCTGCGCTATAGAATGAAACTGATTCAGCTTGTCGCTGGTGTCCGGAAAGCCAAGTTTACTGACTTCATTAGTAAAAGCCGGATTTACCTGCGCCATGGTGTGGACATAGTTTTCCCAAAAACGCCCGCCAACATTGTCGCGCTCGGAAAGCTGTATCCACGCAGTGTCTACCTGATACTCCTCAACAAAGTCATGAACCGCGCTTGTTTTGCCGTAGCCAGCCCCTGCACATACCATTACCAGCGGGAATCTTACAGCTTCCATAAACAATCGCTTTAGCCGCGGACGTTCAAAGTGAAAAGCGGTTCGTAAACCTTGATGTGTCCGGAACACCGTTTCCATTTAAATCATCCTGAGTTCAACAGCAATGCGGATAAGATCTGCCATGCTTTCGGCGCCTGTTTTGGAGCAAATGTTAGTTATTACCATTTTAACGGTATTGTTGGAAAGATCGCGGTTTAAGGCTATTTCTGTACGCGAAAGGCCGCGGGAAAGATCACTTAGAATACCGGCTTCTCTTGGCGATAGCACAATCCTGTTTACTAAGCGGTGGAAATGCTTATATTCGATCATAACATGGGCCTGCCGCTTTGCGTATGATGCAGCTCTTCTATTTATGTTTTCCAGCCAGGTTTTTGGAATACTTAAAGTGCTCTCTGGGCAGTCTGCTTCCTTCATTGCGGAAGCGGTTAGAGAGCGCATGTCTTTGCCCAACTCTATAAAAGGCGTCACAAGTTTATTGGGAGCGGCTGCTTTATAAGCTTCCGATAAAGCGGCAAAGGCCTTTTTCTTATTTTTCATTTTGTAGTGTACGCATGCTTCCAGAGCCAGCATTGCCATACGTCCATACAGATAAGATTCCCTCTTTTTCATTTCTTCGATATATGCCAGAAGCGGATGATAATTCTCTGTGATATAATAATAGCGGGCTTTAATCTGATTCTCATAATTTTCAGTGTAACTAGCATGGCTATAGGGCGAAAAATCTTGTTTTAGCCAGTCGGGTATATTTTCAGGCAAACCCATTGCATAGTAAGACATTGCAAGGGCGATATCGTAATTAATGTAGCGGTTAGGATAATCTTCCTCATCCAGGTGGGCTTTGATTTCCTTTAATGCCTGTTCTCCTTTTGAATGATTTCCCAAGATAACGCTTATGCGAAGTATGTAAAAGAGCGCTCTGTGTTGAAGTTCAAACTGCCTATATTCCCGTGCTTTAATTAGAGCTTGGGTGATAAGGGTCTCAGCGGCGGCAAGGTCTCCCTGGAAAAACTTAAGTTCACCCCAGGCAAGGTCATCCTCGCCGGCCATGAAGCCGCTAAAGGCATGAGGAAGAATAGCCGCTGCACGGCTCACAGCTTTGATATATTCTTCCGGAGCGCCCTTCTGTGATGAGCCATTGGCGTTTACCCAGGGTCCAACGATACGGCTGCGCATTGCCATCCTGCTTAGAGCAGCCGGATTGGGATGAACCCGGCAAAATTTTTCATAATAACGATCAAAATCAAAAACGTTATCAAATAGGCACATAAAGTTACGAAGATAGCCCCATAGAAAGTAAAGCCCGCCCAGATTGCGGTTTCGAAAAGCATCATCTTCCGGCAGCTTGAGGTATTTTGCCTCATATAATTCCAGCAATTCAACTGCCCGCTGCCATAAGCCCAAACGCATATTACAGCGTACGTGCACCGGCGCCAGAGAAATTACTGTGTCAAAAGCTTCTTTCGGCGCCCTATCGATGATAGCTACAGCATGCTTTGCGATATCGTATGGCGATTCGGCAGGCAGTGAATGGAAAACAGAAACGATAGACGCATAGTCGCCTGCCTTTTCATAATAAGACATAGCGTCGATTTTAAAACCGTTATTACTGCACCACTTTCCGGTAATAACATAGGTTTCCTGTTTTTGCTCTTCTGAAAGAAACATCTGTTTTGTTGCCAGGAATCCCAAAAACAAGGGGTGAATTAGATATGCGTTAATGTAACTGTCTCTTCGTATGTATGCATTTTGCCGTTCCATCTCAGATATTAAATCATCATCTTCACCGGCTAAAAGCTCAATTAGGTCAAATGAAAGATGCCTGATAAGAGAAAGGCGAACCAAAAAACATTGTACGCGTTCGGAAATATCGTACCAAATTTCCGTTTCCATCAGCCGGAAAATGTTTGTCTTCATTGCAGTGCGAAGATACCCTCCATAGCCCGGTGCTTTTTGGTAAGACCGTGCGATAAAATTGATGGCAAAGGCCCAGCCTTCGGTATCCTGCATTATTTCGTAAAGGCTCTCTGTCTGAGGGTAAATATCCAGGCTGCGGAAATATTGTGTAAGTTCACTGTCGGTGAAGCGCAGATCGCTTTCACTTATATTGAATGCACGGCCTTTGGAAACCATGCCTGTGATATTAAACCGGGGAGTGGAACGGGAAATCCAAATCACCGTTGTTCCGTATGCCAAGTTATTAATGATATGCTCTGACAAACGAAGGATTATGGGATTTTCTAAAAAATGAACATCGTCTACAACAATGATTCGTCCACCCGGGGAAGACATTGTTTTTTCCGTTAATGCCAGGTACTGGTTCTGCCTGTAGGCGGTATCAGGAAAACCAATTTCCCTTATAGCATTTGCATAAGATACATTGATTTGGCTCATTGCTTGGGCAAAGTTTTCCCAAAAGTTTTCCGCTACATTATCGCTATCAGAAATCTGCATCCATGCCGTAGGCACCTCGAGCCCATCTACAAAGTCATGAACCGCACTAGTTTTGCCGTAGCCGGCCCCGGCACATACCACGACAAGGGGGTATTTTACAGATTCACTGAATAACTTTTTAAGCCTTGAGCGTTCGAAGTGGAAAAGAGCAGGTGAATTTTGCCGTGCTTGAATCGAGGTGTTTTGAGAAGTGTTTAGAGAAGTAATGTCGCGAGCAGTTTGGAGCAATACTTCCATAATTATTAACTCCTTTTTAAATTTTCTTCTTAAAATATTCTTATAATTTGTGTCTGTCCAGCAAAGTGCGAACTAAAGTTCGTCTTACCTTGTGGCCAGACTTAGGCAATTGGTATTAGCTGAGGCCAGCTTATAAAGCAATAACCTTCCTAACTGCCACTTGTTAGCTAATATAACTAACTAGTGTAAGTTTGTCAATATTTTTTGTATTTTTTTTTGTTAAAAGAGCCTCTTGCACTTCCCCACGAGCAAGGTGCGAGTGAGGAAAGTGTAGTTTTTCATTAGGAATCCGCCAAGAATTCACTAATTAAGTCTATATTAAAAATTACTAAACTTATAAAGTTTTGCAAGAGGCTCGAATAACATTTTTTTATTAAAACATGTAGAAAATTAAGAAAAAATGCATAAATTAAATTTTTTCTGCTTCATAAGAAAAGGGATATTTGATATAATTGACATAATTCCATAGCAAGGCTACAAAAATAATAGCTAGGAAAAGCAGGCAATAATTTGGATGATGAACTTGAAAGAATTCCCACTAAGCAAAAAATAGTGGATTGCGCAATTGATTTGTTTGCTTCGAAAGGATATACGGAGACAACAATCCGCGAATTGGCAGCTGCTGTTGGCGTGAAAGAAGCTTCTCTATACAATCACTTTCCCTCTAAAAACGCCATTTTAGAGTATATTCTTGCCGAATACTCACAGTTTACACGCACCGCGTTCGAGCGGGACAAGTTTTCAGTAATTAAAAATAACCCAACCGCAGAAGGCATATTGTCATGTATGACGCTAAGTTTCCCTGAGGGCAAGACTGAACATTACCTTAAGGAACTGTACGTAATCTTTCAGGAACAGCACCGGAACCCCGTTGTAAGAAAGTTTATTTCTGAACACTATATTTTAGGTAATGAGCAAACCATTAGGACAATGATTTATAATTTAAAAGAACTTGGCATCCTTAGCCCAGGCACTGATCCTGATTTTTGGGCAAAGATGCACTCCAGCCTGCTATACTCCTTTGCCAGCCGACTCTTACTGGGTATTGGCGACAGCGCACCGGATTTTTCCGGCCTTAACATGACCGAAATGCTTCGAAACATGTACGACATGATGCTGAAAACATGCAGCAATACAAAAACGAAATCATCCCGATAGAAGTTAAGGCAGAAAGGCATACCCAATCAAAATCACTAAAAATTTACTTGGAAGAATACATGCCAAAAACGGCAATAAGAACCTCCTTGAAAAATATTGGTATTAATGAAGCCTTGTATTCTGTTCCATTGTACATGATTGCCTCGCTTTTTGATTTTTTGGGAAAAAAGGTGTAGCCTTCTTAAAGCCAAGACGGGGAATCGCCTTCCACCCCTCAGCATCCTGCTTCGGGTCTCCAGGCCGGGGTTCAGTCCTTTCGGCGCCATCCATGGCGCCTCTTCCTCCCTTGGGTCGGCGGACTGAACCCTTCGATTCCCCATTCATTAAATTAAAAAAGCAGCCTACCAAAAAGGCAGGCTGCTTTTTAAGCCAAGACGGGGAATCGAACCCCGGACCTGCACATTACGAGTGTGCCGCTCTACCGACTGAGCCATCTTGGCAGGTATTTGCAATATATCGAATTTAGATAATTATTTCCAGCTCAGGATGTTAAACCTAGCCTTAAGTTTAAGTAACATTCATCCTGCCTGGGTTGTTCCAATAGAAAGGAATTCGCTATTATTAAGGGGAAATTCGATTAAAAAGATAAAAGAGAAGAAGTTTTGAAGGGAAATTACTTATATTCAATTTTTTGTATTCTGTTAATTGCCGTCTCATGCTGCTTTTTTACTGCGTCGTTTAAAGCAGGCGAAGATTTAGTTTCATCGCAATTGGAAGCTGAAGCTGCAACATCGGGACCAACCGGATATATAGTCCGAAGCTCCCTTACGGAAGGTGAATCTCCTTTTGGTTCAGCTTTCATAATTTTAAGCGTTGACGGGGATGAAGAACTTATACTTGCCGCATTTAGGAACCAACTGTTAAGGGAAGAAGTACTGACCTTTTTTGAGGGAATAACCGGATCCAGGGAAGTAGCTGATCTTATTTTATTTTATTGCTCAATCTACGATATTCCGCCGGCTCTGGCTTTTTCTCTTTGTGCCGAAGAAAGCGGTTATCATATTCGGGCTTATAACCGTAACCAGAACGAGACTGTAGACCGGGGGTTATTCCAGCTAAACAGCGCCAGTTTTCCAAAACTTAATGTTGAAGATTTTTATAATCCTGCTACCAATGTACGCTACGGTCTTGCACACCTGCGCTGGTGCCTGGAAACAGCAGGCACAGATGTGGCTGCTCTAGCGATGTACAATGCCGGAGAAACGAAAGTTCGTTCTGTGGGAGCGCCAAAGAAAACCCTGGATTATGTTTCCAGAATTCTCAAAAGACAGCGTAAAATTGAAGGACTTTTTATGGCTGAATACGTCAAATTCTTTAACCTCTATTGAAAATAGTGGTTTATTATATCATAATGGAGGTACTATGAAACAATTTGCCATTTTTAGATTTTCCATTTTAAGATTTGCCATTTTATTGACATTATTATTTGCCGGGATGACAATCTTTGCCCAAAGCATTGATATGTCATACTATACCGAAGAGTACAACAATGCAACAGCAACATTTGCCGATCGCCTGGAAATCCTGGAAACAGTCCGGAATGCCGGTTTTAGCGGAATTAGTGAATTTTATCATGAGGCGCTCAAGGTTCTTATAACAAGAATTCCTGACATAGGAAACATAAGAGAAAAAGAAACTGTCGAAGCATCTGCAAGGCTCCTTTGCCAGGAACTTGCCGCTGAAAAGTACACAGCGGCAGCGCCTGAACTTTGGCAGCTTGTTCAGTCCTTCCCTGTAATTAGGGACATAAACGATGGCTTTGTAATGCAAGACGCCCTTATTGCCCTTGGGCAAGTAGATGCCAAAGAATTCGTTCCCCACATAGTTCAAACTCTGGATGATATTAATACATTGGCAACTTCCGATGTTGAGACCAGGCGAAGGGTTCAACGAGCGGCTGTAGGGGCAATAAACGCCCTGGAAGCACTACATGAACTTCCTGGCTTCAGGCCGGTGTTTTTTGCTTCAATTGGCTGGTTTGATCCTGCTATTAAAGACATTGCCTCCGCTGCTCTCCCCAATATTGTAGAAGACCCAGGGGAATCCATAATTGAAATAATTCGGAACCAGTCGAATAATCCCGAAATAAAGTATGAGGCCTGGCGGGAAATGCTGCTCACCAATGCCCCAAATTCTTCTAAAGCAAAGGTTGCGGCGGTTGCACTTGATATTGGCTGGATATATTCCACTGCAACCCCGGCTTTTCAAAGAAGCTTAAGAGAAATGCGAAAGAGCGCTATTGATATTGTTCGTTTATATGGCGTAGAAGATGATTCGGTTTATGTAAATCTGGAAAGATCTTACAGTAACAACTTCATAAACACCACTCCGGATTATGATGAGATAAGAAAAACTCTTGATACTTTATCAGTGACAGCTACTAACGAGGCTGTAGAGTTGTTATTGAAATTCCTCCGTGAACTGCATGCCAGAAGGCGAAGCGGCCCTTGGGGTAACAAGGAGAGGCAGCTTTTACAATGGGTGATACCCAGCCTGGGTGCAACTAGTACCCAATCTGCCGAGGTGACTCAGCTGCTTACAACTATTCAGCGTTCAGATGCTTATACAGGAGCAGAACAAGGCTGGGCAAGAGATGCACTTAGGGCTTTAGGTCAATAAGTTTTTAAAAAGGCTCGAGTCTTAATCGGACAAAATCTTAAGGACTTCCTCTTCAGAGCTGGCATTTAGGATTTCCTGCCTTTTTTCAGCACTCTTAAAAAGAAGGCTTATTTCTGCCAAAAACTGGAGATGGGGCCCTGTCTTCTCAACCGGAGAAAGGGTCATTATAAAGATTCTGCATGGTTCCTGATCAAGAGCGTCAAAATCTACAGCTGCATCCGAGATCCCTATACAAGCGACTAAATCATTGACTGATGGGCTTTTCCCGTGTGGAATCGCGATGCCATGCTTCATACCTGTTGACATCTTCTTTTCCCGGTCCATTATGGCGGTAAGAGCCGCACCACGGTCTTCAATTTTCTTTGCTGATACAAGAATGTCGAGCAATTCGTTGACAATCTCTACCTTTGTACTCCCCTTAAGATGGAGGCTGATGGTATCTTTTGAAAGAATGGATTTAAGATTCATAAGAACAGTGTAAAACCGACTTCCTGAAAAGTCAAGGATATTCGTAATTTGATTTGCTAAAATCTCTGGTAAGAAATTATTTATCGCTGTAGAATTGCAGGATATATGATTAATCCGCTCTTCCAAAGATTGAGCCTCCTCACAGGTACTGAAACAGTTGCTTTTTTGGAAAAAAGCAAAGTAATTGTTATTGGTCTTGGAGGTGTGGGGAGTTGGTGCGCTGAAGCCCTAGTTCGTTCCGGTTTAGGGAATATTTCTTTGGTAGATGCAGACAAAGTCTGTGCAAGTAATACTAACCGGCAAATACAGGCGTCAAGCAGGAGCATAGGCCGGTATAAAGCCGAAGTTCTGGAAGAGCGCCTTCTGGAAATTAATCCTTCTTGTTTGGTAAAGTCTTTTCCAAGTCTTTTTACTAAAGAAACAGCGCAGTTATTTGAGATTCCCAGTGCGGATTACATTATTGATGCAATCGACACCCTGCCCCATAAACTGGATCTAATTGAATTTGCTAATGCTCACGGACAGCGGTTTTTTTCTTCCATGGGCATGGCTCAAAAACTTGACCCTACACTCATAAGAACTGCCGATATTTGGAAAACTTCAGGCTGTCCTCTTGCCCGGCTTGTACGCCAGAACTTAAAAAAACGGGGATTTTGCGGGCATTTTACAGCGGTTTTCAGCCCTGAACGGCTGCCTGAACGGCTACCCGAACGGCTACCCGAACGGCTGCCCGAACAGCTTCAAGGAGCATATAAAAAACCATTGGGCAGCGCTGTTACGGTTACAGCGGCAGCCGGTATGATATTAGCAAGCCTGGTATTACAGGATGCATATTTCCGCTGTACACCGTCCAGGCAAGGCGGTATTTTGGGAGATGTGCAATGAACAACCGCTAAAATACCGCCTTGCCTGGACGGTGTA
>Ga0099364_10010664_pt1 | contig 12620 bp, 11 predicted proteins | sample TergutTh196P3_FD_73070 | JGI IMG/M metagenome (GOLD analysis project Ga0099364, IMG submission 73070) | Microcerotermes parvus P3 segment gut microbial communities from Pointe-Noire, Republic of the Congo - Th196 P3 | ecosystem: Host-associated > Arthropoda: Insects > Digestive system > Gut ... | reverse complement strand
CCATTGGCCGCCCGCGCCAAATCCCACGCCGTATATAACGCGACGGGCGACCGGGGGCGGTCGCCCCTACAGACGGCGGGGGTAATTTTTTTGTTGCATTTCCGTTACGTTTGTGGTATAATGCAGGGGAATATTATTGTAGGGGCGGCAACCTGCCGCCCGTGTCGGGAGGATTTTACATATGAAACGGTTTTTGGCGGTTGTTTTGGCGGTCATGTTGGTGGCCGCGTTTGTGCCGGCGGCGACGGCGTCTGATGGCAAACTCATAACAATTGACCTTGAAAACATTATCACGCCTACGGGGGACGGCTACACGGTAGAAGGCACAGTCATCACCGTTAACGCCGCTGTGGGCGACACCATCCTCATTAAGGGCAACGGCACGCCAAACGGCACGGACGGCGGCTGGCGCGTTGAAATCACCGGCGCCGCCACAGTAATAACACTTGCGGAGAGGACTAAAATCAACGCAACCACCGGCACTGCGCTTCGGGTGCCCCCTGGCTCGACGATAATCGGAGAGGGCAACGATATTACAATTACCGGCAACGGCGCGGGCATTGCCGCAACCGGTGGCACCCTCACAATCACCGGCACGTTGGACAAAATCAGCGGCAACTCGTCCGGCATTAGCGTAGACGGGTATCTCGGCAGCGTAATAATCTCCGACACGGCGGAGATCGGCAGTATCAGCGGCAACAGCGGCGAGGGCATTTCCGCAAACGCCAGCGTTGAAATCTCCGGCACGGTGAATGGCAATATCAGCGGCAGCGGCGGCATTGCCGCAAGCAGCGTCACGATTAACGGCACGGTGAATGGCAATATCAGCGGCAGCAGCCCCAATAGTAGCGGCATTGTCGCACGCGACAGCGGCGGCGTCACGATCAGCGGCACGGTGACTGGCTATATCAGCGGCGGCGCCTACGGTATTCGCTTAAACAGTACCAGTGCCGCACCTAATAGTAGCTTAACTCTAAGCGACAACACCGTGGTATACGCGTCGAGCGTGATGAAATTGGACGGAGTAGCGTACTTCTCCCTTGAGCCGACAAACTCAAACGGCATACTGTTTGTCGGCGACGAGGGCAGCGAAACCGGCAAGGTGTACGGCAATGTGACGCTTAAAGACAATTTGACGATAACAGGCGATCAAACGCTGACAGTGCCTGACGGCGCGAGCCTGACGGTGCCGGAGGGCAAGACGCTGACGGTTGAAACAGGCGGCAAGATTCAGAACAACGGCACGCTGACGAACAATGGGGAGATTGATAACAGCGGCACGATTGACAGCAGCAACGGCAATCTCACGGGCAAAAAAATAAGCGGCGATGGCGATGTGATTTCCCCGCCCGAAACTGACGAGTCAGAAGAAGACGACACCGAACCCGAGGAGCCATACACACCGCCGTCAACCGACACAACCACAACAACAACCACAACAATAGAAACCTCAGAAACATCTTTATATATGTACGGTGAACAACCCTCCCCGCCACCCGCCCCGCCTGTTTCAGACGCCGACACGCCGTCGGACTGGGCGAAAGCGGCGGTGGAGGAAGCGCGCAAGCTCGGCCTGATACCGGAGCATTTGGACGGCAGCTGGCGACGCTGGCTGAACCGCGCGGAGTTTGCGGCGTTCGCCGTGCTACTGTACGAGCATCTTGACGGCAGAACGATAACGGCGTGGAGTCTCTTCGACGACACGACGGATGCGAATGTGGAGAAACTTGCAGGTTTAGGCATAGTAAAAGGCGACGGCACGGGCAAATTCAACCCTAACGGCAACTTTTCGCGCGAAATGGCGCTGACGCTGATGTATAACATTTTGGTCAGGCTGGGGTACTACCTCCCGCCGTCAGAACCCAGCTTCAGCGACGCCGACAGCATTTCCCCGTGGGCACGCGAGGCGATAGGCGCGCTGCAAAGGGCAGGAATCATCAAGGGCGACGGCACCCGTTTCAACGCGCAGGAAATCTTCAGCCGCGAGATGGGCGTCGTGACGATGGCGCAGATTTTGGAGTGGGTTGGCTAAAACAGGCTGAGTTGCAGGCTTTCGGGCAGGTCGCCCAGCGCGCCGGACAGCTTCAGCTCGGCGATGTTGGTTCGGTCCAGCGCCCGGCAGCGCGCCGAGAGGTCGTCGATCGACAGGAACGGCGACAGCGCGCGTTCGCGCACTATGTCGGCGGCGGCTTTTTCGCCCAGTCCGGGCTGCGCGATGAACGGCAGCCGCAGGCCGGCCGGCGTTACGGTGAAGATCACGGCGTCGGATTCGATCAGGTCTATCGGCTCGAAGCTGAACCCGCGCAGATTGAATTCATAGCAGACCTCCAGCATTGTCAGCCTGTCCTTTTCGTTTTGGGTCAGCTTGGGCTGTTTGAGCAGGTCAAGCACCCTTGTCCTCAGTCTTTCCCGCCCGAGGGTCATAAGCTTTGAGTCCAGCACACCGGCGCGTATTGTAAAATACGCGCTGTAAAACTCTTTGGGGTAGTTCACCTTGTACCACGCTATCCTGAACGCCGACATGACGTAGGCGACGGCGTGTGCTTTCGGGAACATATATTTTATCTTTTTGCACGACTGTATGTACCATTGGGGGACGCCGGCGCGGACCATGCTCTGCTCCCATTCCGGCCTCAGTCCCCTGCCCCTGCGGACGCTTTCGGAGATATTGAACGCCTCTCGCCTGTCTATGCCTATGCCCGAGAGATAAAGGGTTATGTCGTCGCGCGCGCATATGACCTCCTTCAGCGTGGCGATTTTTTTCGCCACAAGCTCGGCGGCGTTGCCCAGCCATACGTCCGTGCCGTGCGACAGGCCGGATATGCGCACCAGCTCGTCAAACGTTGTGGGCTTGGTCTGCACAAGCATCTCCCGTACAAAGCGCGTCCCGAACTCGGGAACGTCGCACGCGCCGGTCACGCCTAGGATTTCATCGTCCTCGAAGCCCAGGATTTTGCTCGAGAGGAACAGGCTCATCGTGTCGCGGTCGCCGAGGTCGATGCCCGCCATCGGCACGCCGGTCATATCTTCCAGATGCTTGAGCATCGTCGGGTCGTCGTGCCCGAGCAAATCCAGCTTAACAAGGTTATCCTCTATCGAGTGGTAGTCAAAATGCGTGGTGACGATGCCGCTGTCGCGCTTGTTCGCGGGATACTGCACCGGTGTGAACTCGTTTATGCTGTTATCCTCCGGCACTATTACCAGCCCGCCCGGATGCTGGCCCGTCGTGCGGCGCACGCCCTCGCAGCCCTTTGTCAGCCTGTTCACCTCCGCCTGCGGCAGCGACAGGCCCCTTCTGTCCATATACTTCAGCACAAAGCCCAGCGCCGTCTTTTCGCCGACCGTCGCAATCGTGCCGGCGCGGTACACGTTTTTCTCGCCAAACAGCTCCATCGCGCCGCGGTGCGCGCGCTCCTGATACTCGCCGGAGAAGTTCAGGTCGATGTCCGGCACCTTGTCGGCCTCGAAGCCCAAAAACGTCGCAAACGGGATGTCAAAGCCGTCGCGGACGGTTTCCGCGCCGCACAGGGGGCAGGGCTTGGGGGGCATGTCCGCGCCGCAGGCCGCGCCCGTGTCTTCCGGGAACTCGTTCCATTTGCACGCGGGGCAGCGGTAATGCGGCGGCAGCGCGTTGACCTCGGTTATGCCCGCCAGATACGCGATTATCGACGAGCCGACCGAGCCCCTTGAGCCCACGGGGTATCCCGCTCTCTGCGACTCCGACACCAGCTTCTGCGCCGCCATATAGATAGCGTCGAACCCGCCCTTTATGATCGGCTCCAGCTCCAGCGCCATACGGGCGGCGATATACTCAGGAATAGGGTCGCCGTACAGCTCCACGGCGCGCTCATAGCTCAGGCGGCGCAGCTCGGCCGCCGAGCCCTCGATACGCGGGGGGTAGAACCTGTCCTTTCTGATGGGCTGAACGGGCTCGCACATATCCGCGATAAGGTTGGTGTTCGTCACCACGACCTCATAAGCCTTATCCTTGCCCAGATATGAAAACTCCTCCAGCATCTCCTCGGTCGTCCTGAAATACAGCGGTAATGGACGGTCGCGGTCCATCTCCTTTGCCGCCAGCAGTACCGTGCGGTAAATCTCATCCCCGGGGTCAAGGAAATGCACGTCGCTTGTGGCGACGACGGGCTTACCCGTCATCACGCCTACGTGAACGACGGTGCGGTTGAAATCGCGCAGCTGCTCGACATCCTGCGCCGCGCCCTTTTCTATCAGGAACATGTTGTTGCAGACGGGCATTATCTCCAGATAGTCGTAAAATCCGGCTATCTGCTTCAGCTCCTCAATAGGCTTCCATTTTACTACCGCCGAGAACAGCTCCCCCGCTTCGCACGCGGAGCCGACAAGCAGTCCCTCGCGGTGCGCCTCCAAATCCTCAAGCGATATGTTGGGGTGGTAGTGGAACCCGTCGGTATGGGCCTTTGATACCAGCTCGTACAGGTTTCGCATACCGGCGGCGTTTTTTACCAGCAGCGTGACGTGATAGCTGTGTATGCCGCGCTGTCGCATCTTCTCGCGGTCGTCAACAAGATACGCCTCGCAGCCGTACAGCACCTTAAAGCCGTCGTCTTTGATGTGCTTGAACCGCGCGCTCATCACGCCGGGATAAGCGTGAACGACGCCGTGATCGGTTATCGCCACGGCTCTGTGCCCCCACTCCGCGCAGCGTTTCATCAGCCCGTCTATATCCGTCAGGGCGTCCATCTCGGACATACTTGTATGCAGATGCAGCTCCACGCGCTTCTCCGGCGCCGGGTCCTCTCGCGCGGCGCGCACGGCAGTGAACGGGATTATGGCGTCCGGGCGCAGCACCTGCTCCTCTTTTTCGCCGAACACCTTCCATTCCAGCTTGCCCTTGACGGCGAACGTCATGCCGTTTTTGATCTGTTTCAGCTCGGTGAAATCTTTGCCGTTCTTCTCAAAGTCGCCGCCGCGGTTCTGAAAAAAACGCTGCACCCTGACCGACGACGTATTATCCGTCATGTCAAAGCTGAGCCTGAAGCCGCCGCGCGTGTCGGCGGAGTCCACCGAAAAAACGGTCCCCGCGACGCAAACCCTGTCCATATCGCCCGTGATGCTTTGCATTTCAACAGGCTCCGGCTTAAACGACGTTCCGAACACGGCGTTCGCGGCGTTCGTCACGACCGGCATTGCTTCCTTTGCCGCGCGCAGCTTCTGCTCTTTCAGCTCCTCGTAAGACGGCGCGTCTTCGGAAAATTCCGTTTCACGGGGCGCGGGCGCTTTTCGCAGACCCTGAATGACGACATTTCCCACCTCATACGCGGCTTTAATGGCGTCAAGCAGGCTGTCCGTCTCAAGCTCGCCGGGGCCTTTCAGCGTGACCGTCAGCGTATCCGATGCGGAATCATGGTGAAGGTTTATTACTTTACAGCCCAAAAACGGCCCGGCTATATCGTCGGGCAGACTGGTAAAGACTGATTTGAATGGTTTCATATGTACACCTCGGCGGTTTTCGGCGTATTAACAATAAAATCTAATTGTATCCGTCTTAAAATATTTCTTCCACTCGCCGCACACATAAAAAAAGTTATCTTGTATTACCTCTAATAACTGCGTTAAATCCGCTTGAGGTATTTTGCTCCTGTTATGGGCGACTATGCAACCTCCTCCGGTTGTGAGCCATATTTTAGTAGAGTTTGGAGAGGGATTTACAACACCTATATGGACATGGACAGGTTCTCCGATTTCATTTGACCAAAAAAATATTACATACTGTCCGACCCTAAACAACCTTGGCAATGTCCATTCCCCCTGTTTCCGCATACTTAAAGAAAGTGTGCGCTCCATCTTGCAGCATACGCTCAAATATCGTTATCTCATCATCGGTGAATCCATCTCTTATTATCCACTCATACGACGGAAGGCTGCACCTTGCCATGTCAAATCCGTAAGGCTTCGGCCGCTCAAAGTGAACCTCTACAGATTTTTCTTCATCTTCTCCAAGCAAATGAGAGTGAGTGATCAAGGTTTCATCCGACAGAGTTATATATGGGTACATCATGCGGCATCTTCTCCAATCCGTGTGTTATCCCTGCTCTTATACTACAACGCGAAGGCTCATTTTTGTCAAATCAGAATCGCCTATAATATCCTTTTCAGCAGCTCCTCCAGCGGGTCTTCGCATTTCCCGATTATCTCGCCCTTTTCAAAGAGCAGGAACTCCCCCGCACCGCCGGCGACGCCTATGTCGGCGTGACGCGCCTCGCCCGGGCCGTTCACGCCGCAGCCCATGACCGCGACGGTCAGTGGTTTTTTTACGTCCGCGAGCCGTTTTTCAAGCTCGCCCGCAAGCCCGATCACGTCAACCCCGCAACGCCCGCAGGTCGGGCACGCGATGATTTCAACGCCCTCGCGCCTCAGTCCCAGCGCTCTCAGCAGGGCTTTCGCCGCGCGTATCTCCTCAACGGGGTCCGCCGTCAGCGATACGCGTACCGTGTCGCCGATACCGTCGAGGAGCAGCGCGCCGATTCCCGCCGCCGACTTGATTATGCCGTTATACGCCGTCCCCGCCTCGGTGACGCCGAGGTGCAGCGGGTAGTCGCAGCGCGCGCGCGCTATGCGGTTGGCGGCGACCGTATCGCGGACATTAGAGGCTTTTATTGATAAAATTACGTCTGTAAAGCCAAGGCCTTGCAGGGTGTCGGCCTGCTCTATACCCGACGCGGCCAATGCCTCCGGCGTTACGCCGCCGAAACGTTTTACCGTTTCGGTGTCAAGCGAGCCGCCGTTTACCCCGATACGGATCGGTATGCCGCGTTCGCGGCACGCGTCGGCGACGGCTTTTATATGCTCGGGTTTTTTCAGGTTGCCCGGGTTTATCCTTATCTTGTCCATGCCGGCGTCAACCGACATAAGCGCCAGTTTATAGTCAAAGTGTATGTCCGCGACAAGCGGCACTGACGTTTCTTTCCTTATCTCGCGCAGCGCCGCCGCCGCCCGCGCGTCCGGCACGGCGAGCCGTATTATATCGCAGCCCGCCGCTTCCAGCTCACGGATTTGGTTAAGCGTCGCGGCGATGTCGCGCGTATCGGTGTTGGTCATCGACTGGATTGAAATATCCGCGCCGCCGCCGACTGTAACGTATTTGACCTTTACAGCCTTGCTCATGCTCATCTGCCCAGCAGGCGCATGATGTCGTTATAGAAAACGAATACCATAAGCGCCATCAGCGCGGCTAAGCCCGCGCCATGCACCCAGCCCTCGTATTTGGACGGCACCGGCTTGCGGCGCACGGCCTCAACGATTATAAAGATTATGCGCCCGCCGTCCAGAGCGGGCAGCGGCAGGAGGTTGAATATGCCCAGGTTCAGCGTTATCAGCACCATCATGTCAAGGATCACCCAGATCCTGTTGAAAATCGGCGCAGTCGTGGTGGTGACTACCTCGTTTACTATGCCGCCCATGCCTACGGGGCCCGTCAGCGCTTCCACGCCCATGCGCCCCGAGAGGATCTCGCCCAGACTGACCCAGACAAGACGGCAGTAGTCGGCGGCGGTGAGGAACGCCAGCTTGACCTTGTCCCCGAGCGACGCTTCGCGCGAGTCGAACGAGAAGCCGTAGCGCTTATAGCCCTCTCCCAGATCGCGGCGCTCGAAGCGCCCGTAAAGGCTTACGCCACGGCCGTCGGCCGTTGTGCCCTCAATGTATATATCCCTGCCGGACGCGATGTCCAAAAACAGGCCGATGTTATCCTGACGCAGCACCGCGCGCCCGTCTATCCTCTTGAACGTAAAGCCGGGGCCGAAGTCCGCGTGGTCCTCGAACACCGAGCCGGGGGTGACTTCCCTGACCGTCGGCAGTATCAGCATTTCTGCGGGCGCGACAAGAACAAACGCCAGCAAAAGCCCCAGCAGCAGGTTCATAGCGGAACCGGCGGCGAGGATCATGAAACGCGAGGTTTTAGTGGCGTTGGGGAACATTTTCGGGTCGTCGGACTCGTCGTCCTCGGCCATGGCGCAGAAGCCGCCGATCGGAAAGGCGCGGATTGTAAACTTTGTGCCGTCCGCTCTGCCGGGCTGCTTATTTTCTTTCTTGTACAGCACAGGGCCCATGCCGATGGCGAACTCCAGCACACGCACGCCGCGGCGGCGCGCCATGAGGAAGTGCCCCAGCTCGTGGGCGACTATCAGAACGCTCAGAATCGCTATGATAATAATACCTGAAAATACTCCCGACATTATTTCTCTCCTAACTTGAAGTCCTGCTCGGAATAGTTTTTGCCCAGCCGCGCCGGCTTAGGCGGCACGCGCTTGAACGGGTCGTAGATAAATTTTTTGCAGTAATGATGCGCGCGTACCACGCCGCGGTGGACGCAGACGATCTCGTTGTGTGAAAGCCGCTTCCCTTTCTGGCAGTAGCCGCAGCGCGGGTCTATATCGCTTTTGAAAACTGACATAACCGTAGACACTCCTTGCAAGTTGGATATGTCATATGATAACATATATTAAATTAACTGTCAAAAAAGATTTACGAGGGGAAACTGACGGTGTGAGATTCAGTAGGCGGCATAACGCCCTCCCCTGTTTTTTTCGCGCGTTTTATTATAAAAATTTTTTAACAAAAGGCTTGACATTTAGACAGCCCAAATATATAATATGGACAGCCCAAATTGGAGGTGATGATTTGGGTGACAAAAAGGCAGGTCGCCCGACCGATAATCCAAAGCCTTATAAGATCGCCGTAAAACTTGATAAAGAAGCAAAAGAAATTCTTGACGCATACTGCGAGCAAGAGTCGGTTTCTATAATGGAAGCCTCACGGCGAGGGATTAAGCGGTTAAAACCCGACCTGAAAAAATGAAAGGAAGCGGCGTACTCTCGCAAAGATACCCGCCGCCTCCGGCACAGCAACCGCCTAAAGGACAGTCACAGTGTAAATATTATATCATGCACTGCGGTTTTTTTCAAGGTGAGTTGGCAAATTTTGAAAGGAAAAAACTTTATGACCAATCAACAGGAATGGAACGAATTCTTAACCAACTTACTTTCCGGCGCGATGGCAAAGCATAAAAACTCAAAAGAATACGAATATCTAAAGCAGCGTCAAGAGCAAATAGACGAGTACTTAATAACAAATTTAACTCCCGAGCATAAAAACCTCGTAGAGGAAATCCTGTTTGAGCTTGGATTAGCCGCCGAACGCGAAACCGAGGTTGTGTACCGGCAAGGATTAAAAGACTGTGTTTGGCTGCTGAAAAACTTGGGGGTGCTTGCGTAATGCCGGAGGACCATACATCCTCCGGCATCGCTTGCGCTTTGGGTTACGCGGCCGCCCAGCGTTTCATTTTGGGGAAAAATTCCCGCATGGCGGCGCGGGCCTCGTCCGCCGTTTTGTACTCCCCCGCCTCGATGGCAAACGGGATACAGGTTTCGATCATCTCGTCCATGCTCTCTTCTTTCCTGAACGCGCCGTTTTCATAGCAGTAGCGGCAGTAGTCCTCGCTTTTGCCGCCGCAGGACTCGGTTCCGAAGTCTTCGGGATTTACAAGGGGCATTGCGCAGCTCTGGCAGAATTTTTGGGTTTCCATAGTGATTTCTCCTCGTATATGTATTTGGGGCAACCCCATATACCGAGTATAAAGCACCCAACCTGACAACAGCATGTCATATTAGAAAATTTATTTTTCCGCCTTTTTCGTCGTCTTTCCGATAATAAGCTCCGGCAGCGTGATATAGCTCTGCACATGAAGCGCCGGATTACGGATATTTTTAAGAAGCTGGGACGCCACCTGTTCCCCAAAGTCATAGACATCAATGCTCACTATGGTCGGCGGCGGCTCCATTATACGCGAAAACGGGTACTCGTCGAATGTAATCAGCTGCAAGTCCTCCGGCAGGTTTAATCCGGTTTCATGTATCGCTTTCATCGTCCCCATCGCAACCATATTGTTCCCGCATAAAATTCCGTCGGGCCGGTCCTTCCGCGTCAGCAGCCCCAACGCGGCGGCGCGGCTTTCCCCGATGCTTGAATCCGTGAAACGGATGTTGTCCCGCCGTATTGTAAGGCCCGATTCTTCAAGCGCCGCGCGCGCCCCGTCCAGGCGCTTGCTGGTTATTCCGTCTTCAGCGGTCCCGCCGATGAAAGCTATATCCCGCGCGCCGCTGTCGGCTATATGCCGCGCGGCGATATTGCCGTAAAGGGTGTTATTGGTGTCCAGCCAGCACACCTGACTTTCAAATAACGGCTTGCCTACGATTATATGAGGAAAACTATTCCGCATAAGCATTGTCGCGGTATCTCTGTTGATGTGCCAGTTGGTGACGATGATGCCGTCATAGCCCCCGGACGATATAACGGCGTTAGCCGTATCGCCGGGCTTTTCGTCGCCGGACACATCTATCAGAGTGACGCTGTAGCCCTTTCGGGCCAGCCCGCAGTTAACGCCGCAGAGAATCTCAAACATATGGGAGTTGACAAACCCTGCCCCTTTTTGCAGCACATTTATAAACGCTATATTGCGTGTCGAGCGCCGCTTGAAGCTGGCGGCCCGGACATTGGGCGTGTACTCCAACCGCCTCATAACCTCCCTGACCCTGACGGCGGTAGCCTCGGAAATTTCGTGCGAGTTATTTACCACCTTGCTCACCGTGGAGAACGAAACCCCCGCCTCGCGGGCCACATCCTTGATTGTTACAGCCATGTTTATCCCCCTTTACGAAAATTGGATTATTTTCTCTACGTCAATACTACAACGTTTTCGTAAATAAGTCAATAGGTTTTCGCAAAAAACTATTGACTTATTCGAAATAACCAGTATAATATAAATAAATCAGTCGATCGAAAGCGGCGAAAATTATTCCGGAATATTTTTCCACACTGCTTTCGATTTACGAAAATCAACGAAAACAATATTAAATTGGGAGGAAACAGCGATGAAAAAAATGCTTGCACTCGTTCTGGCGCTCGCGCTGGCGTTTACCATGTTCGCGTGCGCCGGCACACCCTCGGCAGGCGACACCTCAAACACCCCCGCGCCGTCCGCGCCCGCCGACAACACATCCGGTGACGGTGGTGACGGCGGCCCCGACCCCGCCGACATAAGCGGCGACCTGCTCTTTTGGATGGGCAGTACGCCCTTGGCCCCGGCGATAATCGAGGGGTTTACCGCCAAATATCCGAACGTCAATGTCAGCTATGAGGAGGTCGGCTTAGACGCCCCTGAAAAGCTCTCCCTTGACGGTCCCGCCGGAATAGGCCCTGATGTGCTTGCCGTCGGGGACACCACGGTGAGCGCGGCGGTTGCCGACGGGCTTTTAGAGCCTTTCTCCGCCGGTTTGCAAGCTAAAATCGAGGATGCGATTCTTGAGTCAGCACTGTCCACGACAATAGTCGGAGGAAAATTTTATGGAGTGCCGTATTCAATGGAACCCGTCGTTTTCTTCTATAACAAGGATTTGGTTGACGGCCCGCCCGCGAGCTTTGAGGAAATCATAGCGTTTGCCGAAACCTATAACGACCCTTCAACCGGCAAATATGCCATGCGCTGGTCTACCGACGGGTATCACAACCACCATTTCCTCACCGCTTTCGGCTGGAGAATTATGGGCCCGAACTGGGACGACTGGAAGAATCCGGGCTTCGACAGCCCCGAAGCGGCCAAAGGCCTTGCCTTCTACAAATCCATGAGAGCCGTGTTCGACGTCAATGTCGCCGAAGCCGATTATGACTTTACGATAGGCGCTTTCGTGAGAGGGGAAACTCCTTACATGATCAGCGGCCCGTGGGCGGTCAACGGCTGCCGTGAGGCCGGCATGAACTTCGGCACATCCAAGATGCCGACAGTCAACGGCGCTCAGCCCCGCACCTTAACCGCCAATCAGGTAGTTGTTGTCTCCAGCTTCTCCAAGAACTTCGACGCCGCCTTTGCCTTTGCCGAGTACATAGCGTCGGTAGAGGTTGCGAACATGACTTACAGCATCTATGGCGCCGCCCCCGCTCTGAAGGATACCTCCGGTGTCGAGGGCCTCGCGGAGGATGATGTGATCAGAGGTATGGCGGAGCAGGCCGCCTATACCGACCATGTGCCCACAATCACCGAGGTTCAATACATCTGGCAGGCTTGGGCGGAAATGTTTGCGTTTGTTTGGGATGATTTGATGTCTGTCGAGGACTCTCAGCAAAGAGCAATGGAAACCTACGAAAACGCGCTCAATATCGGCGGACTGTCCATGTACGACTAACCGCGGCTTACGGGGCTGTGCTTATGCACAGCCCCGCTGCCATTAAATCACCCGGCCCTGCGGGGACGAGTTACGAGTTACTAGTTACTAGAAGAACGTCCCTCTTGTAACTTGTAACTGGTAACTGGTAACTCGTCCCCTACACGAACGGGGGCAGGGGGTGGACGCGCCCTATGTAGGGGCGATTTCCAATCGCCCGCCGTTATGGACTTGTGTGGCGCGCAATGTTTGTGTAGGGGCGGCAATCTGCCGCCCGCAACCACCCCGCCGTCTGCGGACGTCACCCCTCCATGGAGGGGAATAAGTGAGGGATGTATTATGAAAATCTTCGCGGCAATATGCTCCGCCGTCGTGTGGGGCAGCGGACAGGTTATAAACAAGCAGAGATTAAAAGGTCTTGTG
>Ga0099364_10010663_pt1 | contig 12620 bp, 9 predicted proteins | sample TergutTh196P3_FD_73070 | JGI IMG/M metagenome (GOLD analysis project Ga0099364, IMG submission 73070) | Microcerotermes parvus P3 segment gut microbial communities from Pointe-Noire, Republic of the Congo - Th196 P3 | ecosystem: Host-associated > Arthropoda: Insects > Digestive system > Gut ... | reverse complement strand
TGCTTGCTTGCTTGCTTGCTTGCTTGCTTGCTTGCTTGCTTGCTTGCTTGCTTGCTTGCTTGCTTGCTTGCTTGCTTGCTTGCTAAAAAAATTGTGTATGTCATTTCCGATTTTTCAAGGAATTTTTACAAATTATTACAATTTTCTGCCTTGTCCTGAAATCATGCAAAACATGACTATTCAGCTTGTCTGCCATGCCATATCGCTTACTGAACTAAATGGCAATCTATTCTCATAACCGGAACGAACCGTTGATCTGAATCAATTACTCGTTCTGGATTCCCACCGGGCGAGAATCCGGCAAAAAACTCTGTCTGTCATACAGGATTATAGTGCTTCTCGTAATTATTTTTACCCTTTCTCGCTTGCAGGATAGGATGTCTGAAGGTTGATAGAGTAAGATTATTTAGGAAAAGAACTATATAGTACTTTCCGTAAATAAAGCTACTCTCAGAAGCTTTGCTCACTTCTCCCAATCACGGCATAAAAGTCATTTTATTTGCGGGAAGCACTATAAACAAAAACCACGCTGAAACGAATAGCGGAATCTACTCCTCTCGCTCAGACAAGTCAAATTTTTTTATGCCTATTACTTAAGTTATATGGGCAAACCGCTTACCGCCGAACGACCTTGCCGGGTAGAGCAGGATGTCGTTGCCCGCATTGCTGCCAGCTTTCCATGTCAGGCAATTTCCCACACAACGAATCAATGTCCTGCGGATGGCAACTGCCGCAGACGGCAAAATCAGGTAAGCTCTGGCATCTTCCAGAGATTTGCGTTTATGAATGTTCTTCTGACCGGCGGCATGGGCTATATCGGCAGTCATGTGGCAGTAACCCTGCTTCAGGCGGGGCATCGCGTCATCCTTTACGACAACCTGCGTAACAGCGAAGCCGGAATTCTCGCGCGAATCGCAAAGATTACCGGGCAAACACCGGTTTTTATCCAGGCGGATATTCGCGCAACCAAAACCCTTACAGACACCCTGCAACAGCATACCGTCGAGGCGGTGCTGCATTTCGCCGGCTTGAAGGCCGTAGGCGAGTCGGCGCAAAAACCAGTCGAGTATTACGCCAACAATGTCGAAGGCACGATCAGCCTCATGCAAGCCATGCAGGAAGCGGAAGTCCGCTCTCTGGTATTCAGCAGCAGCGCCACGGTATATGGCGAGCCGCGTTATCTGCCGCTGGATGAGGCGCATCCCCTTGCCGCCACCAATCCTTATGGGCGCAGCAAGCTCCACATCGAAGAAATGCTGCGCGATTTGTCCATATCAGATCCGCTCTGGCGCGTGATCTCCCTTCGCTATTTCAATCCGGCGGGCGCGCACGAAAGCGGCCTGCTCGGGGAAAAACCGGTTGCCGTCCCTAACAACCTGATGCCCTATATGGCGCGGGTTGCGACCGGAGAATTAAAGGAGCTTTCCGTATTCGGCAACGATTATCCGACGCCGGATGGAACCGGGGTGCGCGATTATATTCACGTTATGGATCTGGCCGAAGGCCATATGGCGGCGCTTTTCTGGCTTGCCGAGCATCCCGGCTGGCACACGCTCAACCTTGGCACAGGGCAGGGCTACAGCGTGCTGGAGATGGTGGCGGCTTTTGCCAAAGCCAGCGGACGCGCCGTGCCTTACCGGATTGCGCCCCGTCGCAAAGGGGATGTGGCCGCCTGCTATGCCGATCCCGAAAAGGCCCGGCGCGAGCTGGGCTGGCAGGCGCGGCGCGACCTTGCGGAAATGTGCGCGAGCGCCTGGAAATTCCAGAAGCAATTACAGACGGGTTGAAGACGAAGCGCTTATAGGACGAAGCTCCTATATCCGAAAAGTCGCCGCGCCGCATAGGAATTCGGCAGCAGAAAGGCGCTTGCCGCCGGATTTTTGCAGCTCGGTAAGCAGCAGGGCATTCTGAGCGCAGGCAACGGCAATACCCCGCTCATCGGCGGCAAGCAATGCGCCGGGCAGCGCGTTATTCGGCATGATGAGCGGACGCGCCGCCCAGATTTTCAAGGTTTCGCCCAACAACTCCGCGCGCGCCGGATTAAAAGCGCGAACCTGTCGCGCCAGTAGTTCCGCATCCTTCCGCCAGTCAAGCAAGGTTTCCATGCGGTCAATTTTGGCGGCGTAAGTTGCTTCTCTTTCATCCTGAACCTCGCCGGACATGGGAAGACGAGAAAGCGTATCGCACAACAGGCTTGCCCCCAGAAGCGCAAGGCGGTCAGCAAGGCTGGCAGCCGTATCGTCCGGCAAAATATCTGTGCAGGCGCGGGCAAGCACAGGGCCGGTGTCCAGTCCCGCTTCCATTTGCATAATGGCAATTCCCGTCTTTCTATCCCCCGCTTCTATCGCCCGCTGGATAGGCGCCGCGCCACGCCAGCGCGGCAGCAGGGAAGCGTGGATATTGAGACAGCCACAGCGGGGCATGGCAAGCACATCCGGCGGCAGAATAAGGCCATAGGCAGCGACAATCATGGCATCGGCGCCGCTGGCGACAATGGCGGCGCGCGCTTCATCGTCCCGTTTCAGGGAAAGCGGCTGACAAACCGGAAGGCCGTGTTCCTGCGCCAGACACTTGACAGGCGAAGGGGTAAGTTTCATTCCGCGTCCGGCGGGACGATCCGGCTGGGTCAGGACAAGCGCAATATCATGCCCCGCAGCCAGCAGCGCGCGAAGCGCGACAGCGGCAAAAAGAGGCGTACCCGCAAAAATCAGCTTCATCGCATTTACAGAGTAGCCTTGGCCTGCTTAACCAGCTTGGCTTTTATGCGCGTCTGCTTCAATTGCGAGAGGTAGTCCACGAAGACCCTGCCCTCCAGATGATCCAGTTCATGCTGGATGCAAACAGCCAGGAGTCCGCTTGTGGTCATGGTCTGCGCATTGCCCGCCAGATCAAAATATTCAACGGTGATTTCTTCTGCTCGTTCAACCTTGTCGTAAATGCCAGGGACAGAAAGGCAACCCTCTTCGTTAACCTGTAAACCGTCCTTCCGGACGATTTTTGCGTTGATGAGGACAAGTAGACTGTTGCGTTCTTCTGACACATCAATGACCACTATCCGGCGGTGGTGGTCGACCTGGGTCGCAGCCAGACCAATCCCCGGCGCAGCGTACATGGTATCGGCCATGTCGGCAACCAGAGCGCGTAAAGCATCATCAAATTTGGTCACCGGAGCGGCGATTTTTTTCAGGCGCGGGTCGGGATAATGCAAAATTTTGAGCAATGACATGTGTTTTGCTTGCGTAATCAGGTTATTATGGGCAAAATCTCAAGCTGTTTCGAGAAACAAAGTGGCATGAGATTCCAGCAAAGGGACGGCGGAAAACGTGTCGGTCTCTTTCCTGTTTTCTTTTGCCTTCTTCTAGCGCTGGAAGTGAGGAAAAGCAAATGTCCCGTATTATATGCGCGCTGTTCGCGGCTGTTGCAGCCATCTCTGCTTCTTTCGCCATGGCGGCGGAAGGAGACTCAATCCGCATGGTGGCCAATCCACCGGATCGCCACATTGTTGTAAAAGGCGATACCCTATGGGGTATTGCAGGCAAGTTCCTGCAAGAACCCTGGCGTTGGCCGGAAATCTGGCGTCTCAATAAGAGCCAGATCAAAAACCCGCATCTGATCTATCCGGGCGATGTGGTCCTTCTGGATTACGTCGACGGCAGGCCGCGTCTGCGTCTGGCCAAGAAGGTCGGATCGGACAAGGTGCAGCCCGCCATTTACACCGAACAGATCAGCCAGGCGATTCCTTCAATCCCCGCCAATATCATTGAGCCTTTTATCACCCGTCCCCTGGTCGTGTCGCAGCATGACCTGGAAGACTCTCCCTATGTCATAGGGATGGACGAGTCCCGCGTGATGGCAGGAAACGGCGATGAGATTTACGCGCGCGGGATTGAGGAAAATCATCCGCGCTGGTACATCTACCGCCAGGGCGCGCCCCTGCGTAAGCCAACGGAAATTGACAGGGATGCCATGGGGGAACCTGAAGATTCCGGGATGCAGCCAAGCGCCCAGGAAAATCCGTTGCTCCGCAACACGCGCACCGACGGATGGCCTACGCTTGCCTGGAGAGAAGAGGAGGATGATCCTTTAATTCTTGGCTACGAGGCCATTTATGTCGGCATTGCCCAACTGAAGGAACCGGGAGACATCAGCGTTCTGGAAATCCTGTCCGCAAAGGAAGAGATCGCGCAGGGAGATCGCCTGATTCCGGCGGAAGTGCCGACCCTGCTATCCTATGTTCCCCGCAAGATGGATGAGGATGTGAGTGGGCGGCTGGTCTCTTTCTATGGTGGCGTCAATTCCGGCGGACAATTCTCGGTAATCAGCATGAGCCTGGGCGAGCAGGATGGCGTAGAGCCAGGACACGTGCTGGGGTTGTATACCAGCCGTAAAGTACGTTATCGTGATTCGAAAGGGAGCAGCACGGTAACTGCCGTACCGGAAAAGCGCCAGGGTCTGGTCTTTGTCTTCCGTGTATTTGACCGGATTTCCTACGGCTTGGTGATGGAAGCGGCTCGTCCGCTGCAAATCGGAGATGCTATTCGCAACCCTTGAACGATGACGGAACCCTTAACACCGGAAAATAGTCTTGCCGCATGGTTGCGGCTTACCTTGATCCCTGGCATAGGCGGCGAATCGCAACGCAAGTTGCTCGCCGCCTTTGGTTTGCCGGATCATATTTTCTCTGTCGGGCGGGCTATGCTGGCCGAAATCATCGGCAACAGGGCAAACCTGCTGCTGGATACAGATGTTGAGCGCGAAGTAGTTGCTGCGCTACGCTGGCGCGAAGAGCCGGGGCAGAAGATCATCACTCTGGCGGATGCCGAATATCCGCGCCTGCTCCTGCAAACCCCCAATCCGCCGGTTCTCCTTTATGTGCGGGGCGATGTTGCTCTGTTGCAACAACCTGTGCTTGCCATAGTAGGAAGCCGCAACGCAACCCCGCAGGGAAGCAAAATCGCGGAAGATTTTGCGGCCACTCTGGCGAAGGCGGGGTTTGCCATAGTCAGCGGTCTGGCTCTGGGCATTGATGCCGCAGCCCATAAAGGCGCGTTGAAAAACAGCGAAGGGATGACGATTGCCGTGATCGGCACGGGCGCGGATCGTATCTATCCAGCGCGCAATCAGGAATTGGCGCGGACAATTGCGGGGCGAGGTGTTATTGTTTCGGAATTTCCGCTGGGCACTCCGGCAATGGCCGCCAATTTTCCCCGCCGTAACCGCATCATTGCCGGACTATCAAGGGGCGTGCTGGTCGTCGAGGCGACAACCAGGAGCGGCTCCCTGATTACGGCCAGGCTTGCGGGCGACATGGGGCGAGAAATATTTGCAATTCCAGGCTCCATTCATTCTCCCTTCTCCAGGGGGTGCCACCACCTTATCAAACAAGGGGCCAAACTGGTCGAGTCGGCAGAGGATATACTGGAAGAATTGGGCGGCTGGCAAACCGCGACGGAAAGCGCAATGGAAAACGCAATGGAAAGCGCGACGGCGGCAGAGGCCCGGCCCGGCGCAGACTCTCCTCAATCTCCAGAAGCCGACCCAATCGCCGCAACAGTTTTGGCGCAGTTGGGGCACGCGCCCTGTTCTCTGGATGAACTTGCCTTGTCTACCGGCCTTGCCGCCGATGTCCTGTTGCCGGCTCTTCTTTCTCTTGAACTGGAAGATAAAATTGCGCCGCTTCCCGGCAATCGTTACCAGCGGTTGACCTGAGTATCGTTTTCAGGGCAGTGCGCCGCCTGAATTACATTACCATAAATGACGGGGATTCCCCGATACAATATACTCCCGGATTCGGCGCATATGCGACAGAAGCCAAGGCAGGGGCAACCCATGAAAATTTTAGCGATTACCAATCAAAAAGGCGGTGTAGGCAAAACCACCACAGCGGTGAATCTGGCAGCCAGTCTGGCGCAGGCCGGGCAGCGCGCGCTTTTGATAGACCTTGACCCGCAGGGGAACGCGACGACCGGATCGGGTATTACCAAGCAGGAGGCATTGCCGACTGTGTATCAGCTTTTGCTGGGGCAGGCGAGTCTTGCGGAAGTTGCGCTTAAAACTGAATTCGGATTTTCCATTTTGCCGGCCAACCGCGAACTGGCGGGCGCGGAAGTGGAGCTGGTGGATTTACCCCGGCGCGAATTTCGGCTGGGGGACGCCTTGAAGGACGCGCTTTACGATTTTGTGCTGATTGACTGTCCGCCCGCGCTCAACATGCTGACGGTCAATGGACTGGTTGCGGCAGACCGGGTATTGATCCCGATGCAGTGTGAATATTACGCGCTGGAAGGTCTGGCCGATCTGGTGGCGACCTTGAAAAAAATTCGCAACCATTTGAATTCCCGCCTGGAAATCGAAGGCTTGTTGCGTACCATGTTCAATCCGCAAAGCACGTTGGCGCAGCAGGTTTCAGGCGAGCTGGAGCGCCATTTCGGGGAAAAGGTCTATACGACTATCATTCCGCGTAATGTCCGGCTGGCGGAAGCGCCTTCCTACGGCAAGCCGGTGCTTGCCTTCGACAAAAATTCCAGGGGCGCGCAGGCTTATCTTGCCTTGACCCACGAAATGCTGAGCGGGAAGAAGACAGAAGTTACGAACCGCTCTTTCACAAGACAGGGAGCGGGCGCATGAAGAGTAAAGGTCTGGGGCGCGGTCTTGGCGCTCTTTTATCCGGAGGCAATGAAAATGAGCCGGACGAACAGCGGAATTTGCCTGTAACGTGTCTGGAACCTGGCAAATATCAGCCGCGCAGCCGGATGGATGAGGCGTCGCTTGCCGAGTTGGCGGCTTCGATCAAGGCGCAGGGTATCGTACAGCCCATTCTGGCGCGCCCGCTTGAATCCGCTTCAAACATGGAGCGTTATGAAATCGTTGCGGGCGAGCGCCGTTGGCGGGCTGCCCAACTGGCGGGCCTGGAGCGGGTTCCGGCGCTGGTGCGAAACATCCCCGACGAACAGGCGCTGGCAATGGCGCTGATCGAAAACATTCAGCGGGAAAATCTGAATCCTCTGGAAGAGGCTATGGGGCTGCAAAGACTGATTGATGAATTCAAGCTGACGCACCAGGAGGCGGCGGACGCGGTAGGGCGTTCCCGCCCGGCGGCGACCAATCTGCTGCGCCTTTTGCAACTGTGCGAGCCGGTACAGGAGATGTTGCTTGATAACCGTCTGGATATGGGACATGCCCGCGCCCTCCTGCCGCTTCCTGCCGCCACACAGATTCAACTGGCGCAACGGATAGCGCAGAAAGGGCTGTCGGTGCGCGAGGCGGAGCGGCTTGCAGGGCGGAGCCTGAAACCGCCGCAGGAGGCGGAGAAAAAGACAGTCGACCGGGATTTGCTGCGTCTGGAAGAAGAGCTTTCCGACTTATTGGGCGCGAGTGTGCGGATTCTCGCCAATCAGAAGGGCAGGGGGCGCATCAGTATCGAATTCGGCGACCTGGATCAACTGGAAGGCTTGTTGGCGCGGCTGCGCTGAAAACGATAGGGTTTGTATGAAGCACTATTCAGAAGCCGCGCTGAGCCTGTTTCGCTGGATTGTGCGCCTTTCCCGCTTTAAACGCCCTGTGCTCTGGACGGGGGCGGTTTTTGTTTTGTTACTTTCCGCGCTTGTGGTCTATGCGCGTTTCTGGCTCGTGCCGGATTTGCCGCGCTATCTTCCGGAAATAGAGACCGCCGCTTCCAAAGCGTTGGGGCAGCCGGTTTTGATCGGTTCCCTTGAAGCGCGACTGGATTTCATGCCCTTCGTTCGTCTGGAGAATGTGCGCGTGCTTTCCGATGAAGCGGCAGAGCATGAAGATGTCGTAATTCAGGTTGCAAGCATTGAAGGCTTGCTTTCCTGGCGATCGCTTTTCTTTGGGCAGCCGGTTTTTGTTTCACTCACCCTCAACCAGCCGGAATTGGCGCTTCTGCGCGCAGCGAATGGCGATTGGCAGATCGCAGGGTTGAAGCCTTCTGTCGAAAGCGAGGAAGGCCCCCTGCAATGGCTGCTTGCGCAGCAGAAAATCCAGGTTGTGGACGCGCGCATTAATGTCCGGGATGATTGGGTCGGTGCGCCGGATTTTTCGCTGGCCGGGGTGGAACTGGATTGGCAAAATCAGGGCGAGCGCCACCGTTTTGGCATTTCTGCCCGCGCGATTGATGCGGAAGGCGAGACGGCGGTAACAGTGGAGGCGCATGGCGATTTGCGGGGCGAAGCCGGGACGCCTGTTTCCGAATGGCAGGGTCAGATTCACCTCCAATGGCAAGCGGAGACGCTGACGCCCTGGCGGCGCTGGATGGCGGCGGATGAATCCGGGGATTGGCCTTTGGGCGCGTTCGTTGATCTGACAAAAAGCAAGGCCAGGGTTGATCTTCAGCGCGGACAACAAGGCTGGCAGGCAACGGCGGATGTGAATTTGCACGATGTACGCTTACGCCTGGGCGAAGCGTTGCCGGAATTGCAGTTGCAGGAAGCAATTGGTCATTTGTCTCTTTCCAGAGACGCGACCGGGAAATGGCGGTTCGGCAGTAAAGGTTTGCGGCTTGTGGAAGAAGACGGACATACGAGCGCGCCGCTTGATCTGGCGGCAAGCTGGCAGGAAACGGCGGAAGAGCCGGACGCCTTGCAGGATGATTTGCCAATGCAGGTGAGTTTCAGCGCAAATAGCCTTGATTTGGCCTATCTTGCCCGATTGTCGACCTATCTTCCGCTCTCCGATACGGCGCGGGAGAATTTGCGTAAGCATAATCCGCAAGGCGTTCTGGAGCATGTGCGCTTCAGTTGGGATAGAAGGCAGCCGCTTTTGCGCTATGCGCTGGAAGCGGATTTTTCAACTCTTGGTCTTGCCGCTGCCGGAACGATGCCGGGCGCAAGCGGGCTTTCCGGGCGTGTCCGGGCCAATGAACAGGGCGGGCAATTGACGCTTGATAGCCGCAGTCTTTCCGTTTCGCTGCCGGCTGTATTTGAGGAGCCTTCCTTTCCGCTTGCCAGTTTGCAGGCGAACGTGGATTGGCATACGAATGCCTCCGGGATTGAAGTACAGATTCGCCGGTTTGATTTTTCCGGCCCCCATGTCGAAGGCAGGGTAAGCGGGCATTATGCGAGCCGTCCGGGCGAAGCGGGCTTCATTGATCTTAACGGAAATTTTACCCGTGCCAGGGCGGCGGAAGTCTGGCGCTATATCCCAAAGGTGGCAGGCGCGGAAGTTTCGTCCTGGTTGCGCGAGGCGCTGGAGGCAGGGACGGGCGATGCGCAACTCGTCCTGCGCGGCAATCTGGAGCAATTTCCTTTTCACGGCGGCGAGGAGGAAGGCATTTTCAGGATCACAGTCCAGGCGCGAGACGTTACCCTTCGCTATGACCGGGAGTGGCCGGAAATTACGGCGATTTCCGGCGATCTGGAATTTGGCGTCGGGATGCTGATCCGGGTTGCGGAAGGGCGTATCTTTTCCACGCGGCTTAGTAACAGAACGACCGTTGCCATTCCCGATTTTTCCGCCCACGAAACTCACCTTCTGGTGGATGGCGAAGTCAATGGCGAGATGGCGGAGTTCCTGCGCTTTATCGAACAAAGTCCGGTGGCCGCCTCGATTAACCATTTTACCAGCGGCATTACTGGCGAAGGCGAGGGCAGACTGGAGTTGAAGCTGGATTTGCCGCTGGCGCGGATTGAGGCGGGTAGGGCCGAAGGACGTTACCATTTCGCCGATAACAAGGTTCATTTTATGGCAGACCTGCCGCCTGCGCGTTCAGTAAACGGCTCGTTAGCCTTTACCCGGGATGACGTGGTTTCCGATGATATTCAGGGGAATTTTCTGGAAAAGCCTTTCAAGCTCATTATCCAGTCGCAGAAAGATGCGGTTCTGGTCAAAGCCGATGGCGCCATCGCAGCGGCGGCGCTGCAACAGGAATTGGCAGGACGCCTGCCAGAATCCTTGCTGAATGGGCTATCCGGGGGTGCAGACCTGCAAATGGAAATCAAGGTGCGCGGGCGGACGACTGATTTTCTCGTCACCTCCACTCTGGAAGGACTGGCGATGCGTTTGCCCGACCCTTTTGCCAAGGCTGCCGCAGACAGGTTGGCGCTACGTTTTTCAAAGCGTAATTTGGGGCAGCAGGGACGTGATGAAATCATTGTGAGTCTGGGGGAAAAGGAGCGGCGGCGTCTGGAAGCCTTGTTGATAATGCGGGATGAGCGGCTTGAGCGCGGCGCGGTTGCCGTAGGTATGCCGCTGCGTCTGCCGGGGAAAGGGCTGCATGTTTTTTTGCGGCAGAAACGATTGGACGTAGACCTTTGGCAAAGCTTTCTGGAGGATAAAGGCAGCAAGGCAGGAGACGGGGAGAGCAAAGGAAGCGCGGAAATAGCGAGCCTGCCTTTCCCGGATATGTTGAGCCTTGAAGCGCAGGAGCTTCACTTACTTGGGCGTAATTTTGCCGAGGTCAACCTGCGTCTGCTCTCAGAGGGAGAAGGCGCATGGCGAGCCATGCTGGCCTCAAAAGAGGTGGTGGGCGATGTCAACTGGAACAGCAAGGGAGAAGGACGAATTATCGCCGACCTTCGCCGGGTGCGACTGGAGGAAGGCAAAGGGCCGCTTGCAGGTGATGGCGGGAAGGCGGAGTTGCCCGATGACATTAAAAAACTGCCTGCCATGGACGTTCGGATTGGCGATTTGGCCATCGGCGAGCGGCGCTTGGGCAAGGTTTCCATGTTGGCGGAAAACGATGAAGGAGCGTGGCGCTTGCAGGATATAGTCATTGAAAACCCCGATGGTCGTCTGACAGGCCGAGGCGTGTGGTATGCAAAGACAAACCGAAGCCGTCTGGATTTCCAGCTTGCCGTCCATGATAGCGGCAAGCTCCTGGGGCGTTTGGGCTACCCTGATATGTTGCGAGGCGGCAACGCAAATCTCGAAGGGGAACTGGAATGGCGAGGCGCGCCCACACAGTTTGATGCTGCCACCCTGAGCGGCGATTTGCAGGTCAAGGCATCGCGCGGGCAGTTTTCCAAAATTGATCCGGGGGTGGGCAAGCTCCTGGGCTTGCTGTCGCTGCAATCGCTTACGCGCCGTCTATCCCTGGATTTCCGCGATATTTTCAGTGAAGGCTATGCCTTTGACAGTCTGACGGCAAAGCTGAAAATCCAGGATGGAGTCATTGCCACTGACGGCGATTTGCGTATTGCCGGCCCATCCGGGGTCATGTTGATGAATGGCACGGCGGACATGGCGACGGAAACCCAGGGCCTTACCCTGATAATTCAGCCTGAAATGGGCGGAGTCGCGGCGGTGGGTGTGGCGATTGCCGTCAATCCTCTGGTCGGCGCGGCGGCATTTCTCGCGCAGACCATCCTGAAAAACCCGCTCAACAAGGTAGTCAGTTTGCGCTATCGCGTAACCGGCTCCTGGGATGATCCGGTGGTGGAGCGGAAAACCCGCCTGCCTGTGTTGGGGGGGATGGGCAATGACAAAGGAGAAGAGGGCGCGTCTGGCGTATTGCCGCCGGAGCAGGGTACGCCATGAAACCACGCAATGCCCGCCTTGCCGCTATCCAGATGGTTTCCGGCAGCGATGTTGCCCGTAATCTGGCGGATGCGGCATTGCTGATTGCCGAGGCTGTTGAGGCGGGCGCTGAACTTGTCGGCCTGCCGGAATATTTTCCCATTATCGGCGCGGATGACGCACTGCTTGCCGGGGCGAGCGAGCCGTTTGGCCGGGGGAAGATTCAGGACTGGTTACGGGAAACCGCCGCGCTGCATGGCGTTTGGCTGCTTGCCGGTTCCATTCCGCTTTGTTCGGATGTTCCCGAGCGCGTATTTAACAGCACGCTGGTGGTAGACCCTGAGGGAGAAGTACGCGCCCGCTACGACAAGATTCACCTTTTTTCCTTCGCCGCAGGTGAGGAACAGTACAATGAAAGCGCCTGTATCCTTCCCGGACAACGCAAGATTGCCTTTGACAGTCCCTTCGGGCGCATTGGGCTTTCCATTTGCTATGACCTGCGCTTTCCCGAACTGTATCGCGCCCTTGCCGCGTCTCTCCCGCTTGATCTCATCTTTTTGCCCGCCGCCTTTACCCGTGCGACGGGACGCGCCCATTGGGAGATTCTTGTTCGCGCCCGCGCGATTGAAAATCAGTGTTACCTCCTGGCCGCAGCCCAGGGCGGCAAACATGAAAGCGGGCGGCGCACCTATGGCAACAGCATGATTATTGATCCATGGGGGGAAGTTGTGGCGCGGCGGGAAAGCGGACAAGGGATTGCGCTTGCCGACCTTGACCATCAGCGCATTGCGGAAGTTCGGCAAAAACTCCCTGCCTTATCTCATCGTAAGGGTCTTGCAGACGGCAATTAGATCGTTTTTGATTTAATCCTATACATTTACTGATATAATATGTTCATTTTTCTGGAGGATGTCATATGCCTGCTTATTCACAAGATTTAAGGGATCGAGTCCTTGATGCGCTTGAGCGTGAAGAACGTCCCAGTAGGATTGCACAACGTTTTGTGGTCAGCCGTAGTTGGGTTTACCAGGTACGTGACCGGCTACTCAAGGATGGCAAGCGTACTGCGTTGCAGGTAGGCGGGTATCGTCGTAGCCGAATTGAACATTTGCAGCTTACACTCTCCTCTTGGATTCAGGAACAATCCG
>Ga0099364_10010662_pt1 | contig 12621 bp, 10 predicted proteins | sample TergutTh196P3_FD_73070 | JGI IMG/M metagenome (GOLD analysis project Ga0099364, IMG submission 73070) | Microcerotermes parvus P3 segment gut microbial communities from Pointe-Noire, Republic of the Congo - Th196 P3 | ecosystem: Host-associated > Arthropoda: Insects > Digestive system > Gut ... | reverse complement strand
GTCTCCGCCGATATTAGCTCCGCCTATTATGGTTTGGACCGGGTCTCCCCCAGCGGCTAGAAACAAGCCTATGGCCGCAGGAACACTTGCCTGGATAGAAACATCGCTGCCTACCTGGCTTTCAATTTTTTCTTCGGCCTCGATCATGCTGTTGCTATCAAGCGCCGCTTGCACCGCGCGCAACAGCGCGGACACTACGCTGGGGCCGTAGGCCCTTCGCGCCGTTTCCAGGCCGCGCTTTTCGCCTTGCTTTGCCCCCCATATGCATGCTTTCACAATAGCCAGCATATCCGGTTCAGGACGCAAGGCTTCAGCAATGCCGCAGGCAATGGCAGCCGCACCCGCAAAGGCATGCTGAGTTCCATGGCTGGGCATACACATGACGATGGCGTTTTCCAAAGCGCCCTGCCAGTTGCCCGGATAGACGAGCCCTGCGGCTGCCACGCGCATAGCCGCCCCGTTGGTCGTCCCACGGAAATATGTACCCGATGCCCTGCCTATCTCAACGGGATCCTTGCCCGCCTTTAAATCCTCGATAACCGATGAAGTGGTGGGGGTAGGGCCTGCGCTCCCCGCGAAAAACTTCGGAAAATTTTTGCTCCATGCAACCAAAGCATCAGCAGCAGCCTGCACGGTAAGTTTCCCGCCGCAATGTACAACAGCTTTTGCCATTTCATACATTTGCGTGGTATCGTCGGTAACTTCTGCGATTTTTGCCCCAAACGAGTATTTATTATCACTGCCGTCAACAAATGTTTCGATTCGGCTGCCGAATTTCGTAATAATATCATTGCGGTCCATAGCCTCACTGGGTGCACCGAGAGCGTCACCCATGCCTGCTGTTACCAGACAGCCCAATACTCTGTCATATAAGTAACTCGGATTCATAAAATCCATGGATTTTCTCCTTAATAAAATGTTCGTAAATGTTCTATAAAAAGAACTATATCGCACATTTAAGATTGTTGTCAAGGGGGAATTTTACGATTTTTTAAAATTCTTTACGATATTGCTTTTTTTGCAGAAAAAAGGTATGCTGAAAAAACGTCAAGTTTTGCATAGAGCTTGGATCAAGGGATTAGGGTAATGCGTGAAGAAAGATTGGATCAAATTGCCGCAATGCTTCGTCAATACGGTAAGGTAGAGGTAAGCAAACTTTGCCAGATTTTTGACGTGGCCGAAATGACCATCCGCAGGGATCTTTCTATTTTGGCAAAGAGGGGCATTGCAGAGCGTTTGCACGGTGGCGCGTTACTTTCATCCAGTAGCGTGTTTGATGCGCCTCCTCGCGAGTTAAGGGCTGTAGACAACATTAACGAAAAAAAATTAATAGCCAAAAAAGCTCTTAGCCTGTTAAAGAATGGACAGGCTGTTTTTTTTGATTCCAGCACTACTGTTTTGTTTCTTGCCCAACTGCTCACAAATGAACACCACCTAGTTGTTGTAACTGATACTATACCCACAGCTCTTGAGCTTAATTCGCGCAGCAATATTAAGGTTATGTGCATTGGCGGTGAGTTGATCAAATACACCTGTTCTTGTTTTGGTTTTTTTGCAGAACAGATGATTTCGTCCATGCATTTTGACATTGCTTTTTTTAGTGTTCCAAGAATAAGCCTTAATGGCGTCCTGTCAACTCCAAGTTCCGACGAGATACCCATAAAGAGAGCTGTGATGAAGCGTTCTTCAAAGGTTGTTCTGCTTGTCGATCACAGTAAATTTGCAGACCCTTATTTTTTGGAACAGGGAACTATATCTGATGTTGACGTAATTATAACAGACGGAAATATTCCGAAAAAATTCCTGGAACTATGCAACAAGGCAGGCGTGAAAACGATATTGGCTCGTTAAGTATGGTATTTGGCCCCTTCTGATTGATAGATAAATTATGAAAAATCTTTAAAATGTGAACCATTTATTAATTTTGAATACTGTTTTTTAGAAAAAACCAAAGTTAAAATAGCTTTTTAGGCAGCTTTCCAAATGCCGGATATTTGAGGGGCTGTCTTATATTAACCCTTGTTTTCTATTAGGAGGAAACTAACATGAAAAACCGGATGAAAATTTTCTTGTTCCTGTTGCTTGGATTGTCCCTGCTGCTTATCACTGGCTGCTCAAGGAGCGGTTCTCAGGCGGCGGCCTCCGGGGCAGGTGCGGATGGGATTACCACCCTCAAATTCTTCTCCTGTTCCCCGGATCGTCAGGCAGGCCCTGGACTTGTTGAACAGATAATTATCGATCAATACATGAGGGAAAACCCGAATATCAGGATCGAAGTAGAAGCGCTGCAGGATGAGCCGTACAAGCAAAAATTCAGGGCTTATGTGGCAGCGAACGAACTTCCCGATATTTTCCACGTGTGGAGCTACGGCGCCTTTTTCAGGCCCCTTTTGGAAGGGGGCTATGTGGCCGAACTGAACCCCAGCGATTACCGGGACTATAAATATCTTGCCACGGCATTGGATGGTTTTATGGACAGCTCCGGGAGATTGTACGGCTTGTCCAAGGCAGCGGATTTTTTCGTCATTTATTATAACAGAAAGATCTTCGCTGATAACGGCATTTCGGTTCCTGCAAGCTTCGAGGAATTGCTGGACGTTTCAAGAAGGTTAAGGGCCGCTGGCGTATCGCCTAATGCAATGAACGGCAGGGACGAATGGAACATCGCCGCCCTTTTTAACGACCTTTACTACAAAGAAGAGGGAAGTTCCGACTTGATCAACAATGTTTCGTTAACGAACGGAAGATTTGCCGATAATTCCGTGTTTCTTAGATCTGGTGAAAAACTGCAGCAGCTCATGGATGCCCAATTCTTCCAGAACGCATTCTCGTCAGCCGATTATGGCGCAGCGAGAAACCTGTTTATTCAAAGCAGGGCAGCCATGTTCTATATGGGCTCCTGGGAAGTGGGATTGCAGTCGGATCCTACCATGCCAGCGGAATTTATCGAAAATGTCAGCGCCTTCAGGCTTCCCGCTTCTGCAACTTCAAGGGGCAGAACTACAGACCTATGCGGCGCATACGGCGGGGGTTTTTCCGTGTCCTCGACATCCCCCAACAGGGAGGCTGCTATAGAATTCATGAACTACATGATGCATCCTGACAACTGGGCCAGATATGCATGGCAGAGGGGAGGCTCTTTCCCTTCGCAGGATGTAAGCGATTATACCACCGGCACGGAAACGCCGCTACAGTTAACCCTTATCGATATCCTTAAAGACTCAACCTCTTTAAGCGGAGAGGTCTTTGTGGAAGTGTCCGCGCCAAGCTTTAAGACAGATGCCCAGTCTGCCTGCGCCACTTTCGCCAATGGCCTTTTGACCACGCGGCAATTCCTTGAGGAGCTTGACAGAGCGGCGGCGGTTGCATTTAGGCAGTTGTAACCGTTTTGCCGAAGAAAACTGGGTTAGGAGAGATCCTAACCCAGTTTTCTACATGGGGTAATGCCGATGGATTCGATGTTCAAGGATAAAAAAACGATATTTCTCCTTGTATTTCCCGGCTTGGCTGTGTTTGTCTTTGCGGTTTTTCTCCCCATACTATTAAGCGTTTATTACGGAACCACGTCCTGGGACGGGATGACAAAAATAAATTACGTGGGCCTTGAGAATTTTAAGGACATTCTCTTTAATGACCCTATATTCTGGCAATGCTTAAAAAATGTGCTTTTCTTAAGCCTTGGCTTAATACTCATTCAGCATCCAATCTGTGTTTTTTTTGCCATTCTGATTGACACTGTGGCAGGCCATGCGGAACGTATTTTCAGGGCTATATTTTTCATCCCCTGCACAATTTCCGTTGTGGTAACATCAAGGCTGTGGCTCAGCGTGTACAATTACGATTTTGGAATTCTCAATAAACTTCTGGATAATTTAAGCTTAGGCTTTTTAAAGCAGGATTGGCTTGGGCATCCGAATCTTGTTCTGGGCTCCGTCATAATAATAATCATGTGGCAGGGATTCGGCTGGGGATTGCTTTACTATTATGCCGGCCTAAAGGGTATTTCGCCCGATCTATATGAAGCCGCCAAGATAGACGGCTGCAGCGGCGCCAATGCGCATTTCAGGATCACCATCCCCATGCTTAAGCCGATTATCCGTATCAACATGACCCTGGCTGTAATTTCAGCCTTTAAGCAGATGGAAACGATATTTTTGACAACCAACGGAGGCCCTGGATTCAGAAGCCAGTTTCTGGCGAATTATCTATACAGAAGGGCATTTGATTCTTTTCAATACGGTTATGGAAATGCCTTGTCGGTTATTTTTGTTACCATTTGTATCTTTGTCACAATTTTCTTTGAAAAACTGTTTAAAAAAGAAGATCTGGCGATGTAGGCGGGCAGAAAATGAATAAAAAGCTGCAAACTTCAAAAGCAATCATGTATCTTTTATTGATATTCTTTGCGGGTATCCAGATTTTTCCGCTTATTTGGCTTATTAATTTTTCCCTTCTTAACAACAGCGATTTATTTGGGCCGAGTATTTTGGTATGGCCGAAAAATCCCAGGCTGGATAATTACGTAAAGGCATGGATAGACGGGGATATCCCCCGCTTGTTCATGAACAGCATTGTGGTAAACGTGGCAACGATAGTCCTGACTGTTCTGCTTGTTTCCATGCTTAGTTATGCCTTTACAAGGATGATATGGAAATTTAAAGGGGTGTTTTTTCGGATTGTTATCATGGGGCTTATGATTCCGATCCATGTCACGCTTCTTCCCAATTTTTTTACCTTTGGCGCCGTAGGCCTGCGCAATTCCTACCTGGGGCTTATAATTCCATATGTGGCTTTCTCCCTTCCTATAGGGGTTTTCCTTATGTCAAGCTTTATGGAATCCATGTACAGGGCAATGGAAGAATCTGCCGTAATAGACGGCTGCGGGGTTTGGCGGATTATTTTCAACATTGTCATGCCTTTAAATAAACCGGCCTTGGTTGCCATTGTGGTAACAACATTCTTAAATTCCTGGAACGAGTTTATTATGGCGGTCACGTACTTAAATGACAACCGCTACAGGACACTTCCGTTTGCGGTATATAATTTTGCAGGCAGATATGCCGCTGATTATGCCGTGCAATTCGCGGTAATGACTGTTACGGCCTTGCCGGCTATAATACTGTACATCATATTTAATGAACAAATGACAAAGGGCATTATGCTGGGTGGAGTTAAATCTTAATGTTTTCGCATAGGAGGATTTTATGAACTTTTTGCAAACCAAAGGAAGCAAAATTATTGACGAAGCGGGCAATCAGGTAAATCTCAAGGGCTATTGCATCGGCGGCTGGATGAATATGGAAGATTTTATCAACGGCTTTCCAGGTTCGGAGGAAGGCATCCGGGAAACTGTTGCCGAAGCAATGGGAAAGGACAAGGGGGATTTCTTTTTCGATAGGATGCTTGATTATTTTTTCGCAGAGGAAGATGTCCGCTTCTTAAAGGAATGCGGGATAAACGTGGTTAGGATTCCGCTGAATTACCGGCATTTTGAAGACGACTGCAATCCGTATCATTATAAAAAAACAGGATTCGACCGCCTTGATAAAGCCATTGACTGGTGCGAAAAGTATCAGATATATGTAATTCTTGATATGCACGCTGTGCCCGGATGGCAAAATACCGACTGGCACTGCGATAACCCGTCAAGGCTTGCGCTGTTCTGGAAACATTATCATTTTCAGGATCGCTTTATTAAACTCTGGATGGAATTTGCCACACGGTACAAGGATAAACCGGTCATCGCAGGCTACGATCTTATGAACGAGCCCATCACGAAAGTATGGCGAGGGCGCTTTTACAATGCCTATCAGCCTGACTGGGACAGCATTAACAGCGTTTACAAAAAAACCGTCGCCGCAATACGGGAGGTAGACAAAAAGCATATAATATTCCTTGAGGGCGACAATTTTTCCCAATGGTTTTCTGGCTTTGCCGAGCCTTTTGCGGATAATCTGGTATACTCAAGCCATAACTATATCGATTCAGGCTTAACCGGAACATACCCTGGAGTAATAAAAATGATCTGGGATCCGATTGACAAGGACAAAGAAATTCTATGGAACAAGGAAAAACAGATAGAAATTTTTTATTCCCAGGAAGGCACAAAATTTGCCCAGAAGCACAATGTTCCCCTTTGGATATCGGAATTCGGCTCGGTGTTCAACGGGCCAGTTGATTTAATCCCGGACAGGCTGAGATCGATTGATGATCAACTGTCTATATTCAATGAGTTTGGCGCCCATTGGACTATGTGGACTCATAAGGATTTGGGCACCATGGGTGCTCTTACCGCAAAGCCAGATTCCCCCTTTGTGCTGAGAATTGGCAATATCATTGAAAAGAAAAACCTGCTGAATTTGCACTTTGGCGTTCGCTGGCTTCCTGAAAACACATGCAAGAAAAAAATAATAGAACTGGCCGATTTTGTCCGCGAACTGATCGGCTTTGATTCCGTTGACTTGGAGGCAAACAGAAAATACATGGAGCAGGCTGTGTTTTCAAACTATACGACGGTTCTTTTGCAGAAACCGTATGCCGACTGCTTCAAGAACATGAGCCTGGAAGAAATTGACGCAATGCTGTCTGCCTCGTTTGCCGCTGGGAACTGCAATGTAAATCAGGGCCTGGTGGATATAGTAAAGCAAAGGGCAAAAAACTAGGAGGATAGTGGAAAGGACATGCCGCTAGCAAATTTAAAGGAATTAATGGACTATTCCATCAAGCATACTCAAGGAATTGGCATGTTTAATGTGGTAACTTTGGATTATGCCGAAGCAATTGTTAAAGCTGCTGAAGAAGCCCGGATGCCTGTCATACTGGGTTTTCCGGAAGAATTTTTTAGGTATCATTCTCTGGAGGCTGTTTCTGAATTATTGATTGGATTTGCAAGAAGGGCCTCTATTCCTACGGCTGTCCATATTGATCATGGCGGGGACTATGAAAAACTTCTTTTAGCCATGAAAATGGGTTTTACATCCGTCATGTTTGACGGCTCGGCCCTTGACTATGAAGAAAACATCAGGCAAACAAAGGAAATAACAAAAATAGCCCATGCCATGGGCATATCGGTCGAGGGGGAGCTTGGTTATCTGGGATTTGAAACCCATTATGAAGAAGCCGGTTCAGGAACCACCAGCCTTGATTTAGTCGAGGCGGACAGGCTTACAAAGCCGGAGCAAGCTGCGGATTTTGTTGAACGTACAGGCATAGACGCATTAGCCATAGCCATCGGCAATATGCATGGCCATTACCGGGGCATACCAAAACTGGACATGAAACGGCTGCGGGATATCCGCTCGGCTGTAAAATGCGGATTGGTTTTACATGGAGGTTCAGGGCTTTCTGACGCTGACTTTACAGAGGCTGTTAAAAACGGAATAAACAAAATAAATATCTACACCGCAATGAACGATAATGTTCTGCGGTTTCTGGGGGAAAAAATATCCGAAAGCAAATCATGGCTCGAACTTGCGTATGAGATGAAAGAAAAATTACGGAAACAAGTTCTGCAGATGATAAAGCTCTTTGCCTGTGGAGCTTAGATATGTGCATTGATGTCATAGGCATTGATGATATTCCCGTGGTGGATTATTTACTGCAGATAAATACATTGCCCAAAACCAATGAACTTATCTTTGCCGAAAGCCCAAGCTGGCAATGCGGCGGCAAAGTTGCCACCGCTATGGCTGCGCTGGGAATACTAAATGCAAAGGCCGGTATTATCGGCGTTGTTGGCGATGATAAATTGGGGAGATATTGCCTTGAGGATTTTAAAAAATACAATGTGGACACCTCTCATACGATCATCGATCCCGGCAAGACAACTACCCTCTCAATCTGCCTTGCGGAGAAATCAACCCAGGGAAGAAGTTTTATAGGAATATACGGCACAAGGCGGCAGATTCAACCCAGCGACATTCCAGAGGAATATATTAAGTCCTCAAAATATATTCACCTTTGCCAGATAATGCCCGCCACCATCCATGCGGCAAATTTGGCAAGGAAAAACGGCGTAAAGGTGGCTTTTGACGGGGATGTTTATGAGAAATCAATCGATGACAGCCTGGATCTTATAGACATTTTTATAGCCTCCGAGTTTTTTTATAAAGGGATGTTTAACGATCCTGATTTCAACTGCCTCGAAAGAAACTGCTTTTCCCTGTTGGAAAGGGGGCCTGAAATCGTTGCAATAACCCTTGGCCCGATGGGCTGTGCCGTGGCATACAACAATAGATTTTTTAGGATGCCTGGGTTTAAGGTTGATGTAATTGATACAACAGGCGCCGGCGATGTTTTTCACGGCGCGTTTCTCTATGGCCTTGTCAAGGAGTATGATATCGAATATACCGCCCGGTTTGCCAATGCGGTAGCAGCGATAAAATGCACAAGGCAGGGAGGGCGCGCTGGCATTCCTAGCTTTGAAACCGTCAGCCATTTTCTAAAAGATGGATTTATTGATTATGCCGAGATTGAAGAAAGGTTAAATTTTTACAAAGAAGGCATCTGGCATATCTAGGGCAATCAGCCATTTTCGTCTTTTTTATGCGATTCCCGGTACTGCCTGGGGGATAGCCCGGTAAATTTCTTGAAAGTTCTGCTAAAATATTTTTCATCCTGATAGCCAACCATGTAGGCAACTTCATAGACTTTATGCCGGACATCCTTTAAAAGATCTTTGGATATTTGTATCCTGTAACGGTGCAGATAATCAAGAAAATTTATTCCTGTTGTCTGCTTAAAAAGTATGCTCAGATATCCGGATGTTATGAATATCTGCTTGGATACGTTTTCAAGTTTAATATCTTCAGCGTAATGATTTTTTATATATTCAATGCTGGCTTCGATTAATTTATTTATCTTTGTTTTTTTATTGTCAGCTTTTTCGTCATAAAAAACAATCTCGTCAATATCAAGCAGCGTCCCGGCGTTTAATAGTTCCCTGCATTTTTTATAACAAACATTCAGTTCTTCCGGTTTATTGATCTCATAGCCTACAATAATAGTCATGCGCAAATCAAAATCTTCATTGGCCTTCTTCACGATTTTGTTAAGTATTTTTTTTAATTCTTCTTTGGCGCAGAGAGTGCTGCATATAGAAACTATGCCTCCTTTATAAATCAAAATCTCATTCGGCAGATTTGCATTTTTGAACTCTTCGTCAATAATTGGGATAAGCCGGGAATGGTATATATCATTTTCTGTTTTAAATAAGACAATCGTAAACCTCGTTTCAAATAAAAATATTCCATACAGATTAACTTCTTCCTGTATTACGTCTTCCTGGATCAGCGTTTTGCCATCCAATAATCTGGTGATAAGCAGTTCCTTGAGCGTTTGAGTGTTATTTCTAAACTGTGCTTCGTATCGTTCTAAAAGCCTAGTTTGAACACTTTTTTCTTCCAGCAGCTCTTTGGCTTTTAAGACCGCCTTGATTATCCCCTGAATATGACAGGGCTTAAGCAAATATTCGATGACCCCAAGGTTTATTGCTTTCTGGGCATAATTAAAATCGTCATAGCCGCTTAGAATTATGAATTCCGTATTCAAGCCGGCTTTTCTGACCTTTTCAATCAGCTCGATCCCGCCCATAATGGGCATGTTCATATCAACAATCAAAATATCGGGTTTAAGCCCATAAATCTTGTCAAATGCCTCCGCGCCATTGCTGCTGTCGCCGCATATTTCAATGCCATATTCTTCCCAATTTACGGATAATTTAATACCCTCAATGACATCGTATTCATCATCAATAATAAATAGTTTGTGCATTGTATTCTTCCGTTTTTTCGGCAGGAACAGCCAAGGTAACAATCGTCCCCTTTGAATCCGAGCTTATAATCTCCAGGCAGTATTTATCGCCATAGGTCAGCTTTAGCCTTTCTGCAACGTTTTTTATCGCATAACCGCCGTCAGCTTCTGGTGAATATTCAATGTCGGAATTAATTATATTATTAATTGTTTTCAATGTTTCCTTTGGAATGCCGTGCCCATCATCCTCTATTTTAAACAGCATCGTGCTCCCGGCCAATACGCCGGATATTGACAGATTCCCATTCATGTTATTGGGCTTTATGCCATGAACCACCGCATTTTCAACAAAGGGCTGCAACACCAAATTGGGTATTTTATTCTTATACAGGTCCTTGTCAACATCAATGCTATAATTGAATTTTTTGTTATACCTGCTTTTTTGCAGCAACAGATAACATTCAATCATATGGACTTCCCGATCAACGGTTGTTAAATCCTTGCCCGAATTTAAGATCAATCTAAACAACTGCGACAGGGCATAGAGCATATCGCTGACTTCACTGTTTTGCGATTTCTGGGCCTTCCAATAGATTGAATCCAGCGTATTGTACAGAAAGTGCGGGTTGATCTGGGACTGCAGGGCTTTTAATTTAGCGTCCTTTTCATTTATTTTTAGTTTATATACTGTATTCATCAGGGACTGAATATTATCAACCATGGTATTATACCCCTTCCCTAAATTGCCAATTTCATCGTTATATTTGAAATAAACCTGTTCATTAAAATTCCCTTTCTGAAACTTCTGCATGGACGAAAGCAAAGTGTTTATAGGCTTTGTAAAATTAGAGGCCACAAAAATGGCAATAATGATGGATGTGGCGAGGCATCCCATGATGATCAATATTGAAACCATCAGAATGGAAGCGTTTCTGCCCCTGGCTGCTGTCAGGGAGCTAAGGTGCAGGATTTTCCATCCTGCCTCGGCCGTGGTTGTATAGGTAGCAAATACATCAAGCCCTGCAAGGTTTATCTTACTGCTTCCCGTTTTTCCGGCAATGCTGCTGAATAATTTGCCGCTTGTCTCGGAAAGATTGATAGGAAGGTTGTTCTTATAAGATACAATATTATTCTTTTCATCAAGAATAAAAACGCTTTCGCCGTACAGGCTAATAGACGAAGCGTAAATTCTTTCTATATGCGAGATATTGGTAAAAACAATCATCAGGCCCGCCACAGTCAGGGTATCAATATTAATCAATGAACGGCACATGGCTATATTCGGCGTCCTGTTATCAATAATGATACCGTCCTCTGGCTGCGGAATAAACCAAAACGATTTTCCCCTTAAAGAAATTGCTTTTTCGTATATTTCCATATCTTTTACAGGTTCGTATGTAAGAATGCCATTGCTTCTATCACAGCTTAAATAAAAAGGCATCCCCTGCTCGCCATATATGATAATAAAGTCAATATAATCTTTCGATGCGAACAAATTAAGCAGATACCTGGTAGCGTTAGTGAATATTTCATATTCATCCCTCAAAAAATTATTTATTGGCTTCCTAAGCTTTAGAAGCGATTGAATATCAGGATTCAGCAATGTAAAAGTAGACATATCATTGATATCGCCATGGATAAAATCGATATTGTTGCTTATCTGCTCCACAATCTGGTAATTGGCTGTATTGATTATTCTCTCCATGTTTATGGACGACGATATATAAATATACCCTCCCAATATTACGGACATAAAAAGGATTATGAATAAAAACAGTATGATGAGCTTATATTTAAGGCTCAAATTCATGTAATTGGTATGGATAATCCCGGCAAAATGCCTGAAGGGATTGCTCAAGCTGTTAAGGTCCATGCCAGATAGGTGCCGGAAGCGTTTTTAGTTAATGGCTGCGGTGCTAATGGCGATAGCGCTTTTGACGCTGCACCCAAGGCGGGTGCAGCCGCATTCGGTGAATTCAACCGCCTTTTCGTAAGTCCGCACCTGCCCTGAAGCTTTAAGCTGCAGCCGATCGCCTACAGTATCCTTCATTAGTTTCAGGATTGCCGGATTGGCCCCGGCGGCATTGAATCCGGTGGATGTTTTTACGAAGTCAATGCCCAGCTCTTCTGCAATCTGGCAAGCCTTGACGATTTCCGCATCAGTCAAAAGACAGGTTTCCAGAATCACCTTTACGATAATGTCCTTGTTCTTGCCTTTGGCGGCATTTACCGCCGCCGCCATGTCTTCTTTAACCGCAGCATAATCGCCGTCTTTCATGCGGCCTATGTTCATAACAAAATCAATCTCGTTTGCCCCGTTGTCAATAGCTTCCGCTGTTTCAAAAGCCTTGACCGCCGCAGTGGTTGCCCCAAAGGGAAAGCCTATTGCCGTTGTTATTTTTATGGCAGTGCCCTTGAGCAGTTCCGCCGCTTGTTTTACCCGGTGGGGCATTACAGCCACACAGGCATAGCCGTATCTCTTTGCATCGCTGCAGAGCTGCGCAATGTTGCTCGCCGTTGTTTCCGGTTCAAGAACCGCCACGTCAAGAATGGACGCAAAATTAGTTTTTCCCATTTATTTCATTCCTTTTCTAAAAACCTTTTCGCCAGTGCCTTTAAGCAGCGCTGCGGCAATGTCCAATGCCTGGGTTTCCGTGTAATACCCTTCGGCAATCTTTCGCCCAAGCACATCCGACATGATCCTTCTGATTAGAATTGATTTGCCATAAACCCAGTCAAGGCAGTAGCCATCGGTAAAAAAACCAATGTTTTTATTGATAGGCAAAAGCTCTAGCCGTTCTTCCATGATCCTTGAAATGTAGGAGGGGAAGAAGTTATGCCACCAGTAGCCAATCAGGTACAGATTGGGCA
>Ga0099364_10010661_pt1 | contig 12622 bp, 8 predicted proteins | sample TergutTh196P3_FD_73070 | JGI IMG/M metagenome (GOLD analysis project Ga0099364, IMG submission 73070) | Microcerotermes parvus P3 segment gut microbial communities from Pointe-Noire, Republic of the Congo - Th196 P3 | ecosystem: Host-associated > Arthropoda: Insects > Digestive system > Gut ... | reverse complement strand
ACTATTTGCCAGCACAAACAGTGTAGTGTCGCCAACTACAGTGTCATAATTCCTTCACCGTTCCTTATCGCGCGGGCAAATCAACGGCAAAAAAGGTGATTACGAGATAAAAAGCCCCTAGTTCTCACCGGAGAAACAGTAGGGGGCAATCCGCTCTGCAATCTCCAACGAAACGTTTTTTACAAATCGTCATACCCACCGAATAGGTAATAAAAGTACAGTTCCTCTGGTGTTACAAACAAACTTAGCCAATCAAACCAGTCGCCCTGCGTATCCGATGCAAAATCATTCTCGGGTTCCCTAGAATTTAAGGCAGATTGAATCAAGTCGGCCGGATCCAATAGCATCCTGTTTTCGCAAAGCATTAGGTTTCCCACTCGACCTATCAGCTCCCTATCATCGTTTGCGGCATTTAGTGATATTCTTCTACTCTTCCGCTCACTTCCCTGTGTGGGCACCAACACATTCCCGTTCTCATCTTGAACAACCAGGGACCTTGTCCCCACCAATTTTGAACTCGCATCCCCACGCTCTTCCGAAGCAATCTCAAAAACTCGCACCACACTCTCTGCTATCTGATAACCGGATGTGTTGTACGCACGAACAAACCAATACCAATTTCCAACCCCAGTTACCCCGACGTTGAGAGCACGAGATGTACCGACATCATAGCCCGACCAATTAGAATCACTTTCGTGCGCAATATACCAATGATACTTTCCCACAGTTTGGTTAGGCACAGAAGCCACATTCCAAGAAAATGATACGGTGCTTCCATCATCATAAGTAGCCCCGTTTTTTGGAGACGTCAACACCGGAGTGTGCGTAGGAGTGTAAACGTATTGTGGCAGGGCCACAGGACTGGTTGGAGCAATAGCAGCGGGAACAATGAACTCGAGGTTGTCTGTGGTAATAACACATAAGATATACGACAGCCCAGCAGGAGGAGTGAACTGAATTACGCCGTTCCCATTGGCGATGATGGGGTCATCCGTGCGCGTGTATTGAACGGTACCTGCACTATTAAAAACCCAAACTTTCGCTCCTACGAGAGGAACAGCGTACCGCATAAGGGTACGGGCAACTCTACCCAAAGGCAATATGTTTGAATTCACTTCGAAGCACAGAGAGGTACAAGGATTCAGTTTCCTTGGGATCGGATGCCAACAGCCGTCGTAATGCACCTCGAACCCAAAATCAAGCGGACTGTAATTGACGTGGAACACAGCCGATGGATTATTCAGAGGATTAGACGCGGTCGCACGCTTCTCACTTCGTAAGTATCTAACTCCGTTGATGTCGTTAACATACCTGACCATTAGATTATCTTTCGACCCTACAGGGACACTAGTGACAGAAACGGTACTTCTGGGGGGAAGATAAATGTTATTCGTAAAATCAAGACCAATAAATCCTGGTGTAAGATTAAAATGCGGGCCTGTTATCTCATGGCAATTACTTGGGCACGGCATAAGAGGGACAGGCTGGGCATAAGACCATATTTCAACAGAGGATGGAACGCTCGGTGCATTAAGGCTGCCGCGTCCAACATGCCATTCTCCATCCCGTTCGGCAATCAACCAATAAATATCACCCGCATGCATCGTCCCATTTGGAACACGAATTTCGTTTGTGGCGTTTGCAATCTTCAATCCATCGTCCCAGCTGACATCCCAGTTGCCACTGTTAGAGCGAAGGGCTTCCCAATAAATTTCGCCCGTATAGGGCCTTATGTCCTGAGAGTCATATACTCTCTCAAAAACTTGGCCAAGCTCCCATCCTTGCGGTGGCACATGCCCACTTGAATGATACGTAACCCCCACGGGCGGCGCAGGAAGAACGTGCGTGACATTGGAGGGATAGGGATTTTGCGCATACACCAACTGTGCTAGACACACCAGCACAACGATACACACGGCACAAAGTCTATTCAAATGTTTCATTATGATTTATTGAGGTATCTTGTATGACTTGCCTTATTTGTGAGATCCACAGGCCAAACATTTGCACCGCCGAAAGGCAGCTGATAACGTTTTCTGGCCACCAAGGATGAACAACGTCAGGATTGCAGCATACTTCTCTGCTCGTTGCAATCCCCCCTTCCATTAGCCCAGGGCGACACGACAGGCGACATGGTTATGATCAAATTTTGTAGGCAACGTCCTGAAATGTGTGGAAAACGCTGTTAGAACGTGTGTGCTGATTTAGGCAAGATAGCAACAAATGCACAAAAAGCCAGCCGGATTAGCCCGAAACAGCCGCCACATGGCCACATTGAGAAGAGTTCCGAGGTTTTGACGGCTTTGGCAATGCTGTTTGTTCCTCTATCTTTGCCTATTTTGACATATTATCTTGCTCATTTTGCCAAAACAAATACCGCACCCGCTATTTACGTTGTAAAAAATGAGAGTCTAGACGACAAGGTTCATCTCTCTGGATTGCTATCTGAATGGAATGGAAAAGGCAAACTTCGGCATTTTATCCCAATTCGCAACTAGAAATGAGCGAACCCGGGCGACTAGAAATTTTTTGATTGGCAATGATACGGTCTCGTAATTTTGCCAATCTTGCCAAAAAAGATTTCTTTTGTCGGTAGTGTGGTAGAATTGTTGATTTGCCCTCAAAAAAGCCTTGTTTTTGGATCAAATTGCGACTACATCAACAAATCTGGCACACTACCCTTTTGTCGAACACAAATTATCTATTTTGTCAAAAAGGGCAAATTCAAAATAATCTTCAGGCGACTCAACACCCCAGATTAAAACTTGCAGCCGTTCTGACAACCAGTCTTGGTGCGAGGGTGGTCAGACTGTTAAATTTTTTTCTTGCAATTTTGTCAAATCGCGATATCGACTTTGTCGCTCTTAAAAATCGTTTTTCTTTTGTTACCAATAAGTTACATCAAAAAATTAATGAACTGCCATTTCTACCGCATTAAACCTCATTTCACTCTTCCTTGAAAAGTGTTTGACTGTTTTCGTCTGGTGGCTTGGTGCAGAACTCAGAAAATATCAAGGCACATCCGGTGCAGGTGACACTAAGTCACTTCCCCATTCCTTTTATTTTGAAAATCTGGACTTTTGAGATATTTATGGATTTTTCCGGCAAACAATGACGAGAAGTCTATGGCAGAGGTAGGTCGTCTGTGTGCGTTAAGACATATTGACAACAGTTAGATTGGAGTGTTTAGACAAGAAAATGCACAAGGCAGGCAGATTGCAAGAAGCCGAATGCGTACGATTTTCTACAAAAAAGTGTCGTTTGGAGCAATATGCCCCAACAACTCTGTAGTGTCAACACGCCCAGCAATTGATGCCTTGCCTTCGTCGTAATAATTCTCTACACATCGCCATTGTTATTATGACCAGTTTATCCATCGTTAATTACGGAAATGTTTCTTATACCGCCAAAACAACGCCGAATGGAGTCACACTGCAAAACTCCAACGGCACTGTTGTACAGCCGATAGAAACGCTAATAAGAGATGTGTACACGCCATGCACAGAGAATCAATCAGAAGGAAACACGTACTGCATCAAAGCAGTGAAACTTTTATTTGAAAAAAATGCAGAAATTGAAGCACGACTTGCAAAGAGACAAGAAAATGCGAATGCTATCGCGGAACACTCGCAAAAAACAGGCAATGAGGTACAAATTGCCTACGACTATTATTACCAAGACACGGCAACCGGAAACGTCATCAATCATCGTGATTGGCCCGGCAACTATATGGCTCCAACGGAAAGTGGCAAATTCTTTGTCAAAGCGACGGTTTATGAAATCAACTTTAATGTTCCCAATGATAAAGGAAAGACGATTGCCGTATATGAGGGCGAGTATGATCCTGCAACAAATAGGGGATTAGTAACGTATGACTTCAAAAATCAGTCTTTTATTTCGCGTGAAGACTGGTGGGGCGAAGACCGGCCGAGCATACGAACACTCTTTTTGAATGCCTATGCGGATCACGGCGATATGAAGGAAGTAATGTACAATGCCTTATTCTCTTCTGTTCCAAAATAGGGCACTTACACATTCTCATACGATGTTGGTCGAGTAGCGTTGTTTGACAGGGCGATCAATTTGAGATATCAGTACAGAATTATGGCCTATCGCCAAAAATGCAACATGAATGTTTTGACGGTACGTTTCCTATTTAGACACTAGGGCGTGTTGACACAAAAAAGAATATGCGAAAAATCAACTCAAAACTGCACTCTTTTCAGCAATCAATGTGGATTGAAATTGCCTATTTTCGCCAACTTGTTTGCCTAAATAGCCCATTGTTATAGTGCCAACACGCCCTAAGCAGTCACGCCAAGCACACGACGCTCTCACCAAAAGGTTTTGGTTCGGATCTCACATTGCCTAACACGGCAATATCAATTTCAACGACGACACCGCAATTTTTGCATTCTGCTCGCTCAAAAAAACGTCAGTTGATATCCATGACATCGTCAAGGAATCTATCGAACATAAAAGCCGCACACAACAAGTGGCCCGAACACAATCGTCTTCCGTTCTGCACTAACCGGAAACCGCAAGCGGACTCTCTTTCTTCACCGAAGGCAATCCGTAACTATAAGTCCTCGAGGCCCCTTAACCAAAACTCAAACATTAGTTCCTCGGGGGTTAGGAGCAAGTATTCCCAATCAACGTCACCCAAGTCTTGTTCGGGACCAATGTTGTGAATTTGATGGTTTGGGCCATTTTTGTTCATCAATGCTCGTATGTTTGTGATTCTAGCATTATGCTCCAGTTCAATCAGCTCATTCTCAAGGATGTGGTCCGTTAGGACGGCATCAACATCTAGCGGCGCATCACCAAGCAACAATTCCCGTTCCCGTCCCTGGATGGGCAACAAAACATCACCATTTTCATCGCGAACGGTGATGAAGACATCGAATCCCCCTCCCACAAGTTCGCTTTGCTCAAGGAACCTATCCGTGTTACCCGGCTGATCGGACATCGAAGGGCCCCCTCGCCGCTGCTGAACCATTTCAAAGTATCTCAAGGCACTCTCAGCCACCAATTGGTTCTGAGTATTGTACGCCTGAACAAACCAGTACCAATCACCAAGCCCGGTCACTCCGACTCCGATGTTACGGCTAGTCCCGACATCGTAGACCGTCCAACTGGCGTCATTTTCGTGGGCAATCCACCAATAATACTTCGACACGCTTTGGCCCGGCACCAAAGCCGCGTTCCAAGAGAACGGCACAGTGCTTCCATTGACATACGCGGCGCCGTTGTTAGGAGAAGTTTGTACCGGCGTGTTTGTAGGATAGAAAGTTAGGGTTGGCAGGGTCTGCGGACTTGCCGGGGCGGCTTCCAATGGAACCAACAATCCCAGCCCGTCCAGTGTCTCCACATAAACCTTATACGTCTGACCTGCCGGAGGGGTGAATTGCATTTGTCCGTACATATCGAAAGCGATGGGACTATTCGTATGCGTATACTGAATCGTTTCCGTATTATCAAAAACCCAAGCAGACCCGGTTATCGGCACATCGTATCGCTTGAGCGTTCGAGTCACCCTACCCACAGGCAAATTCCCAGTGTTCACTTCGAAACATAGTGAAGTGCAAGGGGAGAGAAGCCTGGGAACAGGATGCCAACATCCGTCATAGTGCACCTCGAACCCGAAATCATTCGAATTGTAGTCGACGTGGAAGGTGCAAAGAGGCGTAGACAACTGGTTCGGCGCCGTTATCCACTTATCATTGTGCTTTACCTTTCTCACCCCATTGACATTTTTAACATACTGGACCCTCAGATTACTGCTCGGCCCTGTATGGACGCTTGCAACGGAAACCGTGCTTTTGGGATGAATTCGGATCTCGTGCCTTCCCCCAATCGTATGGCGGTAGGCATTGTTCGTGTCTGTACTGATATTTAGAAACGTCCACTTCGTACACGACACGCCACAAAAAGTATGACCCGCCAGCGGATATAGCCATGTATCATTCATCGCCCACCTGGGAGACCCGCTTGTGTCAAGAGATAAGCTGTCTTGTCCCCCATACCATTCCCCATCCAACTCAGCGATAAGGCAATAAATATCCCCAGCCTTTATATTTGCGTCTGAAACACGAATTACGTTTGAAGATATCGAAAACGTGCTTGTACCAGAGTCGTACACGTTTGCGAGCGGACTAAAAACATACCAGTTAATTGGTCCTGCGTACGACTTTAAGGACGGGCTGTTGTATGTTCTCTCGTAAATCACACCAACGTCCCACGTATTTGGCGAATGCGGAGAACCGTGAAACCGACCGTACATTGAATAGTCCGACAGGTACATCCGTCTAACGTTCGAAATGTAGTCCGGCACTAATCCTACCGGAAGACTATCAAAATACGCTTGAGCGTTTGGATAGTGCGTCTGATTCTGTGCCTGCCCCAGCTGCGCGAAGCACATAGATAGCCCCGCAACAACGGCGACAAAAATAGTGTTCAGTGATCTCATAAAAATCTCCTCTCGATTAGCGGCATGTCTTGTCCAGTTTCCAAGGGCAAACGCACAACTTGCACTAGAGCAATCCAAAAAACTCTTTGACCGTCAAAAAATTCTTTTTTTGCCACATGTTGAATACCCATCCATTTTCATCAAAACAAACAGGTCTTGGCGAAATCAGACGTAGGGGAGTATACATCATTGTGTTGCCAAGTCAACTCCCCCTATTACGGCAACGCAAGCAGACCGCCAACAAGTTTCACGGCAAGCCTCCATAACAGCCTCAAAAACGAAAAATAGGAAAAATGAGAGGGATAGGGAGGAATAGGAAATGTTTCTTTGGGCATGGTTTGGCGAAAGAACGAAAAATTCGGGCACAATACAGGGCTTGTCGTGAAACTTGTTGGCGGCCTGGCAGCGCAAGCCAAAGTCGCAAAAGTCGACGCAAATCATTTTGTTGGCTTGGCTTATTGCCAGTTCAAAGCCGTGTTGTTTTCAGGAAACACAACGGGATTGAAAAGTCTGTAAATGCTTTATGCGGTAGGGTTTAATCTGATTTTTTCATGTTTTTTTGCGGTGCTGTACTATGGAATACCAACAATAGACCTCCTCGTCCAATGGACAACCGAAAATTCCGGCTTTTTCCGAAAAATCCACATATCTATGGAATCTATGGAATTTTCCGGCGGATAATGACGAAAATACCCTCCAGACGGATCATTATTTCATGCTAGAGTGCGCTGAAGCAAGACTGATGACTTCACTCTAGAAATATAGTCTACCGCTAGTACCATTTCATTATGACAGGTTTCTCTATCATCAGTCACGGGAGCCATTACGCCTACGGCACACCGGCGAATGCCGTTGCGGTAAAGAATTCCAACGGAACCGTTGTACAACCCTCAAAAACGACCAACCGAGATACGTACTCGCCCAGCACCGCGACGAATACATTTACCCTGGAAACATACACTGCCCCGAAAAAGTTAAACGAAATCCTACCGTCGGCAGAATGGCTGGCTGCAAGGCAAAACAGAATTAGTGGCGCAAGGACATGGGCTTGGGGGACGGATTACTACGAAGAAGGGGTTTCAAGATTCCGTGAAAACATAAAGCGGGCGGACATGTCGGATTCGAGTGTATTGGATTTGGGATTTATGGTGAATGTCGGAGGACCGCCGATTATCACTCACTCGGACAAAATGCAGATTCAATCCCGTCTGGAAGCAACCGGAAACATGCTTAACGAACAGATAGACCGTGTTTTGAAGGCAAGCGGAGTTTCCCTTGGTGAAAAAGAACGACTCAATTTCAACATTGACCAATATGGAAAAATTAGTATCACCGGCGGTCTCGGCGATTCAGATAGTAGGAAACATGTGTTGGAAACTATGCTAAATAGCGACGATACCATTCGGTCAAATCTTTATCTCTATCAGGCACACAAAAATGCCATAGCGGACGAGTTTGGAGTATACGATAGTCATCAAAGGTATCTTATAGAAAATGCCTATGATTGGGCACACGGAGCCAAAACCGGCATGCTCCAAGAGGGTGAGGCTTGGCGATTTAGATGGGATGCCATCGAATTTTCATATCAAGATGGTAAAATCTTTCAGGGTAACGAATTTCCCGAAGATAGAGTGTTTTCCAGTCGCCTCGATTCGCTCGCCGATTTGGGTAAGATCATCAGACTCGATGAATCCGCCACCAAAGATGTCCAATCGTTTGTCTCTGCTCTCGAAACAAACATCGCAGAGAACGCTTCGAATCTCACCAAATTGCTCAATGCCGCTCTCAAAAAGGCGAACCTTGGAGATATAACGAAGAAAATTACCTTTTCGCAAAATGCCGACGGTCGCATTGTGATTGAAGGTAATATCAACGATAAGCAGAAAAAAGAACTTGCCAAAATTATCAATGCTGATTCGGAACTATCTGAACTTATCAAAACGCAAAGTGCGAAAAACGCTGTTCTTGCCGAATTGAAAGAATCAATCACGGATGAACCTGTTAATTTCAAATCGTATGGTGCTTGGAAGAAACACAACACCAGTGCGGGCTTTAACCTTGCCAAAGACAGTCTTGCGGTAGCGAGGGAGCAATTGCTCAAAAACTTTTTGGACAAAAATGGCATTGACTTATCCGACTTAAAAGCCGAGCCCGATATCGTGCTTGCGAAGCATGGAGAACTCGGTGGCATCAAAGGTCTCTTCAACGAAATTGCCAACCTTTTATCGCAGGAATCAATGACAGTAGCACCAGCAGCATCGAAGCCACTACTGGCAATGAAACAGGGAGAATTGGTTGATGCTATAGGAATCGAGGAACGATTCGGCATTGATGAAGAAGTTACAGAATTAAAATACCGATTTAATTCGTGGATAGGGGAATATAATAGAGTTCTCACTGAAGAGCAATCGGGACTTGCTATCACTGGCTTTACTCTCACGTTCGACCAGAACGGTCGGGTAAATGTCGAAGTGGAAACTTCGGATGGTGCCTCCAAATCAGCACAACGTGGTAAGCAGTTTTTGGCGACGCATTTCATAAAACCAGACTCTTTCCAGGAACTCGGTAAGGCAATCTTGGATGCCCACGACGATGAACATGGTGACGTTCAGGAGCATAAACATTCAGTCATCATTGAGTCAGGCAAACAAGGTTACAGAATAGAATCGCCGGAAGCCGACCAATCCGCGTTGCAAGAGATAACTGACTTGACGCAAGACATTGGCACAGCATTAGATGATTTCTTCGTTAAGACGTTAAGTATCGAAAAGCCGTTTGGCATTGCCTTCAGTTTGGATGGACTGCTTTCACTTGAGAATACCAGTATGTTATCATCGACCGAAACGCGATCCATCAAGAAGGTGTTGGAGGATATCAACAATTACCTTATTGCCGAAGCATCGGGCGAGGGTGCGGAAACTATGCTTTTCGATGAACTAATCAGTATCGCCGATAGGTTGATGGCCTTGCAGGAAGCCCGGGATAAGATACACGACAAATCGCTACTGCCGAAAGAAGGCTTGCGATTTGCGTTCTAAATACAGAGGCTTTGCAATCAATTGAAAAGAGGTATAATGAGACACATTCGACTTGAAAACATCCCATGAAAATGTGCCGTAATCTTTTCTTGCTTTCGTGTTTGTCTTTGGTTTTGACGGCCTTGTCGGTGTTTGGTGATGAGATTTCGAGTGTTGTCCACGCGGATAAAAATCCATTAATCAATCTCAAACAGTTTCAGCTACCTCCTAACGGTATCGGTTACCATACCCATGATTGCTCCAAGACGTCTCACTGGACGTTGTGCAAAGTCTATGAAATTCAGGAAGACAAACAGTTGAGGCCGTATTCCGGCCAGTTGAACTGGGAAGTGTATGATTCTAACGGGAAGATGATATTCAACAGTTGTTGTACGGAAGAAGAGTATGTCAAAATTCGTAAAAATTTTATGAATCCCGGCGACGTTTATTTTATTATTGCGATCAAGGATGGTGAAGTGTTATTTGCCATGCCGCACATAGAAGCCGAATCGAATGTCCCTCATTTTTCAACCATTCCCATTTGGACTTACAGCAATTTCGCACAATGGTGTCCTCTGTATTACGAATTTTGCCTGAATTGCAACGAGCTCCAATCTGGTGATTTCTCAAAGCAAAGTATAGCAAAAAATGGGCCCAGGCTCCATGACACGTTGAACATCTATGTACCCGCAAAGAGTAGCGTGGTCGTCTCAAAATCCTCATTGGTGGTTGCGGATATACCTGTTTTTTATGTGAGGTCTAACGAGGAGTTGTCGGCTCACTACAAAACGATGAAATACACAGATGAAACCGGAGTGGTCGATTTTCGCGTTCACAGAGAGAAAGACGACCTCGGTTTGTATGCTTTATACGGCGGTTGCCTGCATCCATCTATACAGAATCCCGATTGCGAGGGCAAGTTTGAAATCAAGTTGCCCAACAACACGGTTACGCTTGTATTGAGAAAAGGAGACGATGTTTTGCCTAGACGAAAAGTGATCATCTGTGATGCTAATATGAATGCTTCGATAAGTGTCGCAGATCTGATGAGCGACGAATTGGGGCAGGTCAAATTTACCCCGCCGTTGGATTCGCAATACCGGATATTGGTTTTTGACGCATTTCCGCCACTTGTTTCTATGCCCATTCAAGCCTCGGCGACAGAAGAAACGATTATTTTCGACATTGCCGGCATAAATGAAGAAGGTGATAAAGAGGCTGCTATTGCTTCTTCACCCATCAATGTGAAAAATACAGACCAACCGAAGTCTCGCTTGGTCTTTGCAGAATCGCATCAGTTTTTGAAGGATATAAACCTGACCGCTGAATTGGGAAGATTGGTTGATAAGAGCAAAACACGTGAATTTAATGTCCATAAGGTTCTTAGTGAATCTAGGGCTTACATAGAGGATACTCCAACGTTAATGGAACTGTTCTTTTTTGAACGAATCCTTTATTCACAATACTACACTGAACTTTACGAACATACAGTTACGGAAAAGCAGAATGTTAAACCAACTTTTGCGCCTAGTATTCCGTAGCCAACGATTGCACGCATTTACTACTCCGACACGCGATTTTTGCCCAATGTGATAGGTTTACTATAGGCCATATTTACAATACATTTGGAGAGTGTAGCAACCGAGTAGCCAAAAGTGGCGTTTCATGCTGTATTTTTCTGTGTGTCGTGCCATTTCAGGCGAAATCACCTGCTGCGTCGGGGATATCAACGGGCTGGGGAGACACTTCCTGCTGTTTCCAGCGTTTGGCACTCACTTTGTACCGTCGGAGCAAAAATTGGCTACTTCGGTGCTACACTCTCTACATTTGGCCAAATTCCCGTAAATTTAAATTTTATATCAAAATTCATCCAGATGTAAGCAATGCATCCAAAAAAAGTTGCAATAGGGATTGTAATTTTGAGGTTATGGAAGTCGACTATTCGCCTTCGTCGTCGCAAAATTATTTTTTCAATTTTGTTCAATCGTTCCTCATCAATAACTACTATGGCTGCCTTGAGAGACTCATCTTCATATCGCCATCGCCTCTTGCTCCCTACACATTTCTGTTATACTTCTCGTGAGGTCATCTGGCAGCGAATCTCCGTAATCAATTTTAAGAAAATCTGGATAACCCGTCCGGCGAATCCATTCACGCAATAAACTGTAATAGACCCGGTGATGTGTGATATGGCGGCCTGCCGCTTCTAATATCTTCTGTACACCTCACACGACCAAAGCCGCATCGCTTCCTCGTCCGCATGATACGGCATTGCCTCACAACCTTTGTCCAGTAAGTTTTGCATGCGGAGCAGGTTGATTTGATCCTGCAACGTCAGCGAGAAATTTTTCGTGCCTTCGGAGGTCGCAACCTCAACGCCCTCATGGATCGCATTCTGACAGGCTTTATTGAAAGCCGCTAATTTTTCAGATCGAAGAAACTCTTCGTAGAGCGGATCGACGGACTCTACGGGCGGTCGATTCTTTTGCATACACCACTTTTGAATGACCATTGCCAAATGTTCTGGGCTGCAAGTGTCAAAATCCAGCACTTCCTCGCCTGGCAGATACGTAAGCATTTCGGCTGTCAGTCCTTCCGCCGCTTGATACTCCATTTGCGGAAAATCCTCGACGAGAACATCCTTACGCAAGCCCTGATGTTTTTCCAACTCAGAATCATTTCGATCCATGGTGAACAGATCATCCTTGTCGGATACTGCCTTGGCTTCCAAAAGCCGTATGGCACCATCCCGCACAGTAAATTCTGGTTTCATTTTTTCCATCTCCCACAAATTATGATTCTTTGATGATGATGACGGCACCGGGGCCACCATAACCTTGATTCCGGTCATACCAGCCATCCGACGCACCGCCGCCACCTCCTACGCCGCCCCCCATCTCTACCGTGTAATTCCCGCCGATGCTATTGGGTAGCCAGTTGTGCGGTAAAAACACGCCCGTTGCTTGATGGTGAAAATATCGTCCATTGAATCTGGGATAACTCCAACCGCTTGGACTTACGTTAAACCGTTTTCCCATGTAGTCATTGTAATTTCCTGTGCCGTCTTGCCGTGTGCCGTCGATCCCGCCATTTCCAATGTTTCCGATATTCCCGGAGCCGTTTGTTCTGATGCCGC
>Ga0099364_10010660_pt1 | contig 12622 bp, 14 predicted proteins | sample TergutTh196P3_FD_73070 | JGI IMG/M metagenome (GOLD analysis project Ga0099364, IMG submission 73070) | Microcerotermes parvus P3 segment gut microbial communities from Pointe-Noire, Republic of the Congo - Th196 P3 | ecosystem: Host-associated > Arthropoda: Insects > Digestive system > Gut ... | reverse complement strand
CCAGACTGTATCGGATATGTCGTGCCGTCTGTGTGCCTGTTGCATAAAATTTCTCCCGGTTTCCAAAAACTCAGATATTATACAATCTATTGACTACACTGCCTAAAATCCCCCAGTATCGGTGTAATGTTCCTCAATGCACAGGTCAGATTCGTGGTGCAGCAATCCATCAAGCACATAGGTAGAGTCGCGCACACCAACATTAATTACCTTGGTATGAAACGGCGCGTACTGGTCAGATATGTGGGTGTAGAAAGTCCGCCTTGGGCTGCTGCCGTACTTCGGGTTGATATGACCTGCACTTTCGGCCTTGCTCCCGGTTCTAAAATTCTGACCGTCTGACGATGACGTAGTGCCTTCGCCCCAATGCGCGGCGAATGGATGCCGGAATTGTGCGTTGACCAATTCGGCCAATGCAGTTGAATAGGTTTCATCGCGGATGTACCAGGCTTGAAGCCAAGCCAGTTTTGCATAAGTTGTGCCGGGGCAGGATTCGGCCATCTTAGACAGACCAAGGTTGATTGCATCAGCCAGAATTGTTGTCAGAAGTAAGTTTTTGTCCTTTGCCAAATTACCTGATTTCAAGTGGGTGAAATGCCGTGTAAAACCTGTCCACTCATCTACTTCCAGTAGTAATTCCGTAATCTTGACGCGCGGTAGAACAGCCGCTACCTGTTCTATTAGCGCCTTTGCTGTGTCTGGCACTGCCGCGTCTAGCGGCGTAACCTTCAGACCCGATTCAGTGATGATGGCATTTGGAAGTTCATTGGTTTTGGCCATGCGGTTGACAGCAGCAAGCTGCGCCTCCAGCAGAGTAAGTCGCTCGTGTATAGTTCTTTCCGTAAATAAAGCTACTCTCAGAAGCTTTGTTCGCTTCTCCCAATCACAGCATAAAGTCATTTTATTTGCGGGAAGCACTATAGATACTGCCCACAGTCCGTAGGTATGGATAGCGACAATTCGTTGGCCTGTTTGAGGCTGGCAAACTTTTCGGACGGCAACAGGTAGTCTTCGAAATCCTTGAACTGACGTGAACCCTGAATCCATACGTCTCCCGAACGCAAGGCGTTCTTGAGTTCCGACAATGCGCATAGTTCGTAATAGCGCCGTTCAATGCCAGTGTCACTTATGACCAACTTCCGCCAGCGGGGCTTGATAAAACTGACCGGTGCGTTGGCAGGTACTTTACGCGCCTTCTGGATGAACATATCACGCAGCAGCTTGATGGCGTCAAGCACATTTTCAGCTACTGGTGCGGCTAGCAGCCTGAGTGCATTTAGGAATTCCGGCGCATAGCGGTGCAGAATGGCGTAGTTCTCACCGATAAGGCGCAGAAAATCAAAGTCTTCAGGCTGTGCGAGTTTCTGTGCCTCATTTACGCTTTCAGCGAAAGCATCCCACGGCAAGACTGCTTCAATAGCTGCGAACGGATCGCCGCCACTTTGCCAGGCTTCAATCAAAGCTTGGCCGATACGGCTATACAAACGCACCTTGGAATTGATAGCTTTACCGGATTCTTGGAACCGCCGCTAATGTTTCTTCTTGGCATCATTGAACAACTTGCCGAGGATGCGGTCATGAAGGTCGATGATTTCATCAGTAACAGTAGCTGTGCTATCGATAGCGAGCGCTACCAAGGTTGCGTAGCGACGTAGTGGCTCAAATTTGGTGAGATAGGCTGAGGTCATTTTGCTTCCCTCACGGGCGATTTTGAGCAATCGATTCTGGTGCACCAATCGCTCAATACCCTGAGGCAAGTCGAGAGCTTGCCAAAACTTGAGGCGTTCAATGTGTTCAAGTATGTGCCGCGAATTGGGCTTGACTGGTGATTGACGCAACCAGGCCAGCCAGGTCGTCTTGCTGTTGTCCCGACGTTTGAGCAAGCCATCAAGGCGATGGCGATGTGCACCCGACAGTGATTTGGCCAAGACACTGTAGATGCGCTGATTGGTGCGGGTAATTGCTTCCGCGCAGATGCGCTCGACAACATCCAATGTTGGCAAGATGATGTGTTGGTGACGTAGCGCGTCAAGAACGCTGGTAGCTAATACAATCCCTTTGTCTGTTTGCAAAGCCAGCTCAGTTGTCGTATGGATAGCCTGCTGATAATGACTCAAGCCAAATGGAACCAGTCCAAGATAGGCGCGTAGCTGTGCGCTGCTTTCGCACGACTAACCCACGCATCTTTGGCTCGGTGCTGTATGGCACCGACCAGGACAGCAGCGATATCGATCTGTTGGTTGATGCGTTGCCTGGCGCAACGTTATTGGATTTAGGCGGACTGCAAGAAGAACTGAAATTGTTACTCGGTGTTAACGTTGATTTGCTAACGCCTGGCGATTTGCCGCCGAAGTTCCGGGCCAAGGTGCTCGCGGAGGCGCAGCCGGTATGAGAGAGAACCGCCTACCCGATTACATCAATCACATCCAGCAGGCCGTCATTCTGAGCCTCATCATTATCGGCGAGGCCGCTACGAGAGTGATGGATGGCTACGCCGAGTTTGCACAGGCGCATACCTATTCACCCGGCAATTAAGGGTTGCATCATATTTGCCATTTCAGCCCATATGGGGCGTGCCTCGAAAAGTCAAACCTTAATTGCCGGTTCAATAAGTGCCGTGGCGCGACATGCGTGGTATGCGCAACCGCATGGCAAACGGCTATTTTGACATCGACCTCAATGTGGTATGGGAGACGGTACAAGAATGGTTGCCGGATCTGCTTAAGCAACTGCACACCGTGCGCCATAATGCTGACGATAAATGTTGATCGGTTATGCGCGCGTCTCGACGCAAGATCAAAACCTTGAGCTACAACGCGAGGCGTTGACTAAGGCCGGATGCCAAAAGGTCTTTGAAGACAAGGTGAGCGGAACACGGGTAGATCGCCCCGGCTTGACCAGGACGCTCGAAATGCTACGCGAGGACGACACCCTGGTTGTCTGGAAACTTGACCGGTTAGGTCATAGCGTCAAGCAATTGGTCGATCTGGTGGGCGAGTTGCACCGGCAGGGTGTCCAGTTCAGGAGCCTCACCGACTCCATCGACACTGGTACGCCGTCCGGTCGGTTCTTCTTTCACGTCATGGCAAGCCTTGCAGAAATGGAGCGCGAATTGATCGTAGAACGTACCCGCGCTGGCCTGGAAGTAGCCAGACAACTTGGCCGCAAGGGTGGCCGCAAGCCGAAGATGACCGACAGTAAGATCGAATCGGCTAAAAAACTACTATTCACCCGGCAATTAAGGGTTGCATCATATTTGCCATTTCGGCCCATATGGGGCGTGCCTTGAAAAGTCAAACCTTAATTGCCGGTTCAATAGCTAGCGGCATTCCTCCGAAGGATGTAGCAAATAACCTTGGTGTGTCTATTCCCACGTTGTATAGGTGGGTGCCTGCTTCTACACACGTTTAGCGTACCTTGCTTTCTGTAAAGCCTTTGTGCCTTTGGTAAATGACAAAAAGCTAACTTACGATTTTTCCCGCTTTCTGAAGATGCCCCTATAAGCCGGGCATGTCAACAGAATTTTGTTACAGCCGAGATAGACGCTATCAGTCGGTAGCCGGATACTTACCCGGTTATTTTTTGTCCCGTTTTGTGCCGGAGAGGCAAACCCAGCCTTCCCGCGTATCGCTCTGCGCGAAGCTGATCCAAGGGACGTAAAGGCTGGCAATATCTTCAGCTTGCTCAAGCAGTAGGCCGGAGAGGGCAAGTTTTCCGCCGGGACGAACGCGCTTGATCAGGGCCGGAGCGAGCAGGCGCAGAGGATTGGCAAGAATATTGGCGACAACCAGATCGTATTCTGGCAACAGCGATTCCGGCGTTTCCGTGAAACGAATATCACCCCGGTTGTTTGCGGCATTGGCGCGAGCGGCTAAAACCGCTTGCGGATCAATGTCTAGGCCAGCAACCGGGAGAGCGCCCAGTTTGCCCGCCGCAATGGCGAGAATGCCGGAACCGCAGCCATAGTCGAGCAGGCTCATCCCAGGGCGTACTTCTCGCTCCAGCCATTCGAGACAAAGCCGGGTAGTCGGATGCGAGCCTGTGCCAAAGGCCATACCTGGGTCAAGCATGATGTTTAGCGCCGTCGGGTCGGGCGCGATATGCCATGACGGCACTATCCACAACCGTTCTGAGATACGGATGGGGTCAAATTGCGCCTGAGTCAGCCGTACCCAATTTTCTTCTTCTACCCGGCTTAAAGTTGGTTTTGGCGGGGATTGATGAAGGTTGGCGGCGATAGCGGCAAAACACGCGAAAATGTCAGTATCTTCGGCAAACAGGGCGCTAACTCGCGCATTTTGCCATAGCGGTATTTCTTCCATGCCCGGCTCGCCGAATTGCGGCTTTTCTTCCGGGGTTCCCGCTTTGGCGTCCTCAACGCTGGTAGAAACCGCGCCTGCCGCCAGCAGGGCGTCACACCACACGTCGACAAACTTAGCCTCAATAGTGAAGGAGGCGTCAATCCACGCCATGATCCTGCTGTTTGCTCTCGTTCCGCTCGGCCAGCTTTTGCTCAAGATAGTGAATGCTGGTGCCGCCTATAACAAAATTGGCATCCAGCATAAGTTCCTGGTGGAGCGGGATATTGGTTTTGATGCCTTCCACGCCCATTTCGGAGAGAGCGACACGCATCCGGCGGATAGCCTGTTCCCGAGTATCGCCATGCGCGATGATCTTGGCGACCATGGAATCGTAATGCGGTGGCACGGTATATCCTTGATAGATGTGCGAGTCTACCCGGATACCCGGCCCGCCCGGTGGATGGTAAACGCTGATCTTGCCGGGAAAAGGAGTGAACGTGTAGGGATCTTCGGCGTTTATGCGGCATTCAAGCGCATGACCGCGAAACTGGATGTCGCGTTGGCGAAACTCCAGTTTTTCCCCTGCCGCGACGCGAATTTGCGCTTGTACGATGTCAATGCCTGTAATGGCTTCCGTGACTGGATGCTCTACCTGAACACGGGTGTTCATTTCGATAAAGTAGAACTCGCCGTCTTCATAGAGAAATTCAAAGGTTCCCGCGCCCCGATAGCCGATTTTGCGGCAGGCTTCGGCGCAGCGTCTGCCGATGCGGGCGATCATACGAGGCTGAATCAGGGGCGCGGGCGCTTCCTCGATGATTTTCTGGTGGCGGCGCTGCATCGAGCAATCGCGCTCTCCCAGGTACACCGCGTTACCGTGCTGGTCGGCCAATACCTGAATTTCTATATGGCGGGGCTTCTCCAGGAATTTTTCCATGTACACGCTGGGGTTGCCAAAGGCCGATTCCGCTTCCGCGCGGGTCATGCTTACGGAGTTCAGGAGCGCCGCTTCGCTATGGACGACGCGCATACCCCGCCCGCCGCCGCCGCCTGCCGCCTTGATGATGACCGGATAGCCGATTTTACGCGCGGTTTCCATGCTTTCCTCGTTATTTTCGGAAAGCGCCCCGTCGGAGCCGGGAACGCAAGGCACGCCAGCCACTTTCATCGCGGCTTTGGCGGAAACCTTGTCGCCCATCATGCGGATCGTCTCCGCCCTGGGGCCGATGAACACAAAGCCGGAGGATTCAACGCGTTCGGCGAAGTCGGCATTTTCGGAAAGGAAGCCGTAACCCGGATGGATGGCTTCCGCATTGGTGACTTCCGCCGCCGAAATAATGGCCGGAATGTTGAGATAGCTTTGCGCCGAGGGCGCGGGGCCGATGCACACGGATTCATCGGCGAGCTTCACGTATTTGGCCTCACGGTCGGCTTCGGAATGAACGACTACGGTCTTGATGCCCATTTCCCGGCAGGCGCGTTGCACCCGAAGGGCAATCTCCCCCCGGTTGGCGATAAGGATTTTTTCAAACATTTTAGTGTCTTTTCGCGGCATGTTAGCCGATGATAAACAAGGTTTCGCCGAACTCAACCGGCTGCCCGTTTTCAACCAGAATTGCCTTGATGACGCCGGAAGCGTCGGCTTCGATTTCGTTCAGGAGCTTCATGGCCTCAATGATACACAGGGTGTCGCCCTGCTTCACCGCTTGCCCGACTTCCACGAAAGCGTTAGCGCCGGGCGAGGGCGAGCGATAGAAAGTCCCGACCATCGGGGATTTGATCCTGTGGCCTTCGATTTTTTCTTCGTCATCGTCGTCGTCGGAAAGGGCGGGAAGCGCGCCGCCCGCAACAACGGGAAGGGCAACAGGGGCATTGACAGGCAGGGGTGCGTAACCCACCGCACCTGCCGGGGCGAATTTGACGATTCGTACTTTTTCTTCCCCTTCCGTGACTTCCAGTTCAGAAATGCCGGATTCCTGCACCAGGTCAATCAGTTTTTTGAGTTTACGCAAATCCATGAGTCTCTCCTCGAATTTTTTGCCGGATGGTAAGAATCGCTTGCAGCGACCGGATCAGTCCGTATTGATCTTGTTGAGCAGGTATTCAAGGGCGAGCAGATACCCCTGATGTCCCAGGCCGGTGATGACGCCGAGCGCCAGATCGGAAAAATAGGAATGCTGACGAAATGTTTCGCGGGTGTGAATGTTGGAAAGATGCACTTCGATGAAAGGAATGGCCGTTGCCGCCAGCGCGTCCCGCAGCGCGACGCTGGTATGAGTCCAGGCGGCTGGATTGATGATGATGTAACGCACGCCTTCCTTTTTTGCGGCATGGATACGCTCAATCAACGCGCCTTCGTGGTTGGTCTGAAAAGATTCAAGGTATACGTCCGCCGCCTCCGCGCGTAACGCCATCGCCAGATTTATTTCTTCCAGCGTTGCTGCCCCATAATGCTGCGGCTCACGCGCTCCCAACAGATTGAGATTGGGGCCGTGCAACACCAGCAGGCGGGGCGAGTGGCTGGTCTTGGTTTTTGCGGAAGAGGATTTTTTCTTCATCATGGCAACAAGTTTGCCGCATTTAGGCGCAATTTGTCCAGTAAAGTGTTTTTTGCCGGAATAGACAAGCCGCCGGGCGACTTACCACAGGCAATGTCCTTTTGTTTCTTTTCGGATGCCCGCCAGAATTTTTTGGTGTTCCGCTTCTTCTTCCGGGGTCGCGCGTAGAACAATGAGCGGCGGGCGTGTCGGTTGCGCGGAGCGGCTTTTGCTTTCCGGGCGCGGCTCGTGGTGTTTGACTGCTGGCGTTTCTTCCGCGAGCAGGCTTTCCTGCCCGCGCGTCATGGCGATATAGACATCGGCCAGCAGTTCGGCGTCCAGCAACGCGCCGTGCAGGTTGCGGTGCGCGTTGTTGACCTGATAGCGTTCGCACAGCGCGTCCAGATTGTTCTTTTTGCCGGGATGCAGCTCACGCGCCAGCTTCAGGGTATCCAGCACGCTGGCGCACACGGTTTCGGTTGCGGGCAGATCAAGACGCGCAAACTCCGCATCCAGAAAACCAATGTCGAAAGGGGCGTTATGAATCACCAGTTCCGCGCCCTGCATGAAATCGCGCAGTTCTCTGGCAATTTGCGCGAATTTGGGCTTATCTTCCAGATAATCGTTGTCAATGCCATGTATTGCCTTGGCTCCGGCTTCGATTTCCCGTTCGGGGTTGAGGTAAAAATGCAGGTGTCGCCCGGTCAGGCGGCGGTTTTGCATCTCCACGCCAGCGATTTCAATGATGCGATGCCCATGTCGCGGCTCCAGGCCGGTGGTTTCGGTGTCGAGGAAAATTTGTCTCATCGAGAGAAAATCGGTTAAAAGTTGTCAAAATGGCGCTAATTGTGCTGATTTTGCAGGGAAGTTCCCTGTCTTGCCAGTTTGTCGGCACGTTCATTTTCCGGGATGCCGGCGTGTCCCTTGATCCATATCCATTCTATTTCATGTTGGGCGGTAAGAAGGTCGAGTTCGCGCCAGAGATCGTCGTTTTTTACCGGCTTTTTGTCAGCGGTCTGCCAGCCGTTCATTTTCCATTTTGCAATCCATTGGCTGATACCCTGCTGAATGTAGCGGGAATCCGTGTGGACGCGGGCGCGAACCGGACGCTTCAGGGCTTCCAATGCGCGGATGACCGCGAGCAGTTCCATTCGGTTGTTGGTGGTATGCGCTTCCCCACCAAAGAGTTCTTTTTCCGCCGTTCCCATGCGTAGCAACGCGCCCCAGCCGCCGGGGCCGGGATTGCCCCGGCAGGAGCCGTCGGTGAATATGTCAACGATTTTCATTCTGATTCTTCCAGCGAGTTTTCTGGGCGGCTTTTGCGGGGCAGGGGGTTTAACGCCCTGGCGGCGGCAAGCCGCCGGTCGCGCCAGTTGGGGAGGATCAGGCGCATGCCCGCGACCCGCTTGATGGCGCGGATGATATAGATGCCGCCCGCAAAGCCCCACCAGCGATCCCCCGCGTTTTCCATGAACTGCCAGCGTTTCAGCCATGTCGCGCTTTTGCAGGGCGGAACGTAGAGACCGAAGATGCCCCGGTCAATTTCAAAGCCGAGCAATTTCAGCCAGTCTTTTAGACGCAGGACGGAAAGATAGTGACCATCCCAGGGAAAACCGTGCGGAAAAGGCGGGAGACGGCGGCGCAAACCCCACAGGGAAAACGGGTTGAAGCCAAGGATAAAAAGCCTGCCTTCCGGGATCAGGATACGCTCCACTTCACGCAGAATCTGGTGTGGATCAGGGCGAAATTCCAGAATATGCGGCAGGATAACCAGATCAACGCTCTGCGAAGCGATAGGCAGGGCGGTAAATTCGGCGCGAAGGCGCGCGGGTGTGCCAGCGCGGTCGCTCACAATCTGACGCAGGGGCATGCGATTGTTTGCCAGCAGGTCGCGTTCCGGCAGACCCAGTTGCAGCGCGTTGTATCCGAATTCATCGGCAATTGTCTCGGAAAGTTTGGCAGTTTCCAGATCGAGCACATAGCGTCCTTGCGGAGTTTCCAGCCATTCCTGCGGGGAGATTGGCGGCGCGGACGAGGGGGAAGCGGAATGTGTCATGGGTAAAAATGCTATTTGGCAGGAATACAGTCTACGCTACGGGCGCTACTCATTTGGCCTGAAAACAGAGGTTTATATCGGACAGAAAGTTTATCATAGCAGGGCAATCGCATTTGCGCCCTGAGAACAAGAGGCAGGACAATCGCATGAATGCCATTGTTGTCGGCTCTCGGGAATGCTCGTTTACGATCAATTGGTTACGAGGTGGGCTGTTCACAGGGGATTGATTTGGGGTAGCTTCAGAAAGCGGAAAAAATCGTAAGTTAGCTTTTTGTCATTTACCAAAGGCACAAAGGCTTTACAGAAAGCAAGGTACGCTAAACGTGTGTAGAAGCAGGCACCCACCTATACAACGTGGGAATAGACACACCAAGGTTATTTGCTACATCCTTCGGAGGAATGCCGCTAGCTATTGAACCGGCAATTAAGGTTTGACTTTTCAAGGCACGCCCCATATGGGCCGAAATGGCAAATATGATGCAACCCTTAATTGCCGGGTGAATAGTAGTTTTTTAGCCGATTCGATCTTACTGTCGGTCATCTTCGGCTTGCGGCCACCCTTGCGGCCAAGTTGTCTGGCTACTTCCAGGCCAGCGCGGGTACGTTCTACGATCAATTCGCGCTCCATTTCTGCAAGGCTTGCCATGACGTGAAAGAAGAACCGACCGGACGGCGTACCAGTGTCGATGGAGTCGGTGAGGCTCCTGAACTGGACACCCTGCCGGTGCAACTCGCCCACCAGATCGACCAATTGCTTGACGCTATGACCTAACCGGTCAAGTTTCCAGACAACCAGGGTGTCGTCCTCGCGTAGCATTTCGAGCGTCCTGGTCAAGCCGGGGCGATCTACCCGTGTTCCGCTCACCTTGTCTTCAAAGACCTTTTGGCATCCGGCCTTAGTCAACGCCTCGCGTTGTAGCTCAAGGTTTTGATCTTGCGTCGAGACGCGCGCATAACCGATCAACATTTATCGTCAGCATTATGGCGCACGGTGTGCAGTTGCTTAAGCAGATCCGGCAACCATTCTTGTACCGTCTCCCATACCACATTGAGGTCGATGTCAAAATAGCCGTTTGCCATGCGGTTGCGCATACCACGCATGTCGCGCCACGGCACTTATTGAACCGGCAATTAAGGTTTGACTTTTCGAGGCACGCCCCATATGGGCTGAAATGGCAAATATGATGCAACCCTTAATTGCCGGGTGAATAGGTATGCGCCTGTGCAAACTCGGCGTAGCCATCCATCACTCTCGTAGCGGCCTCGCCGATAATGATGAGGCTCAGAATGACGGCCTGCTGGATGTGATTGATGTAATCGGGTAGGCGGTTCTCTCTCATACCGGCTGCGCCTCCGCGAGCACCTTGGCCCGGAACTTCGGCGGCAAATCGCCAGGCGTTAGCAAATCAACGTTAACACCGAGTAACAATTTCAGTTCTTCTTGCAGTCCGCCTAAATCCAATAACGTTGCGCCAGGCAACGCATCAACCAACAGATCGATATCGCTGCTGTCCTGGTCGGTGCCATACAGCACCGAGCCAAAGATGCGTGGGTTAGTCGTGCGAAAGCAGCGCACAGCTACGCGCCTATCTTGGACTGGTTCCATTTGGCTTGAGTCATTATCAGCAGGCTATCCATACGACAACTGAGCTGGCTTTGCAAACAGACAAAGGGATTGTATTAGCTACCAGCGTTCTTGACGCGCTACGTCACCAACACATCATCTTGCCAACATTGGATGTTGTCGAGCGCATCTGCGCGGAAGCAATTACCCGCACCAATCAGCGCATCTACAGTGTCTTGGCCAAATCACTGTCGGGTGCACATCGCCATCGCCTTGATGGCTTGCTCAAACGTCGGGACAACAGCAAGACGACCTGGCTGGCCTGGTTGCGTCAATCACCAGTCAAGCCCAATTCGCGGCACATACTTGAACACATTGAACGCCTCAAGTTTTGGCAAGCTCTCGACTTGCCTCAGGGTATTGAGCGATTGGTGCACCAGAATCGATTGCTCAAAATCGCCCGTGAGGGAAGCAAAATGACCTCAGCCTATCTCACCAAATTTGAGCCACTACGTCGCTACGCAACCTTGGTAGCGCTCGCTATCGATAGCACAGCTACTGTTACTGATGAAATCATCGACCTTCATGACCGCATCCTCGGCAAGTTGTTCAATGATGCCAAGAAGAAACATTAGCGGCGGTTCCAAGAATCCGGTAAAGCTATCAATTCCAAGGTGCGTTTGTATAGCCGTATCGGCCAAGCTTTGATTGAAGCCTGGCAAAGTGGCGGCGATCCGTTCGCAGCTATTGAAGCAGTCTTGCCGTGGGATGCTTTCGCTGAAAGCGTAAATGAGGCACAGAAACTCGCACAGCCTGAAGACTTTGATTTTCTGCGCCTTATCGGTGAGAACTACGCCATTCTGCACCGCTATGCGCCGGAATTCCTAAATGCACTCAGGCTGCTAGCCGCACCAGTAGCTGAAAATGTGCTTGACGCCATCAAGCTGCTGCGTGATATGTTCATCCAGAAGGCGCGTAAAGTACCTGCCAACGCACCGGTCAGTTTTATCAAGCCCCGCTGGCGGAAGTTGGTCATAAGTGACACTGGCATTGAACGGCGCTATTACGAACTATGCGCATTGTCGGAACTCAAGAACGCCTTGCGTTCGGGAGACGTATGGATTCAGGGTTCACGTCAGTTCAAGGATTTCGAAGACTACCTGTTGCCGTCCGAAAAGTTTGCCAGCCTCAAACAGGCCAACGAATTGTCGCTATCCATACCTACGGACTGTGGGCAGTATCTATAGTGCTTCCCGCAAATAAAATGACTTTATGCTGTGATTGGGAGAAGCGAACAAAGCTTCTGAGAGTAGCTTTATTTACGGAAAGAACTATACACGAGCGACTTACTCTGCTGGAGGCGCAGCTTGCTGCTGTCAACCGCATGGCCAAAACCAATGAACTTCCAAATGCCATCATCACTGAATCGGGTCTGAAGGTTACGCCGCTAGACGCGGCAGTGCCAGACACAGCAAAGGCGCTAATAGAACAGGTAGCGGCTGTTCTACCGCGCGTCAAGATTACGGAATTACTACTGGAAGTAGATGAGTGGACAGGTTTTACACGGCATTTCACCCACTTGAAATCAGGTAATTTGGCAAAGGACAAAAACTTACTTCTGACAACAATTCTGGCTGATGCAATCAACCTTGGTCTGTCTAAGATGGCCGAATCCTGCCCCGGCACAACTTATGCAAAACTGGCTTGGCTTCAAGCCTGGTACATCCGCGATGAAACCTATTCAACTGCATTGGCCGAATTGGTCAACGCACAATTCCGGCATCCATTCGCCGCGCATTGGGGCGAAGGCACTACGTCATCGTCAGACGGTCAGAATTTTAGAACCGGGAGCAAGGCCGAAAGTGCAGGTCATATCAACCCGAAGTACGGCAGCAGCCCAAGGCGGACTTTCTACACCCACATATCTGACCAGTACGCGCCGTTTCATACCAAGGTAATTAATGTTGGTGTGCGCGACTCTACCTATGTGCTTGATGGATTGCTGCACCACGAATCTGACCTGTGCATTGAGGAACATTACACCGATACTGGGGGATTTTAGGCAGTGTAGTCAATAGATTGTATAATATCTGAGTTTTTGGAAACCGGGAGAAATTTTATGCAACAGGCACACAGACGGCACGACATATCCGATACAGTCTGG
>Ga0099364_10010659_pt1 | contig 12623 bp, 9 predicted proteins | sample TergutTh196P3_FD_73070 | JGI IMG/M metagenome (GOLD analysis project Ga0099364, IMG submission 73070) | Microcerotermes parvus P3 segment gut microbial communities from Pointe-Noire, Republic of the Congo - Th196 P3 | ecosystem: Host-associated > Arthropoda: Insects > Digestive system > Gut ... | reverse complement strand
GCAAGGGTTGCCCCTACAAGGCTTGCCCTCGCCCTTTTTGTATTTTAGGCAACCGCAAGGGTTGCCCCTATAAGGCTTGTCCTCGCCCTTTTTGTATTTTAGGCAACCGCAAGGGTTGCCCCTACAATGTCTATTTTATATCATTCAAGGCAACCGCAAGGGTTGCCCACACAGACACCGTAAACGATATAAATATTTGCTTTATGAATAATGCAGGTTAGAAGTCGGGAATTCTGAACTTACGGCACTGGGTCAAATCCGCTTCCCCCCCACGGATTGCACGACAAAATACGCCTAACTGAAAGATAAAACCCTTTGAAAGGTCCATGTTTTTTTATTGCTTCGATGGAATATGCGGAACATGTTGGTACATAACGGCACGAAGGCGGAAAGAGTGGCGAAATAAACCGCTGATAAATTTTTATTGGTAATACTAATATAAAAATTAATCCTTTGCAGACAATTCTGAGGATTGTTGGCATATTTTTTCTATAATTTTTGTAAATCCATTTATAACTCCTTTTTTGATAGTTTCATAAGGATGAATTGTTTTATCGATATAGATGAAGGTTACAAGAAGTTTCTGATTTTCAGGTATTTGTTCAATAAAAAGATGTTTGTTCAACCTAAATGATTCTTTCGCTCTACGTCTAATCAAATTTCTTTTGACCGCTTTTTTTAACATTTTTTTGGGAACAGAAAACAAAACTTCCATTTTTGTTTCATTTTCAGAAGATAACACACAATAAAGAATTCGAAACGGAAATACAGTTACCCCCAAACCCGACGAAAACAAATGTTGAATTTGTTTCCTGCTCCGCAAAACATTAAACGTTTCCTGTTTCATTATTTATTTTTTTCGCCACTAATTTGTTATTGAATTTATTGAAATACACTAAATATCACTAATTTTTTTTATTTTAACCACTAACCACTAACCACTAACCACTAATCACTAACCGCTAACCACTAACCACTAACCGCTATTTCTTTACCATCTTATAAACCACTTTTTCCCCATTTTGACTTTCGATTGTAACAAAATAAACTCCGCTACTGAGGTTTCCTGTAACAATGGAGTTACCGTTAAAAATTAATTCTTTTACTTCTTGTCCAACGGCATTGGTAATCCAAATGTTTTTTATGGAAAACTCACTATTAATAACTATTTCGTTGGTAAATGGATTTGGATAGAGAATAAAATCAGATATAACATCCTCTTTTATTGAGACATCTTTTCCTAACTTATTGGTTATACCCGCTTTAGATAAAACATCGCCCGTATATTTTGTTCTTATTGCATATTGATAATAACCCGAAAGTAGTGAATACCAATCAGAATCTGTAAATTGTGCTTCAGAAACATTATTGGACAATTGAGTCCAATTTTCTTCGGGTTGACCTTCCTCAAGTCTGTAAATTATATATTCTTCTGAAAACCCTTTTTGATTCAATATATTTTTGTCATTATCACCATATTCCAAAACATGAAGTCTTATCATAAAAACTCCTTCTTGTCCCGCAGGCGTTTGATGAAATAAGACCCAATTTCCTGCACTGTTTCGCCACCAACTAAGTTGTTCATTAGAGTTTGTTCCGTTTGTGTCGTAACCAAGTTCGTTGGTATCTCCTGCGGTTGGTGTCCACCTAACCATTGCATAAAAAGCATTGGAATATGGAATATTATCTAACGGCACGTTGATCCATTGATTATCAGGCAATATAAATGGCGCACTTGAACCAACCAATACTTGCTGCTCATCATAAATATCAGCGATTACTGTTCTGTTTGTTGAACCTGTACTATGCCCATATACATCAATACTTTTAATTACTCCTCCACTATTCACAATAAAGAAGTTTCCCAAAGAAAATTCAAGATTATTACCAATCCTGTATCCTGTTTCAGCACTATCATCATCTAAAATAAATGATTGTTCCGTTAAATTATTTGGACCTTTCCATGTAATATATGCGTTGCTGCCTGCCAATTCTGCCTTTGCACTAATTGGAGGGTAAGCAATTTCTGATAACATAACATTATGAGACTGTTCTTCGAGAGTGATATCCAAATTTGTTTCAAAATATACCTGAAATCCGTCAAGAGTTATAGTTAGGTCGTAAAAACCTCGCCATATTTCATCAATGAGTACTCCTGTATCGTCAGAAGTTGCAGTGTAAACATATTCCGAATTGTCGTTGGTATTTGTTAAAGTAACAATTGCGCCTGCAGGAGAAACGCCCGTATTTGTTGTGATATTGAGATGAAAATCAATATACATATCTTTAAGAAGAATGTCCGACAATGCGGGCTCTGATATAATTCCATTTGCATATAACGCTTTAACAGCATATTGGTAAACGCCATAAGGTAACGATTCCCATTCAGTATCAGTAAAATTAGTTTCGGTTATATTATTTGATAAAAGCGTCCATTCATCTTCAGGTTGTTCGTTTATTAATCTGTAAACTATGTACCCTGACAAATTGTTCGAAACTAAAAAATCAGTTGAATCAGAATATCCAATTTTTACTTCTTCTCCATTAATATAACCTTCTGCACGAATCATAAAAATTAGTTTTCCTATATTAGAATAACCAACGTCACTAAAAATACCCGTGAGATAGTCTAAAGAAGCAAATTGAGTATTATACATAAAAGGATACTCAAGTGTTGGTCGAGAAACTGCTAATGAAAGATGAGAAGTATTGTGGCTCAATGCCATAAAAAAACCACCTGAGGCATAAACAGGCTCAGGGAAGTCATAGTTGTTCCATCCCCTTATATTTGGAACATCAAGAGCAGAATAGATAATATTATTTGTTGGCTGACCTTGCTCATCCAAAGAAAATATAAACAGATTTATTTCTGTATGACTTGCGTTTATATACCATGACATTTTTGTCAATATTGCATTTTCTCTATGACAAGAACCATAGACTCCTCTTGGAGAGGGAATAGCAAAGCCATAAGCAGTCAAGTAAAATCCGCTATCATAGCGGAAAATTTCTGGAGGCATTGGTTTATCCCAATCTATAATTGCATTGTCGTTTTCAATATGGGCTACAATAAAAATAGGTGGATAATCAATTTCTTCCAAAGTAACATTATAGTAAAGATTGGTTTCGTAAGATACTTCTATACTATTGTATTTGTATTTTTTGTATCTGTTATGTGTAATTGTAATATTATAAATACCTTTCCAAACGTTTTCTATTAATGCACCATTGTCGTCAGAAGTAGCAGTATAAATATGTTCGGGATTACCATCCTGATTTGTTAATATGACAATAGCACCAATGGGAGACTCGCCAAGATTTGTTGTAATATTTATTTGATAATTCAAATACATATTTCTATGTAGTGTGTCTGAAAGTGCTGCCTTTGACGTTACAATTTCTGTATATCTTGCTTTTACGGCATACTGAAAAATATTAGATGTCAATGATGACCATTCTGTATCACTGTAACTTGTTGTCGTGGTATTATTTGAGAGCATAGTCCACAAAGATTCGGGTTGTCCTTCTATTAATCTATAAACAGAATAATTTAAATCATCTTGAGGAGCATCCCAGGTTATTTCCACGTTATCATTAACTATTTCAGCAACAATGTTTTGCGGAGGGTAAGCATATTCGCCTATAACCTGAATATCATCTAAAACAACGCCATGTCCATTATTCGCTGTACCTTCAAAAGCAATGTAGTAATTTGCTGACTGATTTGGCAAATTAATAGTTCTTTCTGTCCAAGTTGTAATATTTTCAATATATTCTTCCAATAAAATCCATTCTTCAAATAATGAGGTTTTATAAAATATTCTTAACTCATCTTGATTTCCATCAGATTCTGCCTGAATGTGTCTGAATTTTAAGGTTGGATTTATCAAAAAAGTAAAGTCAAATTGCGGAGAAATTAATTTTGTTGTATAAGACTCAAAGTCATTATTTTTAAAGACCGCCATATAATTACCATCATAAGGGACAGGAGGAAAACTACCGTTATTATCAGTAAATATCCAATTGTGATTTTGTAAAACATACTCTTGCCTCCAACAATCAGGAACTATCGTACCAACATTTTCAAAACTGTCTGAATAAGGGTAGTTTACTATTTTATCACAAAACACATACCCAGGATTTGTCCTATAGTTTGAAGATGGAGTTTTGGTTTTTTTTAGGGTTAATGTATTATTTTCAGTTTCTTCATCTCCAATAATAACACCATCAATAATTATATCGGGTGACGAAAAGTAAGGTATACGCAAATGAGTCCGACCGTCTGCAAAAAAGACACCATTTTCATAAGTCATAACAGTGCATAAATAATCACCATTTATATTTCCTCGCCAACCCGATGAATAGGGAAATAGCCCGGGACCTGGTGAATCATTTTGCTGATGATGGTGATGACAGCCCATATTATGCCCTATTTCATGAATAGTTACGTCGGATGCAGCACTCCGCACACTTGATAATGAAACTGCGCCGTAATCATATTCGCCAAAACCATTTTCATCCCATAAAAGCCATGCTATTCCTCCAACAAAAGTCACATTTGGTAAAAATACTATCAAATCTGCATAATAATAGTCACGCAAAAGGTGGACTTCATCCATATAACCATCGGTAGGGTCTGTTATTCTGTATAAATCATTTTCCGTATTTGTTTCTACATATTCGGTCAAATGTATATAGGCAATTTCAAATGTTATACCTGCATCCGAATTATCCACAACTTGATTCGATACTTGCAGCGAAATATCTATAATATCGAAAATATCTGTATAATAACTATGATTTAAAGCATATTGCTCGGCAGCAGGGGTATAAACATAAAGCAAATCGATGGTAACAGGGTCATCAATGTTTCTGTTGTCAGGTTTAATAGTTTTTTTATTGCGTACGCTATCAGGCACTTGCAACGCATCGTCGGGGCTAAGATTTAAATCTTGATGATACTCAGATAATTTTCGCTGCGAGATATAAGCCTGCCCTTCTTTAACTGAGCCGAAAAAACACTCATCTTGTAAGGGTAATTCTGCTGAAAATGAAATGGTTGCATCTGAAACAACCATATAACACCAAGCAAAATCTGTATCTGCAATTTTGGTAGTAATACTCGTTCTGCCAACATAACTTGTGGTAATTCGCTGTATCACTGCCTTGTATTGCTTATCTTCGAAAAAGTTGAGCAACAAAGTGTCGCCAATATTTTCGATACTTAGATTTGCCAACTGTTTGTTGTAATCAAACTGACGATATCTGTCGGCTTCTTTAAACAAATTGTCGGCAAAATCATTAACGATTTTCACTCCCTGCAGATTTCTACCACCCGTAGCATTCAAATCTATGCTATTTTGGGAATTTGCAAAAATGCAAAGTGTAAATAAAAACAAACTGATTATCAGTTGTTTAATGGATATTTTAAAAAATGTCTTCATAAATGATAAAGTATTAGTTTAAGTTTAGATTTCAAAATACAAAAATAGGTAAAATTTTTATTAAAACAAGCAAAAAAGTGAAAAATAAAATTGTACTCAGAAAAAAATTAACTTTTTCCCAAAAAATTATAATTTTGAGTCCACTCAGAAAAGTCCTATTATTTTACCACAAGGGTCACAAAGTGATTGGTTATTGAGTTTACCGAAATTGTAATTGAGTTTACCGAAACTGTTATTGAGTTTACCGAAATATTGAGTTTACCGAAACTGTTATTGAGTTTACCGAAACTGTTATTGAGTTTACCGAAATTGTTATTGAGTTTACCGAAATATTGAGTTTACCGAAATTGTTATTGAGTTTACCGAAATTGTTATTGAGTTTACCGAAATTGTTATTGAGTTTACCGAAATATTGAGTTTACCGAAACTGTTATTGAGTTTACCGAAATATTGAGTTTACCGAAATTGTTATTGAGTTTACCGAAATATTGAATATATTGAAATACACAAATTAACACTCATTTATTGAAAAATAATCATCTCGCAAAGTTTGTTTGGTATAGATATTATTTATTGATTTTTTCTTTTATTTCATCAGTATCTTTTTTTCTTTGAATTGAAAAGTCTTTTGAATTATTATCAAAAAATTCAAAAATTATCAATGCCTTCTGATAAAATTCAGAGCTTAACTCTGAATTACCTTGAGCAAATCGCAGATCGGCTTCAACTTTAAATAATTGCGCCAAAATCTCTAAATGACCTTCTTGAAAATTATAATCAGATAATAATTGGTCGGTCAATTTTTCTTTTGGGATAAAAGTAAATTTTGCTGCACTTTCTTTCAGTAGAGTAAAGTAACTCTCCTCGAGTAAATCTTCAGCCTCTTTAAATTCTTTTTTTGAAATTCGTTTTAAGATTGAGACGACAAATTGTCCCAGCATCTCAATCATTTTTAAAATATAATCTCGCTGATACATAAATATTTAGTTTATAGAAATAAAAAAATCAATTTGCAAAAATAAGGATTTGTTTCAATTTCAGGTATAATTTCCGCTATTTTATTGAAATGAGAATGTTCTTTATTTTTGTATAATAACGAGGTGGTACTATTTTTTATTGTAAAAACGTGGTGAAAGCATAAAAATTATCTATAAAAATTTTAACCTCCTATTGTAATAGTTTCAAGTTCAAATTTATTGGGTTAAGGAGGAAACATACCACTCAACTCTAGTTTGTCTTTGTTAGTTTTAAGATGCTCTATAATATCTACTTTGTCATTAAAATGCCTTAAGAATCCTCACCAAAAATCCGTTATTTTTTCATTATTGCTACTTTTTTTTGTCAGTTGGGTTGATGATAATTTTGACCTTGCTTCCAATTTCGATATTTATTACCGAAAAACTATCAAAAAAAATAGCGAACTAACAAAAATGCACGCAATTAAAGATAAATTATTTTCAATAATATCATACGATTTGCGAAGTCCTATCAGTTCTCTTTCCGAAAATCTTAAATTTGCAAACACTCAGTCAATCGAAAAGGACAAAAAAACAAAAATTCTCCAAAACGTAACATTCGGTGTCGATAATGCCTAGGAATTAATTGAAAATCTGCTACTTTGGTCAAAAATCAAATGAAAGAAATAAGCCCTGTCCCCGACAATTTTGACATCCAAAGTCAACTAAAAGAAATTGAAGAAGATTTATCTATTTTTACGGACGAAAAAAAGATAATTTTTGAAAACAATACCACAAATCTCACTATTAATACTGACAAAGAGATGTTTAAACTTATTTTGCGGAATTTAATTACAAATGCAATTAAATATACCAATCCTTTCGGTAAAGTAGTAATAAACAGCATCTTAGAAAACAAAAAATTTATAATTTCAGTCAAAGACACAGGAATAGGCATAAGACAAGAGGTTCAAAATAAACTTTTTATCTTATCTGAAACCAAAGCAGAATTAGGCACCTACAAGGAAACAGGAACAGGTTTGGGATTGGTATTGTGTGCTGATTTCGTCAAAAAATTAGGCGGAAAAATTTGGGTTGAATCAAAAGTTGGTAAAGGCTCAACGTTCTACACTTCTATTCCTTTGTGTTTGTAACTTTGCGACTTTTCGTTAAAATAAATATTATGAATAATGCAGGTCAAAAAAATTAAAAAAATTAAAAAAAATTATTTTTTTTTTGGATATGTTAAAAATTATTTATTTCTTTGCAAAATTATTTATGAAAATTTTTGCGTATAAGAATAGAGTTTTACAAGTTGATTATAAATATATTAAAACATGACAGAAGTAATAAACCTGTCTGACGAAGAACTTGTAAAAGGTTTCGAAAGAGGTAATCAAAGATGTTTTAACGCTTTGATAGACAGGCATAAACAAAAGATTTTTTCTTTTATTTTCTTGATGGTGCGCCAGCAGGAATTAGCTGAGGATATTTTTCAGGATGCGTTCCTGAAAGTTCATCATTCTATCAAGAACGGAAAATATGCTGAATCGGGCAAATTTGTGTCGTGGGTAATGCGAATTTCGCATAACCTAATTATCGACTATTTCAGGAAACAAAAGCATTTGCCAATGGTTTACAACGAAGATTACGCCGGTGACTTGCTCAACAATTCAAAACTTTCTGATAACTCAATCGAAGATAAAATGGTCTTTGATGAAGTATTGCAGAACGTTTCGTCTTTGGTCGATTTGTTGCCCGATAGCCAGCGTGAAGTAGTTAAAATGAGGCATTATATGGGTATGAGTTTCAAAGAAATAGCCGAAGAAACTAATGTCAGCATTAATACCGCTCTGGGTAGAATGAGGTATGCAATTCTCAACATGAGAAAATTGATGGAAGAGAAAAAAATATCTCTCACCATCTAATAAAAAAATTTTTTTTAGAAAAAAAATAAAAAAAATAAAATATTCAAAACAATATTTCGTTTATGCAAATATAAACTTTAAATTGTTTTGTGTATGAATAGATTTTTACAAATGCCGATTTCTTATTGGAAAGAACATGGAATTGTTCTCCAAAGATTGGTGCTACCTTTAAGCGACTTCGAATTAAGAAGATTTACACCCGCACCCTCCCAGCAAATTATCTATAATTTGAAAAAACAAGCTCTTTTATTGTCTTTTTATCTTTCAGGTGAAATTAATTAATTTTTTTAAATATATATAATAAGGATGCAAAATATAAAAACAGATGATTGGTCGCCTGAATCATTTATTGATACCACCATTGAAAACCTTAAACAAGAGCTTGGTAATGACCGAGTTATTCTTGCTATTTCGGGTGGAGTTGATTCTACCGTAACGGCAATGCTTTTGCACAAAGCAATTGGAAATAATCTTACATCAATTTTTGTTGACCACGGGCTACTTCGCAAAAATGAATTTGAAAATGTACTACGAGACTATAAAGAGATAGGTCTTAACGTAATTGGAATTGATGCAAAAGAACGTTTTTACAAAAAACTGTCGGGTGTTACCGACCCCGAACAAAAAAGAAAAATTATCGGTAAAGAGTTTATTGATATCTTTGAAGAAGAAGCAAATAAATTAGATAACATACAATGGCTCGCACAAGGAACAATTTATCCGGACGTGCTCGAATCCCAAAGAAGTGACGGAACTATTATTAAATCACACCATAACGTTGGCGGACTTCCCGAAAAAATGAAACTAAAACTTGTCGAGCCGCTTAGAACACTCTACAAAAATGAAGTTAGAATTGTCGGACAAACGCTTGGAATATTGACTTCTCTGATTAATAGACATCCATTTCCAGGACCTGGTTTAGGAGTACGGATTTTGGGCGATATAACTGCCGAAAAAGTTCATATCCTGCAAGAAGCCGACCATATATTTATTCAACAGTTAAAAAATTGGTATTTGTATGATAAAGTGTGGCAAGCAGCAGCAATTTTGCTACCCATTAAAGCGGTCGGAATGAAAGATAACAATCGAACTTACGAAAATGTTATTGTTTTGCGTGCCGTTAAATCTACTGACGCAATGACAGCCGATGTGGTCTTTTTTTCAAACTTCTTTTTCGAAGAAGTTTCTAACAAAATTATTAATAACGTAAAAGGAGTAAATCGTGTCGTTTACGATATTAGTTCCAAACCACCCGCTACCATTGAATGGGAATAAAAATCATATTTTAGTAATTAATCACATAAAACATTGTAAATGAAAATATTATTGTATATTTGTCTTTCGTTGGCTACTATTATAGCCATACTGCTAATTTTGGCACTCTTTGTGAAAAAAGATTATGCCATCGTGCGCGAAATTGTTATTAATAGACCCAAAAAAGAGGTCTTTGATTACATTAAGTTTTTGAAAAACCAAAACGAATGGAGCACCTGGACTAACATTGACCCCAAAATGAAATCTACATATTCGGGAATTGACGGAACAGTTGGTTTTGTTTATAAGTACGAAAGCGACAATAAAAGAGTTGGCAAAGGTTCACAAGAAATAACAAAGATAATTGACGGAGAATCAATTGAATGGCTCTTTTGTTGCGATGGAAAACCACCTACTGTTTGTTATTGGCTCACTGAAACAATTTCTGAAAATGAAACAAAAATGATTTGGAAATTTACAGGAAAAATGAATTATCCTTTGAACCTGATGACAATTTTCTTTGACAAATTGATGGGAAACGACATCGGGTCAGAACTTGCAGTTTTGAAAACGAAAATGGAAAATCAAACTGAATAAAAATCACTTAAAAATATGAAAATTAGAACAATAGTTATTCTCTTTCTCTTTTTGTCAGTATATGTAAAGGCACAGAGAGCAGACGCTGAACTAAGCAATATTCATTATACTTGGCAGATAATAAATGGCTTTTACGTTGATTCGGTTGATAAACAGATGATTTCTCGTGAAGCAATTGTCAGTATGTTAAAAAAATTAGACCCTCATTCTGTTTTTATACCTTCGGAAGAGGTTCAAGAATCGAAAGCGCAATTAGATGGCAATTTTGAAGGTGTTGGCGTTGAATTTGTTATTATGAACGATACATTGACTGTTGTTAACGCAATAATAGGCGGTCCCTCTGAAAAAGTCGGAATCACTGCTGGCGATAGAATTGTTTCCATTGACGGTCAAAACGTGGCATCGGTAGGATTGAAAAACTCTGATGTTTTTAAATATTTAAGAGGCGACAAAGGGACTGTCGTTGAGTTGACAATTTTGAGACGAGGCGAAAAAAACCTTTTACATTTCAAAGTTAAACGTGATAAAATTCCCATACATAGCATCGATGCCGCATATATGCTTACTCCAAAGACGGGATATATAAAAATTAGTCGCTTTTCGCTAACTACCTATGATGAATTTTCTACCGAACTAAAAAAACTTAAAAAATCCAAAGCGCAAAATTTAATTCTCGACCTACGTGGTAACGGCGGCGGATATATGCAAGCAGCACTCGATATTGCCGACGACTTTCTGGATGGTAATAAAATGATGCTATACACTCAAGGAAATTTATCGCCGTTACAATTATACAATTCAACCAATGGCGGACTTTGGGAACAAGGAAGATTAATAATTTTGATTGATGAAAGCTCCGCATCGGCAAGCGAAATTGTTTCTGGTGCCGTCCAAGACTACGATAGAGGAATTATTATGGGAAGAAGAAGTTTCGGAAAAGGATTAGTGCAAAGAATATTCCCATTACCCGACAAATCCGAAGTTAGACTAACAACCGCAAAATATTATACGCCATCGGGTAGATGCATCCAAAAACCTTATAGCGACGACAGTAAAGAGTATCGAAACGAAATTAAAACAAGATACGAACACGGCGAATTTACAAACCCCGACTCAATTCAATTAAACAGCGACCAGCAATATAAAACTAAGGTTAATAATAGAAATGTTTACGGCGGCGGCGGTATTATGCCTGATGTTTTCGTTCCATTAGATACTTCGATGATTACTAATTTTTATAGAAATTTAATTTCATCAGGAGTATATAATCAGTTTATGATGACATATTTAGACAATAACAGGAGTCTTTTCACTGCTAAATACAAAAATTTTGAACAATTCAATACTCAATTTAATGTTGACGAAGATTTTTTTAATCTATTATTAATTGAAGCGCAAAATAAAGATATTGAAACAGAAATGGAAGAGGTAGATGTTTCTAAACCGTTCATCAAATTGTTAATGAAATCATATATTGCCCGCAACCTCTGGTCATCCAATGAATATTTTCAAATTATGAACACAACATTCCCAATTATTCAACAAGCAGTTGACCTAATCGAGAATAAGGCAGATTATGAGTTGGTTCTTAAATGATAGTGGTTAGTGAGTAGTGATTAGTGGTTTGCGGTTAGTGGTTAGCGGTTAGTGGTTAGTGGTTAGTGGTTAGTGGTTAGTGGTTAGCGATTAGATACTCAAATCTCAATATTTGATACTCACTACTTGATACTCACTACTTGATACTCACTACTTGATACTCACTACTTGATACTCACTACTTGATACTCAATACTTGATACTCACTTACTCACTACTAACTTACTTTATAAATTTTCTACTTTCTACTTTTAAATCGTCAGTATAAATTTTTACGATGTAAACACCCGACGGCAAATGACCAATGGTAACATTGTTTTTACTTGATTCAGTACAAACAATACGACCAGCTACATCATAAATCTCGATTTTTTGAATATTAGTAAAATTTACCTTTAAAATATTTTCAGAAACAACAAATCCTATTACTCTATCATTTTCTGATAGTTTTTCTTTTATTGTTCTTGAAATAGGAGTTTCGCCTGATTTGATTTCAATAATGTCATCATCTTCGTAGCAAATATCATAAAAGAAACATAAAACACCTTTTGCCATTGTTGATGACCTTCCTGTATTTGCCTCAGCAATGGCTTGCAGGTGATATATCTCGCCTTCATTTAATTCTGCCCAACTACGTTCTGAAAATTCTACCTGTTTTCTTAAAGTGTGAAACTGCATATAATTTTCATATTCAGCAATATCGGTTTCGTTAAATTGAAACATTTGAGGTATTTCATACAATACAGCATCTGCTTGTTCATAGTTGGAAGTGAAAAAATGTGTTTCGGCAAGTGCATATTTTGCAATTGGAGTGCGAACTGCTTCATACCATTGTTTTAATTTGTTGG
>Ga0099364_10010658_pt1 | contig 12623 bp, 5 predicted proteins | sample TergutTh196P3_FD_73070 | JGI IMG/M metagenome (GOLD analysis project Ga0099364, IMG submission 73070) | Microcerotermes parvus P3 segment gut microbial communities from Pointe-Noire, Republic of the Congo - Th196 P3 | ecosystem: Host-associated > Arthropoda: Insects > Digestive system > Gut ... | reverse complement strand
TTGGAACGGCTCTATACCATGCAGCTTAATGATGTTTTAAGACTTGCAGGCGGCAAGTTTCCACGCAAATATTTCGATCCAACTCCCGATTATTACAGAGACCATCGTGCGCTTGTTACGCAAATTAGAGCTCATCTTAAAGACCTGCGTTATGCAGATGACGGCGCAATTGATAAAGATGGCAGCTATGTTTTAATTGATAACTTACATCTGCAAAATCCCGGTACAGCAGGGCTTAACTGTTCAGGTTTTCTTAAATGGCTGATAGATGGAATTGTCCGCCCTGTTACGGGCGGGCGCCTTTCGATAGAGTCTTTAAAGGCGCCATTCGGAGACCGGGGCTCAAGCTTTACGATCCATTGGGAAGATGTCCGCGCTCCCTACTTTGGTCTTGACTGGATCAGAAACCTTGCTTCACAGGCAAACGGCATTCTACGATCTGATTCTTTCCGCGTTCTGGACGAATTTGAAGTACGAAATAATAATTTTTCTTTGGTCAGCGTAAGAGAAAATAGAACTTCTAACATTCATTCATATCCCGGGTTTTTTGGAGAAGCGGGATACGGTATCGAGGGACTTTACCCGCTGCTTTATACTCTTGCAATTGATCAACCATTTAATTTTTATCTCGCCGCTGTAAATAATGAAATCCCCGCTGCAAATCAACGCGGCGGACCTCCCCTTCGCCAATATTTTCATGTGGCTGCTCTTTTTCCATATTTTGATGAAACCGGAGCGTTCCAGATCACTGTCTTTGAAAGCGCCGCAGAAAACTCTTTTAATACATTCAGAAACCGCTATTCAAGAGGGCATCATGTCAATTTAGTGCAGATACCAATTGTAACAAGGTTTGAACCATAAGCCCCCCCGCCTTTCACCCTAAAAACCCCAAAAACATGTCATTTTGATACACTTTTCAGCTTTTTTCAACGAAGCTTTTTATCTACATAAAGAACGTTTGGTGAAAAGCAAAGAGCGTTGTTATCTGCATAAAGAAGTTTTGTAGAAGTAAAGAAGAGAGCCCGCATATTATTTTTAAGATAGGGTCTGTTAAATGGAATAACAGCCGAGGGGAAGCGTGCAATGGGGTATATACATTACTGTTACTCTATCGTGTATAAAAGTCCCTGTGTACGCCCGAAAATTTCCGGCTCATACATACATTCTGCCTGAACCGGCGGAGTAGGGTAAACGCCCCTTCTTGCAGTTCTGAAAAGAAAACTCACCGTGCTTTCGCCCCTGTAAAAACGATCCCAGAAATATTGAATTTCGTTATCATAAATTGTCTGGTGGCTGACCCATGATCTTCCTGCATTATCACTCAATTCCAGCTGCTCATTGCTATAAGACGCTGTTGTAACAAAGGCCGCATCAAGTATTTCCGTACCTGATGGAACGGGGATACGCAGAGCAACAAAGGTGCGCTCTCTTGTAGAGGAAACCCTGACTCTTGCGCGGTAGGTTCTTCCGCTTTGAAGCGCAGAACTTTTAATTTCTTCGCCTGTGGCAATATCATAAATTGTCATAAAAACGCCTAAACCTTCGTCTCTAAAAGATTGAAGCTCGGATGGTATTGCATAACGCAGAGAAGCCGTAAAATAAACAGCACCTGTTCCATTACGCGCAAATACGAGCGGTGTTATCTGATCACGGGGAAGGTTTACCATAACGGAACCTTTAAAATCAATCGTGTCTGCAACAGGTTTTGCAGCAAGACCTTTAAATACGCCGTTTAACAGCCGTGTGCCGCCAAGAGAGACAGAACCGGAAACATCCAAGTTTTCAAGGTTTTCTGCTTTTATCAGGGCATCAATGGCAGATAGTACCCTGAATGTTACCGCCGTACTCTGCCAGTGCCCGGTTTGCGAACGTTGTTTTTCCAATAGCGAATATAAAAGCCGGCTATTAATTTCATCAGAGGGAAATTGATCCACGAAAAAATGCAGGGTAAGCGCCATCTGCTCAATTTCGCCGCCGTAAAAATTAAAACGGGAGCCTGCCAACGGATCTGTAATTTCTGCACCTCTTGCGGTCATGCGAATCAAAGTGCGAAGGCGCTGCGCGGTATTTGCCGCATCAAAACTTCTACCCATGATACGGTACGTCATGCCGGTAAAAGCGAGCACAGACGGGTCTGCATTATCACGATTTAAAATTTCGGCTAACCTTGATGGGTCTACGCTTTCGCCGGAAAGAGCCTGAACATAGAGCATATAAGATTGCAAATAAGATTGATAATTATACGATGATGAAGTTGGACGCAGCCTTTGCATTTCCTGATATTCGCGGTTTAAATATGAATTTAAAGCCATGGTGTTTAAAGTATGAGGTATATCTATCCCATTTGATTTTGCAATAGCGATAGTATGCGCAATTCTTAAACTTACATAAAAATCCGCTCTTGTGCCGGACGGCCAGTAAGGGAAGCCTCCATTTGATAGCTGCAACTGCGCCCACGATCGAAGCTCGCCGTCGACTACGGCGGCAGGATTGGAAACTTCGCTCTTTAAACTTAATGCATCAAGATATTCACCAAAAACAACAAGCGGCATTATTGCAGAACTTCGCTGTTCAAGACATCCATACGGATAATTGAAAAGGTAAGTGATTGCAGAATCGAGCAAACTTAACCGCGTTGCATCAAGAGAGACAGTCAGGTTCCCGGCACCATTATCTGCAAAAGAAGGGATTACGACTGCTTCTGTATGTGAGTTTCCCGTAACACTGCCGGTTGTTGTAACTGTTTCCATTATATACGGACGTTCAATGACCATTTCACGGATAAGCCTTTCATTCAAAACAGTCGAATTAATCGTAAAGTTTAGCGTAACAACCCCTTCTCTTTCCGCTCCTACATCAAAATAGACCACAGCATTCTCACCGCTTCTTACAGTTACGCGCCGTTCGGCGGTTCCGTCAACAAAAGCCAATCCCGTTTTTTTGGATATTCCGTTTGATGTTACACTTGTCAATGGGTCTCCGATATCAAGCTTTACGGTAATTGTATGCGAGGTTGAATCTAAATTTGTAATCAAAACTCCCGCCTCTGCGGTGTCTCTCTCCCGAAGCCTTCTTGGGAGTACTTCCCTTACATTAATTCTGTTTTGTGCTGCAAGTTCGCTTTCTTTAAGCGCAAAAAGATCACCGCGCACTCCAAAGACTGTTACCCTGTATGTTGTCAGATTATCAGGGAGTGTAAATTTACACATTACTTTTCCGTTGGCATCGGTTACAAGGAAGGGTTCAAAAACAGCGGTTGGATTAAAATCTTTACGCTCTTCTATTTTGCTGCCGTCTGAATCTCCGCCTGCAAGATTTTTAACACTGTAAGTTACCGGGTCCATCAGTATTGAGCGGGAATCGCCACCGCCAACGGAGAGAGGGAACCGGTACTCGCTATAAAAATAATTTATTGGGTCGGGAACATGGTAACCAATAAGGTCTAAAACCCCGCGATCTACCGCCATCAAAGTCAATTCCGCATTAGGCAGAGGTCTTCCGTCTCTTGTTGCAGTCAAAGTCATTGTAACTTCTTCACCCGGGCGGTAAGTTCTTTTATCGCTTTCTACAGTAACAGAAAATGCCCGTGTGCGGGGATTTACCATGACTTTTGTTACGCCAAAATATCCATTCGGTTTATCAAGATCCGGGCTTCCGTATTCATGAGACGGGGGACCGGAGCGGACAGAGTAAGAAGAGACCGAAACATAAACCACCGGTACATAGTTACGCGCAATAGGAATGTCAATCACGGTAACAGGCTCTGCAAAATGACGAACCTCTTCTGTAAAGATACCCTCTCGCTCCACAGTAATAAGATACCATCCCGAAGGAAGAGTGCTTTGCATTAAAATCTTTGCCGTATCGCCCGGCTCATATATTTCCTGATCGGGAGTGAGTCTTATCTCGGATGGATTGCTAGTGTTCCAGTAACCGCCGGATCCTGTAACATAGAAATTTAATTCTGTAAGCGCTGTTCTTCCCTCGCGGTCTTTTGCAGATAACCGCAGTGTATAAAATCCGGCAACAGAGGGACTGACTTTAATACTACCGCTGTTTCGGATGGGGATGGTTTGCTCGCTGTCAACAATTTGCTGCGGCGAATATTCATCATAAACATAACCGCCGACCCCTCTTTGCTGTATGCGCCGCCACTCTTCTCTGATTAACTCAACTTTAACCTGTCCTGCCTCCTGCCCGCTTTGCAAAAACAATGCGTTATTCAAAACTCTTTCGCCTTGTGTGTTAACCGTAATGTAATCGTAGGATAATTCCTGACCTACACGGGCAAATCCGCCGGCAGCGGAGCGGTGCAACCCAATGTAAAAACTTGCCGGATGCACCATTACAGAGCGGGAAGCGGCAATCATCTGATTACTGATGTCTGTTACCCTTGCTTCCGCCTGATAAGCATAGGGCGCTCCAACAACTTTGCTGCCGCCGGTTTTTATGCTGATGCCGGCTGTCCCTTGCCCTGATAAAACTCCGCTTTCCGATGAGATATAACGGCTGCTATCCCATGCACGGCTTGGTCCAAAAACGAAGCCTCTGTTCTCCGCCTGCGGCGGGCGAAAATACGAAATCCCTTCGTACCATGAACTTTCCCACTCGGCGCCGGATAAACTTCCGCCAGAGAGATAACTTGCATTTAAATTTAAGCTTATGTCATCACCCATTATAACAGGCACGACAGGCGAAGAGAGCGAGGCTTGAAATCTTAACCTTTCAAAAAACGCAACTGTAACGGGAACATTAGCGATTATTTCATCGCCAAGATCATCATTTCGTTTATAAATTAACCTGTATGATCCGGGTTTTAAATCATCTGGGATTTCGATACTGCCGTAAAATCCGCCGGACTCTGAAGTTGTCCCGGTAAGGACAGCAACCTGCACGGGTCTGTAAACCGCTTCTTCAAAAATGACTGTATAATCGCCCTGATAGATCGTATACATTCCCAGTATTTTAGAGCGATCAACTCCGCGAAATGTTAATGTTTCGCCGGGTTTGTAAAGCCCGCGATCAGAAAACATAAATGCAATGGGGACAATTTCCTCTGCACGCTGGGGAATTTCAGAAAAAACATTAAACCGCCAGATGTTATGCGAAGAAGGATTGAATACGGCTCTGTCTCCGTCCTTTTCTGCCATGATAAACGGCGCTTCAAAACCCTGCCAATTGCGTTCGCTTCTTGTGTATGTCCTCAGCAATTCCGAATTCATATCGAGTAATGCAAGACCATTGCTGTCAGTTATAGCTTCGATATAATCTGTAATAGCATAAAGATCGCTACCGCTTGCAACATCTGATGATGACAGCATTTTTACAGAAACTCCTTCTATGGGGTTGCCTGATGACAGACTTGTAACAAGGACTACGGCTTTATTAAAACCATACCGGACAGTTAAACCAAGATCTGTTACCTGAATATTGATATTATTTTCCAGTCTCCATCTGCCGGTGCGAAATGTATTATCATCCTGCCGTTCTCTTGTTAAAAGCTGTAAATCAGCACGGAAATTTACAAAACCCTTTCCCCGGCTGTTCAAATATGGCGACAGATTTATATCTTCAAAATATTTTGTGTTAGGCGTTTCCGGGACTAAATGAACAAGAGTTGAATTGCTCCAATCTTTGTTCCACGGATTGTCATTTGCTTTGAGCATATAATGGGAACCTGTCGAAATATTTTGATATTCAAAGAGAAACCGGGGAGGAAACTGAGATTCAAGCATGACATAATTCCTGTAATCTAGGAAAGCGGCGCTCCCCTCTGGCGGTGGCTCATCCGGCATAACTATTTCGCATATATAAGGTATCTCAAGTTTTCTGCCGTAAATATCTTCTACGTTTGATGCAATTGTTAAATGAAAACGATCTCTGAAATTTACCGGCAGATTAAAAATCCTAAGTGTGCTTCCTCGCACCTCAATATTGTCCTGTTCTATTAAAATTCTTTCGTTAGTACCGTTTCTTACCGCACTTATGGCATTTCTGAATGTATTTTCATTTAATAAATGACTAAAATGAAATTCAAATAAATATCCGTATCTGCCGTGGGATAAATACTGATTGCGCCTCGCCATATAAAATGAATCCGGCGTTTTGAAAGTATAAAACTGGTCAGCTTCTGTCCCAAGATTTCCTCCACTAGAGCGTGCACCTCTTTTTAGCGTGATTTTAACCTCTGTTTCAAAATTTACCGGCTCTAATAATTCGGCAGTTATTTTATATTCGTTGTCTTGTTTAAGATTAAATCTTATTTGATTAATAGTTTCATTGGGCAGGGTTAGGGATGTTACTTCCAGATACTGATTAATATCGTTAACCCGGATAGGATAATTAAATGTAAGGCTTATCTGCCTTGCAGCAAGCGGCGGGACATTGTTATTACTAAAACGGATATTATTATTTCTGCTGAATTCTTCGCCCACAGTAAAGTTGCTGATTTTAAGAGTCTCGGTATAAAAATTGAAAACTGTTTCTCCCGAAATTCTATTTCCTTGTAGCGACTGCACGTTATCTGCAACTGTAATCGTATAGACCTGCTGGGCAAGACAGGGCTCTTCTCCTTCAAAACTTAGAAAACTTGTCCCGTACCAGCGAAAATTTCCTTTGATGGGCGGACTGATGCTCACTACCGGCGAAACCGCGCTTTGTTCACCCAAACTTGCAAGCGGCACCATTGGCTGCGAAAAAATTACATAGATCGAAGGTCTCTGTATCGCCGATGAAAAATTTCCGCGCGGTCCCCAATCAATTACTGTCAACGGCTCGAAAGTTGATGGATCATTGTTCCCGTTTGATAGTCCGCCGGACGCAGCCGCTTCTTGTGCAGCACGAATTTCCTGTATTCTGGCAGCTTCTCTTGCCGGATCAAAATAACTCGTTCTGTAATCCGATAATTTTCTTAAACCTCCGCCTACAACATTTCTTGCCGCACTACCCGCCGTGCCTGATAACTGCGCCGCACCTAATACTTCAACTTCGTTTGCAGGTTCAGCTTTTAGCGGACGATAATCCAGAGTAAATGCCGTACTTATGGCTTCATCATTTACAAGATATCTTATTGTGTTACTGTTATGAACTACAGATAGATTTCCTGCAAATTTCTCTGCCACTAATGGCTGGGAAGAAATATCTTCTGCGGTTTTATCACAGGCAATGTAAAAAATTGCCGTTATCAATAACAAAAAAATAATTGATCTTTTCATTACGTCCTCTCTTATTGTGATGATGTATTGTAATCCTGCCGATGTTTACGCCAAATTTCTTTGGCTTGTACGGCTCTTGTTGTAATTTCTTTCCAGTTCTGCGCTTTAATTAATTCTTTGCTTGCAATCCAGCTCCCTCCAATTGCAAGTATAGGATCGAATTGCGCATAACTCGCCAGATTTTCCGCTGAAATTCCGCCAAGGGGAATATATTTTATGTCTAAATGATTGTATGGCGCGTTAATACTTTTTAAGTAATTTAATCCTCCCATAGATCCAGCAGGAAAAAATTTTACCACTTCGCATCCAAGAGATATAGCTTTTTCTAATTCGCTTGGAGTTGCAATTCCCGGCGCAAAGGGAAAATCCTCCTTCAGCGCTTCTTCGACAATTTCCGGGTTAAGTCCGGGAGATACCCCAAAGCGAATGCGCTCCTCAGAAGTCTGCTTCCTTGAAATTTCGTTTTTTATCATTTTAATCTGACCTGGCTCAATTATTGTTCCTGCTCCCACATACATTTGAGGAACATTATCCGCAATAAGTGAAATAGATGGAATTGAGGCAGGCGTACGCAAGGCAAGTTCAATAACCTTGATCCCGCCCTCCAGAAGGGCTCGCGCTGTTGGAACTGCGTTTTGTTCAGACTCAATCTCTAAAACCGCGATGATGCCCTCATTTGAAATATGATCCTGAACTTCTTTTGACATAACCGGTTTCATAGGATGTCCTTACAAAGAAAATACCAAAATTACTTCTTCATCATTTTCATTATTAGTGTGAATTTCAAGGTTCGAATCAACAATATCCCATTTATAGGCATTCTGCATATAAGTATAAAAATCATTTTCTTTAAATCTTTGCGGCTCACGAATAGGTGCCATTAAAGTTGAGCGCATAAGCTGAATGTTGATAGATTGACCGTCTCCGGTCGTATAGGGAGCAGAGTAAATATTCGGCGCCCCTTTCCCGCTGACAATTCCATCCTTAAAACTCAAGGTGAAAATCTCACCAAATCCCTCATCTTCGAGTATTCCGCGATTAAAATGAATGCTTTTCCCCTCAAGCCGGACATCGACTAATTTCCATTCTTTTTCAACAACATCTGAAAAATTTGGACCGCTATTACAGCTTGTAACAAAAATGGCTGTCAACATAACAGCGAAAAGAATTTTTCTCATTAATAGACCTCTTTTTGCCGTATATACGGCTTTACTAACGAACGATTGCGAAAGAATCCCCCGCCATTTATTGTAACATAATTACAGGTATTGATAAAGTAGAGTTGTTCAGAAACTCACAGAAATCAATTTTCATCATTGACGGTCAAAAAGGTCAGGATATTCTCTGATTCAAGCAAACAGTCGAACATAAGCCTTGAAATAGAGCGTTTAAAAGCCGTCTTGTTTTTATAGCCTTTGATTGTATTCAGCGCTATCTTGCGGACAATGTTTAAACTTTGCTGGACATTCCGGTCTTCGACACGCCGACTCACGAGACCCCCCCCTTCACCTTCCGTTTCCGCACCTTATCCGCTCTGCCATCCGGGGTCTAATCCCTCCGGTTGACAGCGCAATGGGCAGTTGCTGTCTGGAAATAAGGACGCATTTTTCGGGTTCCACCGGCAGACCGCTCAAAGACATACGTATAATAACCAGCCCTTTCATACTGGAAAGGGGGTAACAGTAACAGGGGGTGCCAACTTAACCAGTATCGGTACCCCCATTCATTACAGTGTTGGTACCCCCATTCATTACAGTATCGGTACCCCCATTCATTAGTAGTATCGGTACCCTCATTCATTAGTAGTATCGGTACCCCCATTCATTAGTAGTATCGGTACCCCCATTCATTAGTAGTATCGGTACCCTCATTCATTAGTAGTGTTATTTCACAAGTCCAGTGATTAATTCTGATTTATTACTTGACATTTAACATATTTATCGTGTAATCTTTAACGTAAGTTAGAATATTTTTCGGTAAGGGGTGCAGCATGAGTAGTTGGATACTCTGGATAGTTCTCCCTCTTGCCGGGTTAACTTTAGGCTGGATAATTAGATGGCTTTACGCCAGATTTCAACTTACGGCATCGGAGCAGCTTGCAGAACGTATAAGGAACGATGCGCTAAAAGAAGCAGAGGCTAAGAAGAAGGAGATTCTTCTAGAGGCAAAAGAACAAATAATCCGTGATCGGAACCAGCAGGAGAGGGAAACTCGGGAACGCAGGGCTGAATTACAGCGGTATGAGCGCCGCGTAGTTCAAAAAGAAGAAGCAATAGATAAAAAAACCGCTCAATTGGAGCGGACAGAACAGTCTTTCACAGAGAAAGAAAAACTTTTTCAGCGGCGTGAAGATATGCTTTCCAAAGAGGAACAGCGTTATCGTTCGGAGCTTGAGCGGATTTCGGGATTAACGCCCGAAGAAGCTAAAACATTAATTATTGCAAGCCTTGAAAACGAGGCAAAACGTGATGCTCAGTCATTAATTAATAAGATCGAGCAGGAGGCATCCCATACGGCGGAAAAAAAAGCCCAAGATATACTTGTTTCGACAATTCAACGGCTTGCAACCGAAGTTACAGGCGATGTAACTGTTACCTCGGTTAACCTACCCAACGAGGAGATGAAGGGGCGGATTATAGGCCGGGAAGGCAGAAATATCCGCACTTTGGAAACTTTAACGGGTGCGGATGTCATCATAGACGATACTCCCGAGGCGGTAGTAATTTCTTGTTTTGATCCTGTGCGCCGTGAAATTGCGAAAATTTCGCTTGAAAGGCTTATTCTTGACGGGCGTATTCATCCTGCCCGCATCGAAGAAATTGTCATCAAAGTCAGTAAGGATATTTCTCAGAAAATTTTTGAAGAAGGCGAAAAGGTTCTTTTTGACATGGGTATTCATAATTTCAAACAGGATATTGTCCGCGCTCTTGGGCGGTTGTATTTCCGCACAAGCTATGGGCAGAATGTTTTAAATCATTCGCGTGAAGTTGCAGTAATCGCCGGGATGCTTGCTGCCGAAGTTGGTTGTAACCGTGATCTTGCAAAACGCGCCGCATTATTACACGATATTGGCAAGGGTGTTGAATCCGACACCGATTTAAATCACGCCGAGATAGGCATGGACATGGCGCGTAAAATGGGAGAGGATGCCCGCATAATCAACGCTATTGGCAGCCATCACAATGACATTGAGCCGACTTGTATAGAAGCAGTAATTGTACAAATTGCCGATGCGATTTCTGCAGCCCGCCCAGGCGCACGCAAGGAAACATTAGACAATTATATTAAACGCCTTGAAAACCTTGAAAATATTGCAACCGGTTTTACCGGCGTAGATAAATCCTTTGCCATCCAGGCTGGTCGCGAACTGCGCATCATTGTAAACAACGAATCTGTCTCTGACGACCAAACCCGTGAATTGGCAAAAGAAATTGCTAAAAAAATCGAAAATGATCTTCGCTACCCGGGGCGTATCAAGGTAACAATGATACGCGAGACAAGAATTACGGAATATGCCCGGTAGGATGCAGTTATGAATAATTCAGTATCAACTTGATCTTTTTTTTTGAATATTCTAAACTGGAGCCATAGTATCGTTTTTAAGACCCTTAATTTAGGAGAAGAAATAATGAAAAGGACTTATCAACCCAGTAAAGTCAAGCGAAACCGCAAATTCGGATTTAGAGCCCGGATGAAAACACGCGGGGGAAGGCTTGTTTTAAAGCGCCGCAGAGCGAAAGGCCGGTTAAAGCTGTCAGTTTCTGACGAGAAAAAGCCGTATTAGTAGCTGTGAAGACAGGCTGACAGGTTCAGCTATTGATTTACAGGTAGTTCAGAGCTCTTTTACCTATAAAAGGAAAGAGCGTCTAAAGAGAAGGAATGATATTCGGGAGGTTTTTGGTAAGGGTAAACAGTACGTATGTGCGGGAGCAAAACTTTTTGTTTTGAAAAATAATCTGCCTTACAATCGTATATGTTTTACTTTATCCCGAGGTTTCGGTAATGCAGTTGAAAGGAACCGGGCAAAACGTCTTAGCCGTGAAGCTTTCAGGTTAATGAAACATCGTTTATCCGGCGGTTATGATTTAATACTGTTGGTTTATTCTGTTGGAAATAAATCAAAAGAGAGCGGCAAGGTAAAACAACCCCGCCACAAGCTCTGCGGCAGAAAACAACAGATTGAGTCCCTTTTTACAAAAGCCCGGCTATTTATTCAATGATTAGGTAGTCGAACGAGCCGGTTTATTTATAATGAAGAATATAGCATTGATTTTTATTAGTTTTTATCAACATGCAATTTCTCCTCATTTTCCGCCGAGGTGCAGGTATTATCCTAGTTGTTCATCGTATGCATACGAAGCTTTCAATAAGCATGGATTTAACTGCGGTTTACGGCTGGCTATAAAAAGAATAATCCGTTGTCATCCGTTTCATTCCGGCGGTTATGATCCGGTACCGTGATATTAGCCTCCTGTACAACTAACTAGGTTTTACAAGAGGTTTATAAGTTAGTTTTTTTAAGGAAGTTAAATGGAAAAAAATACAATACTAGCAGTAGTGCTCTCAACTGTTGTTCTGGTTGTTTTCTATGTGCTTCAGGGAGTGTTCTTTCCCAGAGCGATAGTCGATAACGGCAGTACTACTGTTACAGCAATAACTGAGGCACCCATCCAGCCGCAGTCAGCAGAACCGGTTTCTCCCGTTCCCGTTGTAGATACGCCGTCAGAGGATTTTACAGCGGTTCAGGAGGCAGTCAGCCATGAGCAGGAACCTGAACTACAGCAGGAAATCTTTATTATCGAAACAGAATTAATAAGAGTAAGTTTCACAAATGTAGGCGGTAATATAATTTCGTGGGAACTTAAAGAGCATAAAGATAAGGATGGAAGCGTTGATATGATCTTTTCCCGCAGCTCCAATGCTCAGGCTTTTTCTATTGCATTTGACAATAATTATAATGCCGTACCTGTTTCGTCTGTTTTTAATGTAAACCAATCAGGTACCGACGGTTCCGATCCCTGGATAGAATTTTCCCGCGAATTTCCCGTTCAAGGTACAGATAGAAAATTCATATTAAGAAAACGCTATGACTTTGCCTCACGGGAATATATGTTTAAGCTAACTATTAATTTTGAGGGGTATAACGGACCGTACACATTGTCTTTTGGACCGCAAATCGGTCCTGTATTTGAAAAGCTTGACGGTCGTAATGATTTTAGGCAGTATGTTGCATATACCGGAGGCAGACGCAGAAATGTCAAAGTAAATGAATATGTCGATCCGCGTCCAACATGGGCTGCGATCTCCGGTAAATACTTTGCGTTTTTAGCGGTAATTCCTGATTTTAATCAAAGTAGTGTCATCTTTACTGACAGAGCTGAACCAGGAATACCATCTGCATCAAGATTT
>Ga0099364_10010657_pt1 | contig 12624 bp, 8 predicted proteins | sample TergutTh196P3_FD_73070 | JGI IMG/M metagenome (GOLD analysis project Ga0099364, IMG submission 73070) | Microcerotermes parvus P3 segment gut microbial communities from Pointe-Noire, Republic of the Congo - Th196 P3 | ecosystem: Host-associated > Arthropoda: Insects > Digestive system > Gut ... | reverse complement strand
CCCGCGAGGACAAATGGTACTATTTTTTGAAAAATTTGACGAGTTTTGAACGAATTCCTTCGATTTTTCGCGAGCCTGTCTTTGAACGGGCGTTCGAAACGGCGGAGATCGCCGGAATGAACAAGGATGAGGTTTTCGCGTATGAGACGAGTTTGAAGGTTTACCGTGACAATTACGCGGTGATGAAAACGGCGATCGACGAAGGAGAAGCGAGAGGAAGAGCCGTAGGAAGAGCCGTAGGGAGAGCCGTAGGGAGAGCCGAGGGGAGAGCCGAAGGAAGAGCTGAAGAAAGATTTGAAATTGCCCGGAATATGAAAAAGAAAGGGCTTGGTGCCGCCCTGATTGCCGAAATCACCGGCTCGCCGCCGGAAGAAATTGGATGCCTGAAATAACCCGACAACGTTTTTTTCACTTTTCCTGTTTCCTTTACTTTTTTGGAGAAAACCTTTATGACCAACACAATCAACTATCAAACCTATTTCAAAAATTACCCAAATTCTGAAGGGCGTTTCGGAGAATACGGCGGCGCGTATCTGCCGCCGGAATTGATCCCGGCGTTTCAGGAAATCGACGAAGCATACCAAACCATCTGTCAATCGGCGAAATTCATCAACGAACTGCGCCGAATTCGGAAGGAATTTCAGGGGCGACCGACGCCGGTTTACCATTGCGAGCGAATGTCCCGAAATCTCGGCATGGTGCAGATTTATCTGAAGCGGGAAGACCTCAACCATACCGGGGCACATAAGCTCAACCATTGCATGGGGGAAGGGCTGCTCGCGAAATACATGGGTAAAAAACGGCTTATCGCCGAAACCGGAGCGGGACAACATGGTGTCGCCCTCGCAACCGCCGCCGCGTTTTTCGGCCTGGAATGTGAAATTCACATGGGGGAAGTTGATATTGCCAAGCAGGCACCGAATGTTGCCCGGATGAAAATTCTCGGTACAAAGGTCGTTCCCGTTTCCGCCGGCTTGAAAACGCTTAAAGAGGCGGTTGATTCGGCGTTTGAATCGTACCTGAAAAATTACAAGGACTCGATTTACTGCATCGGTTCCGTTGTCGGACCACACCCGTTCCCGATGATGGTCCGCGATTTCCAAGCGTGTGTCGGGATCGAAGCGCGGGAACAATTCCTGGAAATGACCGGACACTTGCCTGATGCCGTTTGTGCCTGCGTCGGCGGAGGTAGCAACGCAATGGGAATGTTTTCGGGATTCCTTGCCGATCCAATTGATTTGATCGGCGTCGAACCGCTCGGAACCGGAACGGCACTTGGTCAACATGCGGCAACAATGAGTTTTGGGAAAAAGGGAGTGTTGCATGGATTCGAGAGCTATCTTCTCCAAGACGAAAAAGGGGACGCCGCCCCAGTGCATTCGATTGCCAGCGGCTTGGATTACCCGTCGGTCGGACCGGAACATGCGTTCCTGAAAGATCATCAGCGGGTCAAGTACGTTGCCGCCAACGACGCCGAAGCGGTGGATGCCTTTTTCAAACTGTCCCGTTGGGAGGGAGTCATCCCGGCACTGGAAAGCGCGCACGCCGTCGCTTATGCAATGAAATGGGCGAAAGAGAACCGAACCGGTTCCATTCTCATCAATTGCAGCGGTCGCGGCGACAAAGACCTCGATTATGTCGTCGAACACCACGGGTACGGTCCCGACGAGGTCTGAAGAAGTCCTCGATGCTAACGGAGACCCACCACTGAGATCGCAGAGGACGCAGAGAGCAGTAATAAAAGCCTCTCTGCGGTTTTGTGTCCTCTGTGGCGGTAAAAGCAGAAAACAGGAATTTGTTTCCGTTTCCAGTCTATTTTTTGAACAAACCTAACCTCATTAGTCCAAAACGACCAAGAAATTTCCATGCACAACCTGTTTCGGGCGATCCGGCTCACGTTTCGGTACAAGTTCTCGATTGCCGCCTCGATCTTTTGTGCGCTAATGGTCGGCGTCCTTTGGGGGGGAAACATCGGTGTCCTCACCTACCCCATCATCGAAATCTGCCTGAAAAACGACAATTTCGTTGATTGGTTCGAACGTAAAATCGACGAAAACGAAAAGACGGGAAACGAACTCCGGGAAAAGATCGCAGAGCTGGAACATGAGCTGGATGCAGGACCGGAAAAGCAGGAAAGCGAGGCGATTGAGAAGGAGCTCGCGGCGTACCGGAACAATCTGGACCAAAATGACTGGTATCATTATGCCCTGCTCCGCGTGCAGCCCTGGGTCAATCGCTTTTGTCCCCGTGATCCCTTTTTGACACTCGTGATGATCGTCGCGTTCGCTCTGGTTGGAACGCTTCTGAAAGCGTTTTTCACGATCATGCACACGATCCTTTCTGCCCGAATTGCCGCGAAAACAATCTTTGAAATTCGCAACCAGATGTTTCGCAAGATCATTCGCTATGAGGTCAACTACTTCAGTCAGGAAGGGATTTCCAATGTGATGAGCCGCATCATGTCGGAAGTCAACAGCTTATCGGTCGGGTTGACCGTCTTCTACGGCAAACTGATTCGGGAACCGATTAAGATGATTACATGTCTCGTCGGAGCCGCGCTTATCAGTTGGCAGTTGCTCCTCTTGACATTGATTCTTGTACCGGGCGCAATATTTTTTATTCGTTGGCTTGCCCGGTCACTCAAACGAGTCGTCCGCCGTAGTTTGGAACAAGGGGTTCTCCTGTTTGGCCGGTTGGAGGAGTCGATCCGTTCCATACGGATCGTCAAAGCGTTCACCAAGGAGCGGCATGAGTTTGGCAAATTCCGGCAAACGAACCTTTGGCTTTACCGCTTGCAGATGAAAACGGCGAAATACGATTCGCTCACCAACCCTCTGACCGAGGTCTTTGGTGTGCTGATGATCTGCATTGCCGCACTCGCCGGATCATATCTGGTGATGAACCAAAGAATGGACATCCTGGGAATCCCGATGTGCAACACTCCGTTGTCGCAACCGATGTTGATTACATTTTTTATGCTTTTGGCGGGAGCATCGGACCCGGCGAGGAAATTATCCGATATTTTTACGCAATGTCAAACAGCTGTCGTTGCCGCAAACCGGACTTATGAATTGATTGACCGTGAAATTCCGATTATTGATCCGCCGAAACCGATTCGGCTGCCGCGGCATTCCCAATCGATTGTGTTCGACCGTGTTTCCTTCCATTACAAACCGGAGTTGCCGATTTTGCGAGAAGTGTCGCTGGAAATCGCGTTCGGAGAAACAATCGGGATCGTCGGTCCGAGCGGTTGCGGTAAAAGCACGATGCTTAGTCTGATTCCCCGCTTCGCCGACACCATCGCAGGGGAGGTGCGAATCGACGGCGTCGCGGTTCAAGACGCAAAAATGCAGGATGTTCGGCGAATGATGGGGATCATTACGCAGGAACCGATTTTGTTCAACGACACGATTATGAACAACATCCGGTACGGTAGCCCGTTTGCAACCGACGTGGAGGTGATCGAGGCGGCGAAAAACGCTTTTGCCCATGAATTTATTGAAAAAGAGTTGAGCGACGGGTACGCAACCATCGTCGGGCCTGGCGGAGCACTCTTGTCCGGCGGTCAACGGCAGCGAATCGCTCTTGCGAGGGCGTTTTTATGCGATCCGGCGATATTGTTGCTCGACGAGGCGACCAGCCAAATTGATCTTTACAGCGAGCAAAAAATCCACGAAGCTTTGGCGAAATTCATCGGTAAACGGACAACCATTCTCGTAACCCACCGGTTATCCGCGTTAGCACTGACGGATCGAATTGTTGTTCTCCATGATGGGGTGATTGAAAGTGTCGGAACGCAGCAGGAACTTCTTGCCCAATCCCCCTATTTTGCCCGGCTGAGCCAAATCGAGCAGAGTGAATAAAGCAATATGGGGGGCTGTGGTCTTGGAGCATCGGTTTGGAGTTAAAAGTTAATTCAACTGCTGATGTCTCAAAAATCTCAGCGACCAGTGCGTAACAAGTGGATAACTTGTCCCGTAGGGATATGGATGAGCGTTTTCACATTTTGCCCCTAACGGAACAAGGAATGAGGAGAGGATTCTTTTGTTCTGTCAACATTTCCTCCCTACGGACTGGGGCGTTTCGCAAACCGTTAGCGTCTACGACAGAAACAGTCGTGATTTAACTCCAAACCAGTTTCACACTCCGGCTAACTTGTTGGTCCATTCTTGCATTCCCGTCTTTTTTGGGATATAATCCCGCCTTGCGTTCGACGGAACTTGATTTCGTCCCAATTAACTCTTCACATCCCAACCCAGGAGATTTTTATGTCTGCATTTCCCGAAATTGCCAAAGTCAATTACGAAGGTCCCAAGTCCTCCAATCCGTTCGCGTTTCGGTATTACAACCCGGACGAAAAAGTTGAAGGCAAAACAATGAAAGACCATTTCCGGTTCAGTAGTGCGTACTGGCACACCATGCGAGGAAGCGGTGCCGACCCATTCGGACCGGGTACAATGATCCGCCCGTGGGAGGGACCGAACGACACCGTCGAAAACGCCCAAAACCGGGTTCGCGTCTTTTTCGAGTTTTGCGAAAAAATTCAGATGCCGTTCTATTGTTTCCATGACCGCGACATTGCCCCGGAAGGGAAAACGCTTGCCGAGTCGAACAAGAATTTCGACGCCGTTGTTGACGTGTTCGAGCAGGAACAAAAGCGAACCGGGATCAAGCTCCTTTGGGGAACCGCAAACCTGTTCAGCAATCCGCGTTACGTTCATGGTGCCGCGACCAGCTGCAACGCCGACGCTTTCGCTTACGCCGCCGCTCAGGTTAAAAAAGCACTCGAAGTCACCCTGCGGCTTGGCGGACAAGGGTACACTTTTTGGGGTGGACGGGAAGGATATCAGTGCATCTGGAACACCGACATGAAACGGGAAGCGGATCATCTTGCGAAGTTCATGCACATGGCGGTCGAATACGCCAAAGAAATCGGGTTCAAAGGCCAATTTTACTTTGAACCGAAGCCGAAGGAACCGACCAAGCATCAGTACGATTACGATTCGGCGGCGTGCATCAATTTTCTCCGTGCCTACGGTCTGGAAAAATATGTAAAGATGAACATCGAAACGAACCATGCGACGCTGGCGGGACATTCGGTCGAACATGAACTCGATTACGCCGGTTCGCAGGGCTTTTTGGGATCCGTTGACGCCAACGCCGGGGACGAGCTGCTCGGTTGGGACACGGACCAATTTCCGACAAACGTGTACATGACGACGAAAATTATGCTGATGATTATGAAATACGGCGGATTCACGACTGGCGGTTTGAACTTTGATGCCAAGGTTCGCCGTGAAAGTTTCGAGCCGAGCGACCTGTTCCATGCCCACATCGGCGGGATGGACGCATTTGCCAAAGGGCTTCTGGTCGCCGCCGAAATCCGCAAAACCGGGGAAATCGCGAACATGGTCAAGAACCGTTACGCTTCCTGGGACGGCGGAATCGGGGCCGAGATCGAAGCCGGCAAGCATGATTTCAAATCGCTCGAAAAGTACATGCTCGAAAAAGGGGACGTAACTCCCAACACCAGCGGGCGACAGGAACTCTTTGAAAATGTTGTCAATCGGTACACGTTCTGATTTGCTGTTTGGAATGAGTACGAAAAGGAGCCGGGGATGGAGTGTAGCGAAGTCCCCGAATTGAACTGCAGTCAAGGGGTAAATCGGACTGTTCGGTATCGTCTTTTGTCTTGCGGGAGCACAACCTTACATTCAAAGAATGATGACAACTTGATGTAACCAAGTTAGCATTTTGCCTTCTTCAAAACGCCTTCGGTTATTCTTGCCGCAGACGTAGTTTGCGAGAACAAGAACGTAATTTTCGATTGCGACTCTGGTTCGTCCTCTTGTTTTTTGCGATAAGCGGAAATAGAATGGACGAATAAGTGAAAACAATTCGAGAAATATCACGGCCAGCGAAAACGCGAAATTCCAAAAGTCAATTCCGGCTTACCGGGACGTGTTTACCGAGGCGGCGAAGTAACGGCATATTTAACGAAAACTTCATTCCTCATTTTAAGAAAGATGGAACACATTCTTGTTGTCCCGACGACGAAATTTCAGGCGATCGGGTATTTTCAAGGGTTTACGCAAGACACCGAAAAGTATCGGACCGGGCTTTTGCGTCTGGAAAACGTGAGTTTTCTGCCACGCGATAAGGTGGAGCATGACCCGTCGTTCAAGCAGTTGATCCCTTATATGATTTTCTGTTACACCGATCCGGCGGGCAAAACATCGGTGTTTCGGTATGTTCGCGGGAAAGGGCAGGGAGAAGCCCGGTTGCACAGCAAGGCGAGTGTCGGGGTCGGCGGACATATTTCGTCGGCCGATCGTGCCGAAAGTGGCGAAACACACGACCTTTACCGGGAGGGGATGCGGCGTGAACTCGAAGAGGAAGTTGTACTGGAGTCCGAATTTACGGAACGTTGTGTCGGTCTGATTAACGACGATCTCACCGAGGTCGGCAAGGTTCACCTCGGTGTTGTTCACCGGTTTGACTTAAAGGAACCGAAACTGCGGTCCAACGAACCAGACCTGATCGAATGCGGTTTTGTTCCTGTAGAGGAACTCCTCAAAGACCTTTCCGCCTTCGAATCCTGGTCCGCGATTTGCCTTAAAGCGTTGTTCCAATAAAGGGAAAGAAATTTTGTCCCCACAGGAAACACAAGGTTCCCGCAGGAAACAGAAAGAAAAATCAAATTTACCCTCTTTTCAAAAGCACATCGGCTTCATATTGGCGAACCGGTTCGATCCAGCCGATTCCGACCGGGACGCCGCTTTTTTCACAATACATGTCCCAAATCGCGCCGAACGGCATCGTTTTGAGTTCCTCGAACATCGCGATCCGACGGGAATAATCTCCGGCGATTTCCCATTTGCGAATCTGGTCAATCGGTTCAAGCAATGCCGCCAAAAGGGCTTTGAGCATCGACCGGGTACCGATGACCCAGGCGAAAATCCGGTTGACCGTCGCGTCGAAGAAATCGAGGCCGACGTTAACGCGGTTCAGCAAGTTGTTCCGAACAAGTTCTTCCGCAATTGCCCGAAGGTCGTCGTTCCAGATCACGACATGGTCGCTGTCCCAGCGGACTGGGCGGCTGACATGCAACAGTATCTCATCGAAAAACAGGGAGCACGAGGAGAGTTTATCGGCAATTCCTTCCGTCGGGTGAAAATGTCCGGCGTCCAGGCAGAGCAGTTTTTTTCGTGACGCGGCGTATCCCATGAAAAACTCATGTGAACCGACGACGTAGGTTTCGCTCCCGATCCCGAACAGTTTGCTTTCCACAGCGTCGAGTTCATGTTTCGGGTTTATGGGTTCAGCGAAAATCTCATCGAGCGATTCAGCCATTCTCTTTCGGGGGGAAAGCCGGTCGGCAGGAATGTCCTTGAACCCGTCCGGCATCCAGAAATTCACAACCGCCGGGGTACGGAGTTTTTTACCCATTTCTTCGGCGATTTTTCGACAGGCGATTCCATGCTGAATCCAAAACTTGCGGATTTTCTTGTCGTGATGCGACAAAGTGAACCCATCCGCCGCATTCGGATGCGAAAAATAAGTCGGGTTGAAATCCAAGCCGAGCCCGTTGGCTTTTGCCCAGTCGATCCAGCCTTTAAAATGTTCCGGTCCGATTTCGTCCCGTTCGACCTTTTTTCCGCCGTTTTCCAGGTAAATCGCGTGTAAATTGAACCGGTGTTTGCCGGGAATCATTTGGAACGCGATTTCCGCATCTTGGCGTAGTTCCTGCGGTGTTCGGACTTTTCCGGGATAGTTGCCGGTTGCGAGAATCCCGCCGCCAGTTAAACCTGCGGTGGACTCGAACCCGCCGACGTCGTCACCCTGCCAACAGTGGAGCGAAACCTTGATTGACGCGAGTTTTTCCATCGCTTTTTCGACATTAACGCCGATTTGGGCGTACCGTTCTTTGGCAAGATTGAAAGATTGAGTGATTGTGTTCATGTGTGAAGTTCCTTTGGAGGGTTAATTGGGTAATCCTAAAAAAATAAAAATTTCTATTAAACTGTGCAAAATATTCCGATAATAGCAATGAGTCGGGTTTTGCGGACCTTAAGGCTGTTTTGAGAAAATGAGTAAAATGAACAATTCTGGATGGATACGTTGGGCAGTGAAAGGAATGATGATCTCTGGTCTGATTTGCGTGATCGCGAGTTCCAACGGCTGTAGTAGTTTACCCTGGACGAAGAAAAAAGACAATATCTACTCTCCAAAACCGGCTTATCAGCGAATGGATAAAGACGCCAAAGAAAACAAAGGGGAACTTTCAAGAAGCGTTGGCGGTTTCTTATCCAGTGATCGTCCCATGTGGGATGGTGATGCCTTATGGTAAAAAAATCTTTTTTCCAGTTGCTTCCGGGCGGGGCACGATTTTTTCTTAGTCCTCTTGGCCGAGAGGTAAAATGATGGTACGATCTTCAACGTTGTTAACGTTTTTATTGTCCGTTTTCACCGGGACGTGTCAATGAGTTTTGAATCGCCCTCTGCGGCGGAAATATCCCGCTTGCGTTTGTCTCAGGACCTGACGGACCAGGTTTTCGGCGACTACCATATTCTTCGCCGGATTGGTACGGGAGCCATGGCGGATGTTTATTTGGCGCGGCAACAGTCGCTGGGAAGACTGCTTGCCTTGAAGGTTCTCAAGCCGGAATTGGCGACAAACGCAAACAGTGTTAAGCGGTTCGTCCGGGAAGCCAAAGCGGCGGCGCAATTGGTGCATCCGAACATTGTTCATATTTACGAAGTCAATTGCATTGAGGGAATTTGGTTTATTGCCCAGGAATACGTTCAAGGAACGAACCTGCGTGTGTTTCTTGAAAAAAACGGTCCGTTTTCCGCCCGACAGGTCACATTGATTCTTTGGCAAATCGCGTTGGCACTGCAAAAGGCGTCCCAATCGGGCATTGTGCATCGTGACATCAAGCCGGACAATATTCTTTTGAGTGACTCCGGAGAAATGAAGGTTGCCGATTTCGGTTTGGCTCATGTCGATGCGACATTTACTGATGAAAAAGCGGCGTTGACGCAAACCGGGATGACACTTGGAACGCCGCTCTATATGAGTCCGGAGCAAGCCGAAGGAAAGCCGCTGGATCACCGGAGCGATATTTACTCTTTAGGTATCACGGCGTATCATCTCTTGTCCGGTTCGCCGCCGTTCAAGGGGGATACCGCCATTGCGACGGCACTTCTGCATTTGAACAAATCACCGTTGCCATTACAGTCGTTCTGCCCGAACGCGCCGCCGAAGCTGCTTGACATTGTGCATCGCATGATTGAAAAAAGTCCCGACAGGCGGTATCAGATTTTGTCCGACCTGCTTGCCGAACTCAAAACGCTCTTGAAAGAATCCTTTGCCGACGATTCTGAATGGTTGTCAAACGAGGGGGGCACCGATTTCCACTTGTCGGTGCCGATCCCATTGGTTGATTTTCGTAAATCCCCTGTTCCAAAAGCAACACGGTCTTTGGAACAATCGATGCAGCTGGAAAAGTTTGTTCGACGGCGTTCCCCACCGTTTTCTTTTTTTTGGGTTGCCGGAGTTGCACTGTTTTTGTTCGGGATGATTGTCGCTTATGCAAAGCAACACGCGACAACCTTTCATTTTTCGCCTCCACAGTCCGAATTGACGGAAAAAATGAACTCCATCGCAGCGCAGTGGATTTTCGCCTGCTCTTTGGAAACGGAAGAAGGCTGGAAAAGCGTCCTTGCTTTCGACGATTCCGAAGTAAGCCATAACATCTGGAAATACCGGGCCTTGCAACAATTGGCCCTCCTTTACATGAAAAAGGAAGAAATGCAGAATGCGTATGAAATTTTTCTGACATTTTCGGAATTTCCCGATTACGACCCACATGCACGTTCTTTCGGGTATGCGGGACTCAGTTGGTATTACGCCAAACAGGGTTATCCGAATATGGCCAACGACATGCTTTCCCATTTTGGGATCGTCTCCGGTTCGTTCAAATTCCATGACGAACCGACACACAAAGTCTTCGGCGAAGCGATGCGGTTGCGAGAGGAAGCGAGAGAATGATTGTCCAATCTTACGATTGCGGTTCTGATTTGACCAATCCTTCCGCAATGGCACGCTCTGCCCAAAGTTTGGGGCTGTTGATAAACGCATCAATCGAACTTCCGGCCACATGCGGCGTAATCGTAACGTTGTCGAGCATCAAAAACGGATGATCCGGCGGAATCGGTTCCTCGTCGAACACATCCAGTGCCGCTCCCATGATTTGGCGGTTATGTAAACATTCGATCAAGGCCTTTTCATCGACTAACCCGCTTCGAGCCGTATTGACCAGTATTGCACTCGGCTTCATCAAGGCAAGCTGCTCTTTTCCGAGGAGATGATGCGTTTCTTTGGAATATCGGGCGTGAATCGACACAACATCCGAATCCCGGAGCAACATCGGCAGATCGACCATTTCCACATTCCCGGTATTGCCTTGTGCAAACGGATCAAAGGCGATGATTTTTGAACCGAACGCCGTCAGGAAATGAGCGACCAGCCTCGCGATTGCGCCGAACCCGACCAGCCCGACCGTTTTGCCGTTGAGTTCCGGGATGTTCATTCCGTTTGGATAATCCCTGGTCCAGTTTCCCCGGCGCAATTCGGCATGGGATCGGGCAAGGTTTCGAATTTCCGCAAGAATCAAGCCGACCGTGCATTCGGCAACCGCTCGTGCATTGCGACCGGGCGTATTAAGAATGGAAACATTCCTCGCGTCGGCAACCGGCTTGTCAATATTTTCGATTCCACCCCGAAGGACGCCAATCCATCGGAGTCGCGTTGCGGCTTCAATCATTTTTCGCCCCACCGGAGCGAACTGGACAACAATAATGTCGAACTGGTCCAGACCGTCAAACATGGATTGCGGCATTTCAATGACGTTGGGACCGTTCAGTTCAATTTGCAAATTCGCTTCCTGCAATTCTTCCAGCGTGGGATGTTCCCAGGGACGGACTTCAATTTCGACGCCTCGTTGCTGTAAAACGTCCAGCCCGGCACGCATGAGAGATTCGGGAATATAATGATCACTGATGGCAAGTAGTTTCATGGAACAAACGATTAAGAAAATGTTTGGAAAAAACAGAAAAACGGACGCTACGAACACTACGGACGCTGAAGTATAAAATATTCCGTTCCTTTAAGCAACGCCTGCTTTTCAAGGGGATTGCAGAGGGTGTAGTAAAATTTTGTGACACTCAAATAGCAGTTTTTCAGTAATGATTCCATTGTTCCCCGTACAAGACGGCACAGAGCGTTGCCATTCGATTGACTCGTTCCCGCTTCCACCTTGCCCCGGTTTGCTTCAATCTCGCTCCAATCAGATTCTTGCTAGCCCCTTCCACCTGGCCGCTTCCAATCGCCAACCCAACGCCAAACGCTCACAATAATTCAGACGCCCTGAATGGAATTTCAGGGCATTTTCCCATTACCGAAGGGCCTACTTTGATTGTCCTCCGTTTTCAACGAAAACCAATTTGATGACTTTGTAGTAGACAACCAACCATTGGTTTGACTTTGCAATCCTCCTGTCTTGGACCTTGCCTCAATCGCAAGTTCAGTGTAGAATGAGTACGGTTGTTTCAATGGATCAATGGCGGCCTTTCGCATTGGTCCGCCCCTTAAAAATCTTAAAAATTTACAAGAATGCCTTACGAACGATTTACCGACCGTGCTCGCAAAGTCATGCAATTGGCCAACCAGGAGGCACAGCGTTTCAATCACGAGTATATTGGGACGGAACATCTTCTCCTCGGTTTGGTTAAAGAAGGAAGCGGGGTCGCCGCAAACGTTTTAAAAAATATGGACATCGACTTGCGCAAAATCCGGCTCGAAGTCGAAAAACTCGTCCGTAGCGGTCCCGATCTGGTGACTATGGGACGGCTCCCGCAAACGCCGCGTGCCAAAAAAGTGATCGAATATTCTCTGGAAGAAGCGCGGATGCTCAGTCATAATTACGTTGGAACAGAACACCTCCTTCTCGGTTTACTGCGGGAACAAGAAGGAGCCGCTGCACAGGTTTTGATGAATCTCGGTTTGAAACTCGAAGAGGTTCGCCGTGAAATTCTCAACCTTCTCGGACACGGGCTCGACCACATGGGGGATGATCCGCGCGGTGCGGAATTGGTCGGCGTCGTTCACGGAATGGGAAGCGGCGATGATGCACCGAGGCAGGGAAAATCGAAAACGCCCGCTCTGGACAGTTTTGGGCGAGATTTGACCGAATTGGCACGGCAGAAAAAACTTGACCCGGTTATTGGCCGTGAAAATGAAATCGAGCGGACCATGCAAATTCTTGCCCGACGTACCAAAAACAACCCGGTCTTGCTCGGTGAAGCCGGTGTCGGAAAAACTGCAATTGTCGAAGGATTCGCCCAAAAGGTTGTCGATGGAGATGTCCCGGATATCCTGCTGGACCGCCGGATCGTTGTCCTCGACCTGGCCATGATGGTCGCCGGAACAAAATATCGCGGGCAATTCGAGGAACGAATCAAGGCGATTATGAACGAGGTGAAGCGTTCCCAAAAGATTATCCTGTTTATCGACGAACTTCACACGCTTGTCGGAGCCGGGGGAGCCGAAGGGGCAATTGA
>Ga0099364_10010656_pt1 | contig 12625 bp, 6 predicted proteins | sample TergutTh196P3_FD_73070 | JGI IMG/M metagenome (GOLD analysis project Ga0099364, IMG submission 73070) | Microcerotermes parvus P3 segment gut microbial communities from Pointe-Noire, Republic of the Congo - Th196 P3 | ecosystem: Host-associated > Arthropoda: Insects > Digestive system > Gut ... | reverse complement strand
GTGGCCATGCGGCCGAGAATATCCGGCATCTCGCGGGTATTCACTTCCTGGTGGGTGGTCTTTCGTTACATGGCCTACACCACCGCGCTCTGCTGCGCTTACCGTTTGCGGGTGTGGCCGTGAAAAAACTGCGTATCCTCCATGTCACCAAGTTTTTTCCGCCCGACAAGGGGGGGATGGAACGTTTTGTCCATGATCTGGCCCTGGAACAGGCCCGCCAGGGGCACGAGGTGGATGTTCTGGCCCACGCCGGGGCGCATACAGCCAAAGATTTGGCCGGAAGCAGGTCCATCGCCGAAGGGCTGACCGTTACCCGGACCAGGATTTGGGCGACCCTCGGCGGCTACGCGCCTGTGGCGCCCCTTATGCCTCTCCTGATGTTTTTCCGGGCGCTCCGTTTTCGGACTGTGTCCAGGCCGGATGTCCTGCACGTTCATGTACCCAACCCGGCTGGCCTGGCCGCCGCGTTTCTGCCGCGCTCCGTCCCCGTTCTCTTACATTGGCACGCTGACGCCGTCTTCCCGCCCGGCCTCCGGGTGCCGCGACTGCCCTTGCGCGCCTGGCGCTTCCTGGAAAATAAACTCCTGCGCCGGGCGGACGCCGTGGTGGTCACCTCGCCGGAATACGCGCGGACCAGTCCGTTCTTGAAAAATTGGGAGGATAAGTGCCGCTCTGTGCCTCTCGGGCTCCCGGAGTCATTCGAGCCGGACACTTTACGCCTCCGCCCCGACTGGCGCGCGGTTTCCTTTATGCTGTCGCGTCCTAAAGGCTCGCGCCTTCTCGCGGTGGGCCGCCTGGCCCATTACAAGGGTTTTATAAATCTTGTGGAAGCGCTGGCATTACTGCCCGGCGCGGCGCTCTGCCTTATCGGGGAAGGGGAAGAGCGTGAAGCCTTGGAAGGGCGTATCAGGGAATTGGGATTGAAAGAAAGGGTACTCCTCGCCGGTCAGGTGGACGATGCCGAGCGCGATGCCTGCTTCCGCTTGTGCGATGTCTTTTGCCTGCCTTCCATCACCCGGGCGGAAGCCTTCGGCCTCAGCCTCCTGGAAGCCATGCAATGCGGCAAACCCTGCGTGGTCACCGATGTCCCCGGCAGTGGCATGACCCACGCGGTAGTCGGCGGCGAAAACGGCCTGGTCTGCGAACCGGGAAACGCGCTCACGCTTGCTCGCGCACTTGGTACTCTTCTGAACGATCCGGCGCTGCGGCAAAGCATGGGGCAGGCTGGCCGCGCGCGCTTCGGCCGGCTGTTTGCCCTCCCAAAGGTTTGCCGGGAAATGGAAGCTGTTTACAGTGAGTTGGCGGCGCGCCATGTATAGTATGCCCGTTTTACGGAAATTCGGCCAAAACGCTTTCTATTTTCTGGTCAGGCTGGTGCTGCCCCTTATTCCGCTCCTGGCCCGTTTCCCTCTGGCCTGGCGGGTGCGGGATATCCTCTTGCGCGGCCCGGATTGTGCGGCCTGGCTGCGGCAATATGGGCCTGATTGGGATGCCCCGGAAGATGCTCTTCCGGAGCCCCTGGCTGTGCTGCTTCTTGCGTCTTCAGGCGGCAGGGACAGGTGTTTTCGAGACTTGGAAGCCCAGAGAGTTCCGCCGCGGGCCATTATCGTTGCGGACAGCGAAGGCATGGTCGGTGAGTTGCCGGAAACAGGCCATGTGCTGGTCATGGCAACAGGCTGCCGCCCGCATCCCCGGATGCTGGAACGGGTGGGACAGTGTTTACGGAACGCCCCGGATATTCTGTATGCCGATGAATGGCGGCTGAGGGGGGAGCGGGTTGAGTCCGTGTACTGTAAGCCCGCGTGGGATCCTCTGTATTTCGGGGCCACCGGCTATACGGGAGACGCCTTCGCCGTTAGGGCCGATCTGCTCCGCGATGTCGTGGGGGAAGGGGAGGGAACTTGCGATCCAGCGCGTCTGTTCGATCTGTGCCAGGCCAGATCGCAGGGGGAGATCACGCACCTGCCTGTTCCGCTTTACGGTGTTTCCGCGGATCGCGCCGGCCGGCATACTCCGGCCGCTCTGGCCATGCCGGTCCAGCCGCCGGTTTCCATCATCATACCCTTTCGGGATCGCCTGGATCTTCTGCGCCCCTGCCTGGACAGCCTCCGGTCCGTGACCGGCTATACCGCTTGGGAATGCGTTCTGGTCGATAACGGGAGCACGGACAGCGCTGTAAAAGAATTTTGCCGTTCCCTTGTCCTGGAAGATTGCCGTTTTACAATTCTGGAACGTGACGAACCTTTCAACTTTCCCCGTTTGGTGAATCAGGGGGCAGCGGAAGCGAGAGGCGACATCCTGGTCTTGCTCAACAGTGATGTGGAAGTGCGCGATCCTTCCTGGCTTGGCGCCCTGGTCCGTTTCGCGGCAGAGGAAGATGTCGGCTGCGTTGGCGCGAAACTTTTATATCCCAACGGCTTGGTGCAGCATGGCGGCATCATCGGCGGCATGAAAAGCCCCCTCAACGGCGAGTTTTGTTTCGGTCACGCGCATCTCGGACTGCCGGGGAACACGCCGGGCTACTTCCGGCAACTGGCCGTCCCTCGGAGCGTGCTGGCGGTCACGGGAGCGGCACTGGCCGTGCGCAAAACGGTCTTTGACAGGCTGGGAGGGTTCGACGAAAGCTTGGCTGTGGCCTTTAACGATGTGGATTTCTGCCTGCGCGCCGCCGCGCGTGGCCTGCGGACGGTTTGGACCCCGGAGGCAGTTCTTCTGCATCATGAATCCGCCACCAGGGGGCTGGACATGGTTTTGCCTGAAAAAAGCGCCCGGCTGGCTAAAGAACTTGATCTGCTACTGGAACGCTGGGGGAGCGCTGTGCTGGATGACCCCTGGTATAACCCCAACTGTTGCATTGAAAAGATGTACGCCCTCGCCGAGCCGCCCCGCGCCCGGACAGCCAGAAGCCTGCCCGCCAAAGGCGGCCCTGCACATGCCGCACGCCTGCCTGCTCGGCAATCAACGGAGTTTGCATGCCGCACATAAACCAAACAAATCTATATCTGTCCTTCGTGGCTCTGCTGGCGATGGTCTGCAGCCTGCCGGGCTGCGCCGCGGGACGCGGGGAAGTGCGCCTGGCTGCTGACCAGGGATTTTATGAAACGGATTTTCAAGGCGAACACTTTTTTCTGAAGGGCTGGCTTAAGCGAGGAGCCTCGGACAGTGGCAGCACCTTGCATGTGTATATTGAAGGCGACGGCAGGGCTTGGCGGAACCGGAGGGTGATTTCCGACGACCCCACGCCCACGGCGGCCATTGGGCTGCGCCTGGCCAAGGCGCACCCGGGCCGGGAGCCTGTACTCTATCTGGCCCGGCCGGGGCAATATCTTTCATCGAAACAACTGCGCGAGATCGACTCGCGCTATTGGACCCACGCGAGGTTTGCGGAGGAAGTCATCGCGGACATGAATGCGGCCGTGGAAGCGGCCAAGCGCATGACCGGAGCGGAGCGTATATCTCTGTATGGTTTTTCCGGCGGCGGCGCCGTGGCCGTGCTCATGGCCGCGCGGCGGCGGGATGTTGTTTTTCTCGCAACCGTGGCGGGCAACCTGGACCATGAATTTTGGACCAGCCTGCACAAGGTCACGCCCCTATCGCTGTCGCTCAACCCGATTGACTTCGCGGGCGCGGTCCGGGCCATTCCTCAAGCGCACCTCGCCGGCGGGGCCGACAACATCGTTCCAGCTTCCGTGGCACAGCGCTTCTGCGATGCGGCAGCGAGCGATCATGTGAAATTAATGGTCATTCCCGATATGCGCCATGAAGGCGACTGGGAGCGCATCTGGAAAGTGGCGCCTGGCGTGGGTTTAGATTTGCCTCCATCGGCTGAAAGGCGGGATCACCGCCATACTCCAACAGCACCGTCACTTACGCTTCCCTATACGGTGATTCATGTATTGCATTGAAAGCGCTTATAACTTGTTTGAAATAGCGTGGGGGTAATTCAGATAAATTATGCATCTTAAGAAACGCATTCTTGTTACCGGCGGCGCGGGTTTTTTGGGGCGTCACTTGACCAAGCGCCTTCTCGAACGTGATAACGAAGTGCTGTGCGTAGATAATTTCTTCACCGGCAGCCGCGATAATATCAGCGAGTTTTTCAATAACCCGAATTTTGAATTCATGCGCCACGACGTGACTTTCCCGCTCGTGGTAGAAGTTGACGCTATTTTTAACCTGGCCTGCCCGGCCTCGCCCATCCATTACCAGGTTGACCCGGTGCAGACGATCAAAACTTGCGTACATGGGTCTATCAATATGCTTGGTCTTGCCAAACGGCTCAAAATACCAATTTTTCAGGCCTCCACCTCGGAAGTGTACGGGGATCCGGAAGTGCACCCTCAAATGGAAGACTACTGGGGCAAGGTCAACCCCATAGGCCCGCGGTCCTGTTACGACGAAGGTAAACGCTGCGCCGAGGCGCTCATGTTCGCTTATCGCCGGCAGACAAACCTGTGCGTCAAGGTGGGCCGTATATTCAACACCTATGGGCCATATATGCATCCCAACGACGGACGCGTGGTTTCCAACTTCATCATTCAGGCTCTAAAAGGCGAGCCGATCACTATCTACGGCGACGGCAGCCAGACCCGGTCTTTCTGTTACATTGATGACCTTATTGAACTGATGCTCCGCTTCATGGACGATGAGAGCGACTTCTCTGGCCCCATGAACATGGGCAATCCCGGCGAGTTTACCATGTTGGAACTGGCGGGAAGCATTATTGAGCTCACGAGATCCAGGTCTGTTCCTACACATATGCCGCTCCCGGCAGATGACCCCAAGCAGCGGCGGCCGAATATTGAAGTGGCCAAGTCCCGTTACGGATGGGCACCCAAAACAAAACTACTTGACGGTCTTTCCAAGACCATCGAGTACTTTGACAATCTCTTCAAGCAAGGCGTTATCCGATAAATTTTATATTTTTTAGAGGTGGTAAATGAATCTGGCGATAGTTGGAACAGGTTACGTCGGCTTAGTGACCGGGGCCTGTTTTGCGGAAATGGGCAACCGCGTTTTTGGCGTGGACAGCGACCGGGAGAAAATAGGTCGCCTTCTGGCCGGTGAAGTCCCCATATTTGAGCCCGGTCTGGCGGAAATGATAAAGCGGAGCCGCGAGGCCGGGAACCTGTTTTTCACCACCGACCTGGCGGAAGCTCTGAAAGAGGCGGAAATCTGTTTCATTGCCGTGGGCACGCCCATGGGCGGCGATGGCGGCTCCGATTTGAGCCAGGTGGTGGGAGTGGCCGAGGAAATAGGCCGGCTAATGACTCGGGACCTCGTAGTGGTGAACAAGTCCACGGTCCCGGTGGGCACCGCCGGTCTGGTCACCGACATAATAAGCCGCGAACTGACTCGGCGCGGCTTGACCTTTAACTTCACTGTGGTCTCCAACCCGGAATTTTTGAAGGAAGGTTCAGCCATAGCCGATTGCCAGGTTCCCGACCGGGTCATCATCGGCGCCTCGGACGCCAAGGCCATTGAGAGCATGAAGGAACTCTATGCCCCATTCGTCCGTGTAAATGACAGGTTTCTTATCATGGATGTGACCAGCGCGGAGATGAGTAAATACGCGGCCAACGCCATGCTGGCCGCCAGAATTTCCTTCATGAATGAAATGGCCGGGATATGTGAGACCATGGGCGCTGACATAAACCAGGTCCGGGTCGGTATGGGCAGCGACAGCCGCATAGGCTACAAATTTCTGTTCGCTGGCTGCGGTTACGGCGGCAGTTGCTTCCCCAAAGACGTCAAGGCCCTCATAAAATCCGCGCGCGACGCGGGCTGCCGGACGACCTTACTTCAAGCGGTGGAGGCCATCAATGATCAGCAGAAATTTTTGCTTTTGGAAAAGGCCATCGCCCGCTTCAGCGGACGTCTTGAAGGCCGCCTCTTCGCGGTCTGGGGCCTGTCGTTCAAACCCAACACTGATGACATTCGTGAAGCTCCGGCCCTGATCCTTATCCGCGGGCTTCTTGAAAGGGGGGCCTCTGTGCGCGTCTATGATCCGGAGGCCATGCCTAACGCCCAGAGCCTGGGCGGGCTGCCGCCTGGGGAACGTCTCCACTATGCGCCTTACAAGTATTCAGCCTTGGATGAGGCCGAGGCCCTTTTTCTGGTGACAGAATGGAAGGATTTCCGCAGCCCGGATTTTGCGGAAATGAAGGCCCGGCTAAAGACGCCGCTGATTTTCGACGGACGCAACCAGTATAACGCCGCGACCTTGAATAAGCTGGGCTTCGAATATCATCAGATTGGCGTCCCAGCCGAGCAAATTCTCCCGGCCGTCTGATGGCGGGGCTGAAATCTGAAATTTTATCACCGGTTACGAGAGAGCATTATGAGTCGGCCGTTGAAAATTGAATTGAGCCCGGAAGAGGAATCGACTTTGCGGATGTGGGTTGGTTCTGGAAAAACCCAGGAACGTCTGGCCTTGCGGGCGCGGGTGATTCTCCTGGCGGCCGAGGGGTTGAGCGTAAAGCGCATAAGCGGGGAAGTGGCCCTAAGCTGGCAGAACTGCATGAAATGGCGTAAACGTTTTTTGGAATCAGGCTTGGACGGCCTCTACGACCACGAGAGGAGCGGCGCGCCCCGGTCAATAAGCGCGGAAGAAAGAAATAGTCTCATCGCCCTGGCCAGGAGCGCGCCTGATGAAGGCCATAGCCGCTGGAGCCTTGGCCAGTTATCCGAGGCCAGCGGCCATAGCATATCCACTGTTCGGCGTATTTTGGCGGAAACCCCGCTCAATCCGCCAAAAACCGCCTCCTGGCGCGGGCGCAGCATAGCCCCTGAATTCGTGGAAAAGCGGACCGCCATATTGGGGCTCTACCTCTCGCCCCTGGAACAGGCCCTGGTTTTAGGAGTTGATGAAAAAGCTGAAGTCGAAGTTTTGGATGGCACGGCGCCGCTTTTCCCTCCGGCAGGCCCCCGGCCTTTGACGCCCAAGAGGAACTGGAGGGCTTCCCTTCTGGCGGCCTTGTCGGTCCACGACGGATCAGTGGTGGTCAATGGGGCGGCCGAGGGCTCGGGCAGTAACGGCAGCCGGAATTTTTTGGATTTTTTGAAACGTGTTTATCGGCGTTATCCCGGTTGGGAACTGCATGTCATAGTCGATGACCCCGCCGGCCCCGGGCAGGCTGTGGCCGCCCCCTGGGTGCGCACCAAAAGAAGGTTTCGGGTGCATTGGACGCCGCCGCGAGCCTCCTGGCTCAGCCATCTGGAAGTATGGTTCAAGATATTCGCGCGCGAGGTTTCGGACGAGGGCCTCTGGACCAGCAAAAATGAATTGATAGATCAAATCATGTCCCGCGTCAAAGCCTGTAACGACTCCTGGGCCAAGCCCTTCCAATGGACCTATGAGTGAGGGCTGGAAGGAAGGATCTATGGAATTCTACGAGAGGTTTGCCGCGGTTACAAAAGTTGTCCGTTTGGAGGAATGAATCATGGGCCGTTCAAAGGTGATATCGGTCAAGAGGGTGGGGGGTGCGCCTGACCTGCCTTCCCGAGCCAAGGTTTTCGGTCCTGATGCAAATATCAACCCCTTGGTTTGCTGCATCTGCCAGTTCGGGGACGAAGAGGATTGGGTGCCAATGATGAAGAACAGTGAATGCCCAACCTGCGGAAACAGGGAAGAACATAAACCAAAGCGAAGAAGAATAAAAAAATGATACCGGGCTGGCCGCTTGATGTATAGGAGTACGTCATGGGGAAAGTATTTAAATTTATAGGAAATACAGCTCTTTTATTGCTTCTTTTCCTATTTGCGGCCATAGGTCCGGCGGCTGGTCAAAAACCGCCACCCATTGAGTTTCCGATCCCAGGCACCGAGCTGGATAACCCTCAAGATCACTTCAATAACCCTGACTTGCCCAGCACACCGAATTCCTTATTCCCGCGCAGCCCGGCCTCCGAAAACGAAGTCAATGTCAGGAGCGGCAGCATCGGCGGCCATGTTTTTGGCGGCATTGGGTCAGTCTCGGGTGAAATTGCCAAGGAGAACGTGGTCAACATCTATGGCGGAACGATTGGTTCATCGACCAGCGGCACCGGCAACGTCACTGGCGGCTGGAGTTTCAACAGCAGCGTAATAGACAACGAAGTGTTTCTAAACCCGGACGAGGCTGCGAACGCCAGCGTCACGGTGCGGGGTATCATTTTCGGGGCCTGGAAGCGCGGCGGAGCCGGCGGCGAAGTCTCAGGGAATATAGTTAGGATGGAATCCGGCGTAAGTGCGCGGGACAACATTTACGGCGGTTACTCCCAGGGGAACAGTGGCAAAATCTATGAGAACCAAGTTTATATCCACGGCGGCGAAGTGAGAAAAACCGATGCGATCATAGCGGGCGCCTACAGCGCCATCGGCGTAAATGAAGTATACAACAATTTGGTCAAAATTACCGCCGGAACCATCAACAATGCCAGGATATATGGCGGCCGGGCGCAGTCCAGCTCCAATATCTACGATAACGAGGTCATCATCGCAGGTGGAACAATCTTAAAAGGCGCGATATACGGGGGGGAGAACATAGGCGGAAGCGGGTTGGTAGCCAGGAATAAAATAAGCATTGAGGCTAACGAAGAGCCAGGAGGCGTTCCACTGTCAGTAAATGCCACTATATATGGCGGCTACTCCAGCGGCGGCGGCAATGTAGAACATAATACGATCAATATCATCGGCGGAACTGTAAGGGGCGATATTTTCGGCGGCTACAGCAGCCGGGGTTCTGCTACGAATAATATTGTCACCATAGGCGGCTTGGCGACCTTGGAGGGGGCGGCTTTGGGCGCGGGAGCCAATATCTACGGCGGCTCTGTAGGCGGTACCGGCAACGCTTTTAGTGGCAATACCCTTAACCTGGACGAGTTAACCCATGTCATGATCGACACCGTGCAGAACTTCCAGACCGTCAACTTCGGTGTTGGCGGCGTTGCCAACATAGGGATTCTCTATACCGCGGCGCCCGGCAGTACTCAACCCGGCGTCACTGTGAATACCAATGCTTACACTGTAACCTTCAATGGCACCATAAAAGGTTCGGGAGATTTGATCAAGATAGGTGAGAATGGAACGCTCATTCTGGCCGGCGATGACAGCGAAATTGACGGGAGAGTCCAAGTTGAAAAAGGGACACTGCAGCTCGGTGCTGGCGGGGCGATGGGAAGGCTTTTCGCGGGAACAGGAAAAGGCTTTATTCTTGGCGATGGCACCGTTCTGGCCTACAATCTTTCCGGCAATGATATCACAGAAGATCAGCAAATCACCGGCCAAGGCGCGGTCGTCCAGATGGGCCCCGGAACTCTCCATTTGGCGGGCGGCACCAATAATAGGTTCACGGGCGGGACGGAAATCCAGGGCGGTACGCTCCTCATCACTGACAGCAATTCGTACAACAAGGCGACCAGCTTGACGTCCAAAGCCGGCTACATCACCTTCACGGGGAGCGAAGCCGGTATTGTGGAGATAGCTGACGTCAAACAGTTGACAAACAGCTTCCGCACTAATGCGGCCGCGGGAGAAAACAACAGAGTTGACTTGAGCTCGACTCTGACGATCTCCGGCGTTAACATCAGCCAGCCCGGCGGCGCGTTTTATGTCGAGACCGGTACGGTGATGAACGTATATTCGGAAGACCTGCTCCTAACCAACAATCGGGCAGGCGGCATCCTGAACGACCTTTTTGTTGCAAGCGGCGGGGAATTCAATTTGACCGTGAACGATGGCGGCACGGCCTCATTCCAAAGCGGCATCGGCGGGCAGGGAACGCTGAATCTTTACGCCCAATCAGATCCTGATGACGAATCGCTGCTGGAATCGCTGGTGCAATTCTGGAGAGATTCAGTTAACAAGCAGACGTTTCAAATGGGGATTACAAATGTTAGAGGATCCGCTGCTAATACCATAGTCTTAGATCTGGCACGCGAAAAAGGCGCTGACCGCGTCAAATTTACAAACACGGCAGAGTTCAACATCATAGGCAACGACGCTGCAGGAGGCCTTCCCGCCCCTGGGGCGATTTTGAGGGGTGACGGAATTGTCAAAGTAAGCGGCGACCCTAATGGTACAATAACCGTGTCGAACGGGGCGGTATTGATGCCCGCCGTATGGGACGGCGAGGAAGAAACCTTCCTTCCCGCCACGCTCACGCTGGAGGCACCTACCATCGAACTCGATAATTTCGAGCTGGTTTACTTGGTTGCCGGTGATCAAAAGGCACTGATTCCTGGAGAAGCTGATGGGATACCGACGAGCAACAACTCGCTTCTGTACCTCAAAGGTTCAGACGGTGATTTTAAGCTGCTGAATGACGGCAACAAAATTTCTATCGAAACATTAGGCGGAGATACTTTCCATACGGGCGATTACCTGATCATAAAGTCGGATTCAGCAATTACGTTCGATGATGGCAAAAACCTGAACAGCAGCTTGAGCGCCTACCTGAATGGTATTGAGATCAATATGGCCGCTACCGCTCCAGAACATATGCCGCGCGGGCACTACCTTTTCGCATTAGGCGATGACAACTCTAAAGATAACAGTGGGTTTAACGTTTGGTTAACGCATCACCTTAATTCGCTTTCCATGGATTGGACAAAGCAAGAAGGCACGGACCCCGGAAGATTTATTGACTGGACAGATCCTGATGCCTTCATGTCGTTACAGAAGCAAGATGGGATAGGCGAAGAAGCCTTCCTGACCGGGGACAAGGTTTATATTTCCGGCGATGAAATCTTCAACATCAAAGTGGACCAAAATATCGGAGTCAGCGGTCTGGTTGTTGGATACTCCGCCGAGGAGGATGCGAATGATGCCCCCTTTTCATATAGCAGCGGACGCTACACCATTAGCGGTACTGGCGGTATCACGGCGTACAAGGAATATGCCTTTGGTGATTTTGTCTGTCGTCTGCCAGATAACACATGTGACAGTCCTGAGCTCAAACCGACCGGCAAGCTGGAAAAATACGGTGCCAGCACATTGACATTCAAGAATGAGGGCAACAATTGGTTCAATGAAGGGATTCATCTTTACGGCGGCGAGGTGCAGTTCACGCATGGCGGCCAACTCGGCGATGGAGGGAAGGGGGTAAATTTCTACGGTAATTCGAGGCTCCAGGCTTTGAAGGTTTTTGATCCAGATGATCCCGAAGAAGATGTCTTGTCACTGACAAACTTTTTCCGTGCGCACCGGGATAAGGAAAATAACATCATTGACCTGGGAAACTTTAGATATCAGTCGATAGGCGGAGTGCGCATTTATGATGAAGACAGCGGAGAGTTTAAAGAGGGAGATGCGTTTCATGTCGAGAGCGGAGCCACGATGGACGTCTATTCGTCGAACCAGCCTTATATATATGGTGCTCTGATACTTTACAATAACTTGCACGACCTGTTCGTTGAATCGGATGGGGTGTTCAATTATCATGGCGGCTTCTGGACCTCCTTCCTAAGCGGCATTGATGGGAAAGGTAAACTGAATCTTTACGCCAACACGGAAGATATGGGCTATTATGACCCCGGCTCTGTGGTGGAATTCCGGCGCGGTTTATTTGGTGAAAACCAGGCGTTTAATATGGGAACGACGAATGTTATAGGCTCCTTCAATTCTGGTAAAACCATATTTTTAAACCTGACTCGTGAAGACGGGGCTTCCCGCGTCGAATTCATAAACAGGAAAGAGTTCAGCATAGTAGGCAACAGTGACAACGGAAATGTCCACCTCGGGGCGTACTTGATGGGCGATGGTATAGTCAAAGCGGATGAAACAATCACCGTATCGAATTGGGCGGTATTGATGCCCGCCTCTTTTGGCGATCCTTCCCTTTCTCACACCACCCTCACCCTTGATGCACCGAATATTTATCTAGAAGATTTCGTGCTGGCCTACTGGGCCAACGATCCGCAAAGGCCCTTGAATACCGGTACTGATAAGATACCCACGAGCAACAACTCCCTGCTGTATCTCATTGGCGACCAAGTCACCCTGGAAAATGGCCTAGTATTTATCGGCACAGCGAACGGATTCGCGCCGTATGATTACCTGATCATCAAGTCGACTGATGGTTTTTTTAATATTAGAAACGATGAAGACTTGCAGAGTAATTTGACCGCCTGGGTGGACGGTTTTGACCTTGATGGCGTGGAGCCGCGCGGAAAATTCAGTTTTCATCTCGGCGGCGACCCCGATGCCAGCGGTCGTATAACCAATAAGGGGCATGGGGATAATGTATGGTTTACGCATGAACTCAATTCACTCTCCATGGACTGGACGGGGGTGGCTAGCAACAATTGGGCAGATTCTAACTTCGTGTCGTACCAAGGGGATGGTTTAGAACGTGCATATAAATTCCTGACTGGCGATAAGGTTTATATTTCCGGCACTACTGACTTCGACATCGACGTTACCGTGTTCAACCCCTTAAATCCCGAGAGCCCTAATATCATGGTCAGCGGTCTGGTTGTTGGAAAAAACGCCGGTATTGATGGCGTTGTCGACACCAGCGACAATACTTACACCATCTACGGTTCCGGAGGCATTACCGCGGATATGAAATCCGCCTTCGGCGAATATGTGAATAGTGGCGAAGACGATGAACTCATACCGACCGGCATGTTGCAAAAGTACGGC
>Ga0099364_10010655_pt1 | contig 12625 bp, 11 predicted proteins | sample TergutTh196P3_FD_73070 | JGI IMG/M metagenome (GOLD analysis project Ga0099364, IMG submission 73070) | Microcerotermes parvus P3 segment gut microbial communities from Pointe-Noire, Republic of the Congo - Th196 P3 | ecosystem: Host-associated > Arthropoda: Insects > Digestive system > Gut ... | reverse complement strand
CAGACAGAGCAGTTGACCCAAGTTACTAACGCGGCATTGCCGCTGTATCGCATGAGTTTGACAGAAAAGGAGTTAGAAGACATACAATCAGTGAGCCAGACATACTCGCAGATGTCCCCGGAAGACGCTGCGGTGATACTGACGGAGCTGGAAAACCCAAACTATGTAGCCACGATTCTATACTATATGAGAGAACGCAACGCCGCGCCGATACTTGCGGCAATGGAAACCGAATATGCCGCAGAGCTGACGGAAATCCTGCTGACCGGACAAGGGGCGGAGTAAATTTTTTCTTGACAAGCCTGCGGCTCATCGTGTATATTATACATATTCAGAGCATAAAAATTGAATATCATAAAAATGATGGTGCGCTATTTGCGATAATAGGGAATCAGGTTGGAATCCTGAACAGTCCTGCTGCCGTATGACGGAGCGACGTTTCATGTCCGGTTTTGCCGCGACAGCCATTGAGCCGGGAGGCTTGAGAAGGCGAAGCGTTTGCGATGAAGTTTAAGTCGGAAGACCTGCCTCATTTTATGCGGGGAAACCCGTTGCCGTAGTGGTTCACAGCGTATGGAGCGTTATGGTTTTTCAGATGGCCTGTTGCCCGGGCGGATTTTGTCCGTTCGTGGCCGGGGTTGCATGTTAAACGATGCCCTTTGCCTGATTACTTATCGGCACAGGGCGTTTTATATTTGAAGGAGAACACACAATGAAAAAAAGAATTATCGCAATCATATTGCCTGCGCTAATGTTGCTCTTTGCGTCAGCCTGTGCAGCTTCGCCGGCGACGAATGGAGGCAACATACCGCAGCAGCCGCCAAGCCAGGCAACGGGCGAAACCGCATCACCGGGCGCAGCAACCACCGAGCCGCCTGAGCCGCCATCGCCTGGCGCAACAAATGCCATAGAGCATGACCGCGAGGGGAACCCGGTCGCCCTGCCCGGGAGCATTGAACGGATAATCTCGCTAGGGCCGTCGAACACGGAAATCCTCATTGCGCTTGGCCTCGGAGGCAAAATCATAGCGGCGGACGACCAGTCAAGCAACATCGAAGGCCTGCCGGACGGGGCCGCGCTGTTCGACATGTTTGCCCCCGACGGCGAACAGATAGTCGCGCTCGCCCCCGATGCCATTATCGTGACCGGCATGAGCAGGGCGGGAGGCGCCAGCCCGCTTCAAATTGTTGAGGACGTCGGCATATGCGTGCTATACATACCCACGCCCGCAAGCATTGATGAAATAAAAGAAGACATCCGCTTCATCGCCGCCGTGGTGGGCGCGCAGAGCGAAGGCGAAGAAATCATCGGGCATATGGAGCGTGAGATAGGCCACGTCCAAAGCATTGGCGCCGGAATTGAGGAAAAGAAATCCGTATACTTCGAAATTTCCGCCGCGCCGTGGATGTACAGCTTTGGCAGCGGAGTGTTCCTGAACGAAATAATCGAACTCATTGGCGCTTCCAACATCCTCTCAGGCGAAACGGAGTGGCTCGCAGTCGGCGACGAGGCGGTTCTGGGCGCGAACCCCGATGTTATCCTCACATCCGTAAACTACATCGACGACCCGGTTGGAGAAATCATGGCAAGGCCCGGCTGGGGCGAAATCACGGCCATACAGAACAACGACGTCCACTACATAGACACGGACTCCAGCAACCGCCCTAGCCATAATATAGTAAACGCGCTCTGGGAAATTGCAAGAGCAGTGTATCCCGACTACTATTAGTTATGAAAACAAAAATCATCATTGCTTTGTGCGCCAGCTTGGTTGTGCTTTTGTTTGGGATTGCTTTGGGGAGCGTCTACATATCCCCGGGGGACATCTTCAGCATTATCGGGCATAGGGCGCTAGGGCTTGAACTGCCTGCCGGGGTTGGCGGCACCACGGTCTCCATAATGTGGGACATGCGCCTGCCGAGGGCATTAATAGCGTTTATCGCGGGCGCCGCGCTATCCGTGAGCGGGGCAGTCATGCAATCCGTGCTGCGGAACCCTCTGGCTTCCTCCTATACGCTTGGCGTGTCGTCGGGCGCGTCCCTCGGGGCCGCAATTGTCATTTTGTACGGCGTCACCATCCCCCTGATGAATGCTTTTACTCTTCCATTCGTGGGGTTCGTGTTCGGGTTTGGGACGATCCTGCTTGCCATATCTTTTGCATCGCGGCTTGACAGCCGCATGGAGAACAACACGATTATCCTCGTAGGGATGGTGTTCTCCCTGTTCATCAATGCCGTCACGACATTGATGGCGGCATTGTCAAGGGAGTACATGCAGCAGCTGGTATTCTGGCAGATGGGGAGCTTCTCCATGAGGGGCTGGCAGCCGGTTTTTATCCTGATGCCTGTTTTAGTTATTGGAGCCCTGTTCATAATATGCCACAACCGCGAGCTGGACATGATGACGTTCGGCGAAGAGCAGGCAAAGACCATGGGCGTCAGGCTCAGCCGCGTGAAATGGCTGCTGCTGCTTATGTCGGCGGCGCTGACGGGGAGCGTTATAGCTTTTGTCGGCGTGATTGGGTTCGTGGACCTGGTTGCGCCGCATATCGTCAGAAAACTGTTCGGGTCAACGCACAGGGTTGTTCTTCCCATGTCCGCATTGTTTGGCGGCGCGTTCATGGTCATTTGCGACCTTATAGCGCGGACAATAATATCCCCCAGCGAACTCCCTGTGGGCGTAGTAACCGCAATCCTAGGCGCACCATTTTTCGCATACATCTATTTCAGCAAAAGAGCGAAGAACAGATAGGGGTGAATTAAAATGTTGAAGCTGGATGGTGTTTGCGCGGGATATGATGGGGTGGACGTCATTCATGATATCTCGTTTTCCGTAAGCGCAGGCCAGAGATTGTCCATCATCGGGCCAAATGGATGCGGAAAGACGACGTTGCTACGGGCAATCGCCGGCGTCTTAGCTTATAGGGGCGACATCGTTGTGTGCGGGATGCCCGCCCGCAAGATGAAGCATAAGGAATTGACCCGAAAAATAGCAATGCTCGGGCAGTCCTCCGGGGTTTATTTTTCTTATTCCGTATTTGACACCGTCATGATGGGGCGTTATCTGCACATCAAGGACAAGCTTCTGGGTATGCCGTCCGATGAAGATAAAGCCTGCGTCATGCGCTGCCTCGAAGCCGTCGATTTGCTGGATGAGAGGGGCCGGGAGATAACCAAGCTGTCCGGCGGCCAGCTCCAGCGCGTTTTTCTAGCGCGCGCGCTGGCGCAAGAACCCGAGATTATCCTGCTGGACGAGCCAACGAACCACCTAGATCTAAAATACCAGATTGAATTGATGGAATACCTGGAAGAATGGGCAGCAAACGGCAACCGCACGATAATCGGCGTTCTGCATGATATCAATCTCGCTTTGCGCCTGGGGCGGCAGGTTCTGGTTATGAAGGCCGGGCGCATTCTTGCCCATTGCGACGTTGGCGACATCGTGGCAGGGAACCTCTTAAAAGAGACGTACGAAGTAGACGTAGCAGGGTATATGCGGGAGTCCCTTTCAATTTGGGGAGAACCGTGAGCGTCGGCAAATTGCCGCATTAAGCTTTTCGAACGCGGGGATGGTTCTTGCGTTCTCGCATGCTCCTATTCCAGAATGCTGATGCATCTATCCGCCAACTCCGCGGTTAGCTTTTTATATGTCTGAACGAAATGCTCTCCAAGCCCCTTTAAAGTCATGTCGTCAACGGCCGCTCTCCGCCCTCATCTCAATCTCGTCCCTGCCGAGGAACGCGAAGGCGGCCAAGGTTACGGCCTTCCCGCTGCCTATGTACTTTTTGTGGTACCCCCTGTCCTTTATCTGCCCCATCGCTTCGCCCAAAACCTTGTCGAAGAGCTTGCGCTTATGATCCTCGCTTGCGCCGTCCTCACATTTCTCGTATCCCAAATTAATGTCACAAATATACGGCTGATTATTCATCGCTGCATCCGTTTTTGTTGATTTGCCAGCGACCATAACGATTGCCGCCTATTCGCTGAATGATATTTTTGCTTTTAAGCACATCTAAATCACGCTGAATAGTTTTTGGGGCTACTTTTATTACTCCAGAGAGTTCGATTCTCGTTAGCGAAGGATTTTTAACTAACTCTTTAAGAATGGCTTGAAGCCGGTCGCCATTAATGGAGTCATCCAATGGGTCACCCATCGAGTCATCCATCGAGCCATCCATCGAGTCATCCATCGAGTCATCCATCGAGTCATCCATCGAGTCATCCATCGAGCCATCCATCGAGCCATCCATCGAGCCATCCATCGAGTCATCCATTGAGCCACCCATTGAGCCACCCATTGAGCCACCCATTGAGCCACCCATTAAGCCACCCATTGAGCCACCCATTGAGCCACCCATTGAGCCACCCATTGAGCCATCCATTGAGCCATCCATCGAGTCATCCAATGAGTCATTAATAGCGCCAATGGCGTATTTTTCCAGTTCTGTTCCATAGTTTAGATTGAATAGCGTTATCCTAAACATCGTTTCATTTGAGTAAAACTCAGGTTGGCGCTCTTTTCCATCGTATCCCTGCAATATCTTCTTCAGGCCTGTCCCGCGACGTTCCGCGTAGTCAATTCGCTGGAATACATCTGCAAGGATGGGGTTGCGGCGTGTTGAAGCTACTGATTTCAAATCAAGTTCCTGAATCGGCTTGTTGTCATACATCCCTCCGGGTGATGTTATTTCGATACGGTCATCATAAATGCCTATATGAACTTCCGTGCCGGGCAAGATATAGCTTCTGTGAATTAATGCGTTCGTCAAAGCCTCGCGGAGTGCTTCTTTGGGGTAATCCGGGTAGTTTTTTCTCAGCATACCTTCCACATTCCACATTACCCTGTTATGCTTGCCCATGAAGTCAACTCCGTTTTGTACAAGCATTAATACATTTGCAGAGAACTCCGCGTCATCTATCGCATCAATCAAACCGGTGCCCATGGTCAGCCCGCCCCAGCGTGTGCAAAACACGCGGGAATTATATACAGGGCAGTAATCAGCAAACAATGCGCCGGCGTTAGTGAGCGTACCGTCATTTTTTAACAACCCAAATGATATCAGGTCATCGGGCAAGGTGATTGAGTTCCCTGTGTGTTTGTTATATGCGGAATTAAGCATTGTGAAGCTATGAGCCGCATATTTGTATTCGCTATCCATAGCGTCAAATGTCCGGTTGCTTCCCTTGAGTATTAATTCAGTCAGTATGCGGTCTGTCGCCTTGACGCTCTCGTTGCCGGAGCGGTAGTAAGCGGTGCGGTTATCGCCGGATTTAACATAATACGGCGTGCTTATGCCGCTCTTTATCACAAGACGGAGTATCTCTGCATTTTCTATCAACATCGGCTCTAAGGTATAAAGCAAAGACGGCTCAATCCGGGCGACGATGAACTCGCTGATTTTATCAGCAGTATATTTCGCATCGGCAAGACCAATCGCCGCGCCATCATCGGACACGCCGAAATAAAGGCTCCCACCGAACCCATTTGCAAATGCGCTCACGCTTTTCAGCCAACTGTTAGGGTTTTTCTCTTCGAGCATTAACTTAAAATCATGCTCGGTCGCTTCGGCAATTAGAATTTCCTTAAGTGTTTTCATAAGCGCCCTCATCTGTCATTTTGCATCAGTGTCTGGATTGCTTCGCTAACGCTCGCAAAGACGTGGAAGCAGATGCCCTACCGCGTTTCTCCCAAATTAAAGTCACAAATATCTTGCAATCGCCAATAACATATGTTATTGTAAGTAAGATAGGCCATAACAACGGGCCGCAGCGACCGTGACGGTCTGATCCACCATCACGGCGAATGTAGGGACTACAGTATAAAGCACATGCCTACAATCACGGGAAATCCCGCCGCCCCGGTGGAATCAGTATACCCTTTTGCACGGGTATTTTCAAGCTGATTTTTCCGCCATGCGGATGGCTGCATTTCCGTATGCAACGCTGAAAGCATTTTCAGGCGCGTAGGCAAGGCAATAATGCCCTCCTGCGCGCCTTTTGTTATGGTCTGATGAAATAAAGAAGGGAATTACCTGTCATGAAAAAAGTCTCATTTATCCTAGCGCTAATCGTATTGCTGTCCGTTGCCGCCTGCGCATCGCCCGACCAAATCCCGCGCGTTTTGCCTGACATACCTGGCGATTCCTACACAAACGGAAGCCCACAATCTAACGCGGTTCCGATTCCATCGGTAGACATCGGCATCTCCCCGGTATCGAGCGGCGCAGAACGCTGGGAGTATAAAGTGGTAATAATTGACGGTTTTTTATTTAATACGTTTGAGGCCAGTAGATACGAAGAACGCTCTGAAAATAGCTCTGATAGAAGGACTTATTATGAGTATGACGTTGCGGAAATAAACCGCATGGGTGCAGAAGGCTGGGAGTTGGTAAATACTGAACGCGATTCTTCTTCATCTTTTCGTGTTATGTTATTCTTCAAGCGCCGCCTGCAATAAACCCATTTCCGCACCGTACCACATTTATACAGCATTAAATATCAGACATTGCCGACTATGCCATTTCAAGCCCGTGCAAAACGCAGTATGCCCGGCACTGCGTTTCGCACACAACAAAAACGCAACAGCGCTTAACAAGCTCTGGATATGCATTCATGCCAACAATCATACGATATAGTTTTGCTGCCTTTGCCAGTATTGCGGCTTTATTGGAGTTACACCACGATAACTGATTGGCAAGCAGATTCTTGTACGCTACTTCAGACTTGTCATCTTTCTTCAATATTTTCATATCTACAGCGACAAGGCAGCTCGGATGAATGGGGATCATGTTGTTGAGGTTTATCGCGCCCCACTCGCCGCCGTTTATTTTTATGAAATCAACCTGGTTTTTCATCCTTTTATGCTTCGGTTTGGGTGAAGTCAGCGGCGCAAAATAGTCGAATCCGCTAACGGTAAGCAGGATTCCGACAAAGGGGCGTGTGCTTTTTTCGTTTTGAATGTACGGAACGCACGGGTCAGATTGCCTCAAAAACTCACAATACCCGGCATCAACGTGGTAGAGCTTCAGATTCACTCAAATCCTCCAAGCTAGTGCTGCTCGGCGTAAGTAGAGTGCCATCATTAGCGAGCAGAAATTTCAAAATGCAAGGAAGTGACGACGCGCGTACTCTGTGTACGAAAGGAGGAACTGACGCAGCAGTTTGGAATTTATGCCGCTAAGGGTGGTGCTTTACTTACGCCGGGCTGCACTAGCCGAAACAATAAGTGCGGAGACCTTCTGAGCAGTTACCAAATATTTTACTTGCCTTTTTCCGGATGATGGCATATAATGACGCCGAGAAGGCTTTTGAAGAGGGGATATGCAGTGGACGTAAGGCCGATTGGAGTCTTTGATTCAGGGCTTGGCGGGCTTACGACGGTGAAAAGGCTTGCCCTGTGCCTGCCCGGCGAGGATATTATTTATCTCGGCGATACGGGTAGGGTGCCGTACGGTTCGCGCTCGGAGGAAACAATAATCAAATACGCCTGCCAGGATGCGGCGTTCCTCATGCGCCATGATATCAAGGCTATTGTTGTAGCCTGCAACACCGTTTGCTCATCAGCCATGCATATACTCAAGGACAGATATGAAATACCGCTCTTTGAAGTGATAAGCGCTCCGGCGCAGGCGGCTGCCCAGGCCACAAAGAACGGAAAAATCGGCGTAATCGGCACAACGGCGACAATCCGCAGCGGCGTCTATGAGTCTCAGCTGAAAGAAATATCGCCGCGGCTGCAAGTCATTTCCGCACCATGCCCGCTATTTGTCCCGCTTGCGGAAAACGGCAGGACAGGCGCGGAAGACATAGCTGCCTTGGCCATAGCCGAGGATTACCTCGCAGGATTGCGGGAGTCCGGGATAGACACGCTGATAATGGGTTGCACGCATTACCCGTTGCTGCGCGGCGTGATTTCAAAGGTAATGGGGGACGGGGTGGCGCTCATAGATTCAGGGGCGCAAACGGCAAAGCGCGTAGCGGAAGCGCTCGGCTGCATGGGAATGCTATCGCCGGCCAGCTCGGGTGGAGAGGTTAAATACTTCGTGACGGACAGCGCTGAGGGGTTTTCGCACCTCGCCACGTTTTTTCTTGAATCAACCGTTGACGGCAGGGTCGAGCAGATATCACTTGAGTAAGGACAGGTCATAATTATGAGAAAAGCGATGATTTCTATAAAAGGGTTGCCGGCGTATTCGTACAACGAGGACGACGGCTACGAATTGATGACCGATGGGGAGTATCTCAGCAAGGACGGGATTTCTACGTTCAGTTATTTTGAAAGCGAGCTCACGGGGCTTGACGGGCTTATCACGACATTCAATGTCGAGCCCGACCGCGTTGTTTTGAGCCGCGGCGGAGACATGAGCGGCGAAATGATTTTTTCCGAGAAGCAGAAGCATAATTTCCTGTACGAGACGCCTTTCGGTTCGATAATGATGGGAATAGACACCCACAGCATTCAAAGGAACCTGCGCGACGACGGCGGCAGCCTCGAGATTCGCTACGATATCGAGGTAGACAATATGTCGGTGAGCCAGAACCTATTCCACATAGACATAAGGACGTTGCCGCAGTGATAGAGAGATTTGGTAACTTAGCGACTCGGAACGTGAATAAAAATCAAGATAATTGCAGTCGCTAAGTTAAAATTATGAATTTTGAATTATGAGTTATGAATTAGATGTGCTGTGAGTTCTCCTCACCACAAACTCAAAATTCATAATTCAAAACTCGAAATTTGCGGTCGAAGACCGCTTTAGGAGGGGTGATGGTTGGATATTATTGCTAAAACTAAGGGGCAGATCGATGAGTTGATAAATGCTGCTTGTGAGAAAGCTCGCGCTGCGGGGACGCTTCCTGCGGGCGGGCTATTATCGGGCTCGGTCGAGATTCCGCGCGAAACATCGCATGGCGATTTTGCGGCGACGCATGCGATGGCGGCGGCAAAAGAGCTTAAAGCGCCGCCTAGGAGAATTGCCGAGGCGCTCTTAGATCAGATTGAGCTTGACGGCACGTTCTTCCGATCTGCTGCGGTAGCCGGGCCCGGGTTCATCAACTTTTTTTTATCCGAAAAATGGTACGGGGATGTTTTGCGGGATGTCGAGGCGGGCGGCAGCAACTATGGCTCCCTTGATATCGGCAAGGGGCAGCGCGTTATGGTCGAGTTCGTCTCGGCGAACCCCACAGGCCCGATGACGATAGGCAACGCCCGGGGCGGCGTCCTGGGCGATACGCTGGCGGCCGTCCTGGAAAAGGCGGGGTATGACGTATGGCGCGAGTTTCTTGTCAACGATGCCGGCAATCAGGTGGATCTGTTCGGCCGCTCTATAGATGCGCGGTATATGCAGCTTTGCCTCGGGGAGGAAAACGTTGAGTTCCCCGATGATGGCTATCACGGGGACGATATCAGGGAGCTGGCGAAACTTATCTATGACACCGACGGCGACAGGTTCAAGGACTTGCCCGCTGAGGTCCGCTCTGCGCAGTTTGCCGGGTTCGCGCTGCCTAGAAATGTCGCGGGGATGAAAGAGGATCTCGAACGCTACCGCATATTTTTTGATGAATGGTTCCATGAAAGCCGCATGCACGAGAGCGGTTACATCGCGGAGACGGTCAAGCTGCTGGACGAAGGCGGCCTGCTTTATGAGAAAGACGGCGCGCTCTGGCTGCGGAACATTGACTTAGGCGCGGATAAGGATGAGGTGCTGCTCCGTGCGAACGGGTTTTACACATATTATGCTGCGGATATCGCTTATCACCGCGATAAGCTTGCGCGCGGGTTTGACAGGATCATTGATGTCTGGGGCGGCGACCATCACGGTCATGCCAAGCGCATGAAAGCCTCGCTGTCCTCAAAAGAACTGGGCGAGGCTCTGGGTGTGGATGGGAATAAGCTTGATTTCCTGCTCATGCAGATGATGCGATTGACGCGTGACGGCGAAACCATCAAGGTGTCCAAGCGCACGGGCAAGGCTATCACTCTCGGGGATTTGCTCGATGAGATTTCCGTCGATGCGTGCAGGTTTTTCTTCTGCGCCAAACCGGACAGCCACTTCGACTTCGACCTCGGCGTCGCCGTCAGGCAGGACAGCGAAAACCCGGTTTATTACGTCCAGTATGCCCATGCCCGCATACACAGCCTGGTCTCGATGCTGGCGGCTGACGGTTACGCCGTTCCCGGTTGCGGCGGGATCGACGCATCCTTGCTCGCGGCTGCGGAGGAGCTGGAGCTGATTAAGCAAATTGCGCTCCTGCCGGAGGAAATCAAGGCCGCAGCGCGTGACTATGATCCTTCAAAGATAAGCAAATACGTGATAGAGCTGGCGGCAAGGTTTCACAGGTTCTATTACGCTTGCCGCATAAGGGGCGAGGAGCGACCGCTTCTGCTGGCAAGGTTGAAGCTGGCTGAAACCGCGCGGGCGGTAATAAGGATTTGCTTAGAGTTGCTAGGCGTATCGGCGCCGGAAAAAATGTAATGTAAAATTATTCAAACATAACAAGATTCGCGCCGGCTTTTTCGGCGATTTCGGTGCACTCGCGGGAAAAACCCGAGCATGAGAAAAGGTAAAAATGGATTTTGCGGTAGTTGAAAGGCCTGCTGCGCAGGATGAGCGACTCCAGGGCATCGGCTCCCGCAGGGTCGTCGGACCATACGCAGTCGCCGAAAACTGCGCTGTCGTCATTGGAGTAAGCGACGATAGGCAGAAAGACAGGCTCCTTATTCACAGGGTTGACACCCCACCAGCGCCCGAACTCGACCGCATATATCGGCAGACGCCCGGAGGAGTTCCGCTGCTCCAGCCATTGCCGGCAAATATCCTCGAATGCTTTTTTCATGAACACGGGCATATCCTGGGCTATGCCGCGCCAGATCCTGGAAGCGCCGCCGGAGCGTATCAGCGAAAGGTTATCAGGCACGAAGCGGAACCAAAAACGGAACATCGAGTCGCTTATTTCGTAGATGGTCTTTTTCCCTGCCTTTTCGGTGATAGGCGTGTGCTTTGAAACGATGTCAAGCGTGATGAGGTTCCTAAGATAAGCGGTGCATGCTGCCGTGTCAAGGCCGACGGCTTCGGAAATCTCGGAGTTCTTGCTGCTGCCGGTTGCAATCGCCCGGAGCACAGCGTTATAGTATGTTGGGTCGCGTACCTCGCGCCTTATGATGTTGGCGGGCTCTTCAAACAGAAAGGAAGATGTGTCGAAAAAACTGCGCCTTATGTTTTCCTCGATAGGCAGGTCGGGGGTCATGAACTCCATGTACTTTGGTATCCCGCCCGTTACTCCATACAGGATTGCAATGTCATAGAGCGAATAGTTGCTGTAGTACTGCCTCGTTTCAAAGAAGGTGAAGGGCGGAAGATTGATCTGCGCCGTGCGGCAGACGTGAAAAGGGCTGTCGAACCCGACGGATTCCTTGCCGATGACAGGTACGGATGAACCGCAAATGACAAGCATCAGCTGGCTGTATTTGAGGTTTTTTTCTATTTGCCGGCAAATAATATCCGAGATGTTCCGATGGCACTGCGCAAGGTACTGGTAGTCGTCAATAATCAGCAGGACGCGCTTTGATTGCGCGAACCAGCAAACACGCTCGAACAGCACTTCGTAGCTGTCGGAATCCCGCGCGCCGGGCATCGGGTTATGCCCGTATGAGTCCACGCAGCGGGAAAAGTTATGAAGATTCTCCGGGCTGCATGTTTCCTGAGCCGAAAAGAATATTACCTTCTTGTCCTTCATGAACTCACAGAGCAATGCGGTTTTCCCTACGCGCCGGCGTCCGTGCAGGACAACGCACTCGAACTTTTTGCTCGCATATAGCCCGTCTAGCTTTTTTATCTCCGCGTCCCGTCCTGCAAATTTACGCATTCTTTATTTCTTCCCTTTATTGTACCCGCTTTTGCGGCGTTTGTTGTAGTGCTTCTTCTTCTTTTCGCCTTCAGGCGGGAGATGGCGTACCGGCAGCGTTATTTTTTCGGATTCTTCCGCGTGGGGCCGGTTCATGGCGTCAGAGCTTTGCCTTTTTTTGTTCTCGGGAGGCTGTTTGCGCTCCTGCGGGTGCTTGCGTTCTTGGGTAACGCCCTTCTTGGGGCTGCGCGCATCCTGGTTCCTGCCGCCTGATCCTTGACCCTTCGGGTCCTTTGCGCCCTTAGAACCCTTCGCGCCGCCTGAGCCGTGACCCTTGCCGCCTGACCCCTGGCTTTTGCCGCCCGATCCCTGACCTTTCGCGCCCTTTGGGCTTTTTGCGCTGCCCCACGGCTCATGCGCCTTGCCCGCCGGCTCCTGGCCTTTTTTTGCATCGGCTGCCTGCTTGCTGTCGCGCAGGGGCTGCCGGTTCGCTTCGAAAATGCGTTCTAGCTCAGGCGGGGGGGAGGTGGTAAACCCAGCTTCCTCCAGCCGTCCTTCGGCCTTGGCGGCGATATACTCCTGCCGGCGCCCCTTGCCGCCGAGCACGGCAAGTTCGTCGAAGGTGAAGGTTTTCAAAGTCGTGTCAACCCCGTCCTCAAGGCGTACTTTTGCGTTGCCGCGAAGCAGGTTGACATTGACGATTGTGCCCTTGCCGAATGGGGTGTCTACGAAAGCGTCGTTTTTTGGGGCTTTTTTCACCAGTTCCTCATATGCGGCTTCCT
>Ga0099364_10010654_pt1 | contig 12625 bp, 13 predicted proteins | sample TergutTh196P3_FD_73070 | JGI IMG/M metagenome (GOLD analysis project Ga0099364, IMG submission 73070) | Microcerotermes parvus P3 segment gut microbial communities from Pointe-Noire, Republic of the Congo - Th196 P3 | ecosystem: Host-associated > Arthropoda: Insects > Digestive system > Gut ... | reverse complement strand
TGAAATTCTTTCAAAAAAGAAAAAGGAACTGACAAAAACCCCTTGGCTGCTTAAAATAAAGAATTCCATTAGCGTTGTGGATTACCGGAAATAAAACCGCACAATCGTGGGTGCGCAACGGAGAAAAATCGAGTATTTACGAATTAAAAGCATACGTTGAAAATATTTTACGTCGCTTAGGATTCGATTTGCAACGCTTGGTTTTTGGCGAATATGCTGACGAATTATTGAGCGAAGCGCTGACCATTCACACTAAATCGGGCGTTCAGCTCAGTGTCTTCGGAACAGTGAGCAAAAAACAACTCAAAGCATTTGATATTGAAAACGATGTTTTCTACGCCGATTTCTGTTGGGATAAACTGCTGAAAGAAGTGCGCAAAAACAAAGTTACTTACACCGAAATTCCGAAATATCCCGAAGTAAACCGCGATTTATCGTTGTTGATCGATCAATCGGTACAATTTGCCGAAATAGAAAAAATAGCCCGTGCGACAGAAAACAAATTGCTGAAAGAAATCAGCCTGTTTGATGTGTATCAAGGCAAAAATCTCGAAGCCGGTAAAAAATCATACGCCGTAAGTTTCGTCTTGCAAGATGAAACCAAAACACTCACCGACAACCAAATTGATACCATTATGACGAAGATAATGAAAAATTTGGAAAATAAATTGGATGCGAAGATTAGATAGCAACAAAAATGGTTTTACCTAATGTATAATAAGGCGCAACGTTCTACTTTAACGTTGCGTCTTATTGTTTTTCGGTATTAATACCTAAACACTGCATTTTTAATACAAAAAAATCCGTTTTTTGTTTTTTTTTCTAAATATACAAATTAACTTAGCCCCGTTTTTGTTTTGGTAGAAAAATCATTGAAGTTTGTACTAAAAACAAAAATTAATCGTTGAGATTATATTAACCTTATAATTACTATGACAGCAAAAGCAGGATATATTACCCAAGTTATTGGTCCCGTGGTCGATGTGTGCTTTGACAAGGGTGCAGGAATGGATTCGGTGCCTCAAATTCACGAAGCGTTGGAAATTACCCGCGAAAACGGGACAAAATTAATTGTTGAATGCCAACAGCACATTGGCGAAGAAACAGTGCGTACCATCGCAATGGACTCTACCGACGGATTGATGCGCGGTATGACAGCCATTCCCACAGGCAGTCCCATTACAATGCCTATCGGCGAACAAATTAAAGGACGTCTACTTAATGTTATCGGCGATGCTATCGACGGTATGTCGCAACCCGACAAAAAGGGTGCATATCCTATCCACAGAGACCCACCCAGATATGATGAATTATCTACTTCCAAAGAAGTTCTTTTTACCGGAATTAAAGTTATCGACTTATTGGAGCCTTATTTAAAAGGTGGGAAAATCGGTCTTTTCGGTGGCGCCGGCGTAGGAAAAACGGTGCTCATTATGGAACTTATCAACAACATTGCCAAAGGTTATAACGGCTACTCGGTTTTTGCCGGAGTAGGCGAACGCACCCGCGAAGGGAACGATTTACTCCGCGAAATGATTGAATCGGGCGTTATCCGCTACGGCAAAGAGTTTGAAGAAGAAATGCACAAAGGCAATTGGGATTTATCCAAAATAGATAAAGACGAATTGGCAAAATCGCAGGCAACGTTGGTTTTCGGACAAATGAACGAGCCGCCCGGCGCGCGTGCTTCCGTGGCATTGTCGGGATTAACTGTAGCCGAAGCGTTCCGCGACGAAGGCGGGAAAAGCGGTAGTAAAGACATTTTATTTTTTATAGATAATATTTTCCGTTTTACGCAAGCCGGTTCCGAGGTATCGGCGTTGCTTGGTCGTATGCCTTCTGCCGTAGGTTATCAGCCTACATTGGCAACAGAAATGGGCACCATGCAAGAGCGTATCACATCAACGCGGAACGGTTCTATTACTTCCGTTCAAGCGGTTTACGTTCCGGCAGACGACTTAACTGACCCGGCACCGGCAACCACTTTCTCGCACTTAGATGCAACAACGGTGTTGAGTCGTAAGATTTCAGAGCTTGGTATTTATCCTGCTGTTGACCCGTTGGAATCGACCTCACGAGTACTTGATCCGAGCGTTATCGGGCAAGAACATTACAATACAGCACAACGCGTAAAAGAGTTGTTGCAACGTTACAAAGAATTACAAGATATTATTGCCATTTTGGGAATGGAAGAGCTTTCTGATGACGACAAGTTAGTCGTACAGCGTGCTCGCCGCGTACAGCGTTTTCTTTCGCAACCATTTTATATGGCAGAAGCTTTTACGGGAACGCCCGGCGTGATGGTGCCGATAGAAGAAACAATTCGCGGTTTTAACATGATTATGGACGGCGAAGTGGATAAGTATCCCGAAGCAGCTTTTAACCAAGTAGGCACCATTGACGACGCCATTGAAAAAGGCGAAAAAATCTTAAAAGAGTTACAATAATGTTATTAACCATCATATCGCCCGAAAAAACCATTTTCAAAGGTGGAAGTGTAGAAAGCGTAACCGTGCCCGGTAAAAAAGGACAATTTACCGTGCTAGAAAATCACGCGCCTATTATATCTACGTTGAACAAAGGCGATGTTGTGTATATGATTAACAATGATGAGCATAAAGTTGCCATTAGTTCGGGTTTATTGGAAGTAAACAAAAATAATGTAACGATTTGTGTTGAAGAAAATAAAAACCAACCAACATAAGCGATGTTGAATACAAAAAAATATTTTTTGTCGTTATTTTTACTGCTGTTGGCACTTACGCTACCTGCCGTTTTGATAATAAAGAACAATTTTTTTGATTGGTTTTTAGCTATTCCCTGTTTTTTCCTTGTATTAGGTATTGCGTTTTATATTTCGATGAACAGGCTGACAAAATCGACAAGAAAAAGTAGTTTTGTGAATTATTATATGGTTACATTGTTTTCAAAATTTTTTGTTTCAATCATATTTATAGTACTTTATTTGCTGTTCATCAAAGAGCAAATTTTGATATTTATTGTTAGTTTTTTCATTTATTACATCGTCTTTTCAGTGTTTGAAACAAATATGTTTTTACAGCTTAACAAAAAAAGTGTTAGTGAAAAAAAATAAAATATATAAAAGTCTATTGCTGATTATGCTGTTGTCGGTTAGCTCGTTTTCGTGGGCGGGTGGTGGCTCAAGTGATGGCAAATTCAACGCTTCCGATTTCATTCTCGGACACGTTGGCGATGAATATGAATGGCATATTACAACTCTCGGCGGTAAACATCTTTCCATTCCGCTCCCGATTATTGTATATAGCAAAGATAAAGGATTGAACGTTTTTATGTCTTCGCACCTTCATCACGGCGAATACGATGGTTATTATCTCGCGAACGAAGGCACTTATAAAGGAAAAGTAGTAGAAAAAAATGCACAAGGGGAAGAAGTGCGTCCTTGGGATTTTTCGCTGACCAAAAACGCGGCATCATTATTATTAAGTTCCGCATTACTAATTCTAATTGTGCTGTATGTTGCCAAATGGTATAAAAAAGACAACATGAAAGCGCCGACAGGATTTCGCGGAACTTTTGAAATGCTGATGTTTTTTATTTACGATGACCTAATAAAACCATCGGTTGGAAAAGATTACAAGAAGTTTGCACCCTATTTATTGACCGTCTTTTTCTTTATCTTTTTCAATAATTTGTTAGGATTAATTCCACTATTTCCGGGCGGAGCAAATTTAACGGGAAATATTGCCGTTACGTTGTTTTTGGCTGTATGTACCTTTTTAGTCACAAATTTTTTCGGAACAAGAGAGTATTGGAGAGAAGTTTTTTGGCCCGATGTGCCAGCTTGGCTCAAAGTGCCGGTTCCGTTGATGCCGCTTATCGAAATAATCGGAGTATTGACAAAGCCATTCGCACTAATGATGCGTCTTTTTGCCAATATGTTGGCAGGACACATGATTGTGCTCGTATTAATGAGCTTAATATTTATTTTCACAGCAATGATGGGCGTTATAGCCGGTTCGGGTGTTGCCGTTATATCCATCACGTTTTCTATCTTTATGATAATGATTGACGTATTGGTTTGTTTCATTCAAGCGTACGTGTTTACCATGCTTTCCGCTATTTTTATTGGAATGGCGAGAGTAGAACCGCACCATCAAAAGCATTAATAAAAGAATATGTCCGATTTGCAAAAAACATTATCCGAAATTGACGAGTTACAAAACGCATTAAGCGTTTTGCGCCCTTTACCTTCGGAAGTGGTCGGAAAAATTCGGCAAGCCTTTGATATTGAATATACATACGAGAGCAACCGCATTGAGGGGAATACGCTGACGCTACAAGAAACAGCGTTGGTGATTAATGAAGGAATGACGATTGCGGGTAAGTCAATGCGTGAACATTTGGAAGCGATAAACCACGCAGAAGCTGTGGAGTTTATCAAAGAAATGGCGAACGGCGATATTGAAATTTCCGAACGCATGATAAAAGATATTCATGCGTTGGTTTTGCGAGGTATTGACAGACAAAACGCGGGTATTTACCGCAACGTACCGGTGATGATTAGCGGCAGTCGATACATTCCACCGCAACCGTACTTGATTGTACCACAAATGGAAATGTTCATTGAAGAATACAAAAAGTTGGAAAGCAAGGGTGAACACGCGGTTGTAATTGCAGCGTTTTTGCACGACGAATTGGTAAAAATCCACCCATTTATTGATGGTAATGGACGAACTTCGCGCCTTTTGATGAATTTATATCTATTGAGCAAAGGTTATATAATTGCCAATATAAAAGGTAATTACGAAGATAGAATACAATATTACACTGCGTTGGAAAAATCACATATCGAAAATGAGCCAATTGATTTTTACAAACTTATGGCGGAAGTCGAAAAAGAAGCATTACAGAAATATTTAAACATTTTACAATAAAAAAATCACAAACCATTAAAAATTTAAAAATATGTTATTAACAGTATTATTACAAGCAGCTGCAGCAAGTGGCGCATTAGCAAAATTCGGTGCCTGTATAGGAGCAGGAATCGCAGTATTGGGCGTTGGTTTAGGAATCGGGCGCATCGGTGGACAAGCAATGGAAGCAATGGCACGTCAACCAGAATCTATCAGTGACCTTCGCAGTAATATGATTGTTGCCGCCGCATTGATTGAAGGGGTTGCTTTCTTTGCTATTATTGTTTGCGCGTTGGCGTTTTTCTTATAATTCGGTAGATTATGAGTTTGTTTATTCCCGAAACAGGATTATTGTTTTGGATGCTGTTAGCATTCGGAGTCGTGTTTTTTGTGTTGGCAAAATACGGCTGGCCCGCTATTATCGACATGGTTGAAAAACGAAGTGATTTTATCAACAATGCCATAAAAGAAGCCGAAGAAGCTCATTCGCAGTTGGAAAATATAAAAATTACCAGCGATGAAATTCTTTCCGATGCACGTCAAAAACAATTGGAAATTTTGCAGGAAGGCGCTTCTATTAAAAACAAAATGATAGAAGATGCCAAGAAGCAAGCTACGGTCGAAGCAAATAAAATCATTCAATCGGCGCAGGTATCTATTCAAAAAGAAAAAGAAGAAGCATTGAAAGATGTTCGCAAGCAAGTAGCCGCGCTTTCGTTGGATATTGCAGAAAAAATTATGCGCCAACAGCTTAAGCATAACGACTCCGAACAAATGAAATTGATAGATAAATTGCTCGAAGAAATGAATATTTCGCAATCATAAAAATAATTCTAAGATTTCAGAATTCAAAGATTCCAAAATTGAATTTTTGAATCTTGAAATTTTTGAATCTTGAAATAAAAAAAATGGATATAGGAACAATTTCGATAAGATATGCACGGGCATTGCTGATGGTGGCTCAAGACAATAAGACTGAAGACTTGGTTTACCAAGAAATGAAGTCGTTGGCTGACGTTTACCTTGGCAATCAAGATTTGAAGCCGTTTTTCGAAAATCCTATCGTTACTTCGGAGCAGAGAATCAATATTCTGACTATTGCGGCAGGAAAAATTCCGGGGAAAACAATCAGCCAAACGACTGAAAATTTCCTTCGATTTATCGTAGAAAAGAAAAGAGAAAATTTCGTTCTTTTTATGGCAATGTCGTATATGGAACTGTACCGGAAAGCGAAAAATATTATTTCGGCTGAAGTTACTTCTGCACAAAAACTCGATGAAAAAATGCTTTTGTCGCTGTTGGCTTTTATCAAAAAAGATTATCCGGACAAAACGGTTCAGCTACACACCAAAATCAACGAAGAACTTATCGGCGGTTTTGTGTTGAATGTCGAAAACGAGAAATTTGATGCAAGCGTATCAGGCGAACTAAAAACGATAAGAAAAGAATTTATGTTACACCAAGATGATGCCCGCGTTTAATTCGGGAATCATTAAAATGAATAAAATATATGTCGGACATAAAACCAAGTGAAGTTTCAGAAATTCTGAAAATGGAACTCGAAGGCATAGCGAACCAAAAGCAGTTTGAAGAAATTGGCACCGTGCTAACTATTGGCGACGGCGTTGCCCACATTTACGGGTTGGACAAAGTGCAATCGAACGAGTTGATTGAGTTTGAAAACGGCGCGATGGGCGTTGTGCTGAACCTCGAAGAAGACAACGTTGGAGCCGTATTGCTGGGTTCTGCCACTCAAATTAAAGAAGGTTTTGAGGTAAAACGCACAGGTAAAATTGCATCGATAAAAGTTGGCGAAGGATTGCTCGGGCGCGTTGTAGATACGCTCGGAAATCCCGTAGATGGCAAAGGACCTATCGAAGGTGAACTTTTTGAAATGCCGTTGGAAAGAAAAGCGCCGGGCGTTATTTTCCGTCAGCCGGTTAACGAGCCATTGCAAACGGGAATCAAAGCCATCGACGCTATGATTCCGATTGGTCGCGGACAGCGCGAATTGATTATCGGCGACCGCCAAACGGGAAAAACATCTATCGTTCTTGATGCGATTATCAACCAACGCGCCAATTACGAAGCGGGAGAGCCTGTTTATTGTATATACGTAGCGGTAGGACAAAAAGGTTCTACGGTTGCTAATATTCAGCGCACATTAGAAGACCATGGCGCAATGGATTACACCACTATTGTTTATTCAGGTGCGTCTGACTCGGCGGCTATGCAGTTCTATTCTCCTTATGCAGGAGCAACGATTGGCGAGTTTTTCAGAGACACTGGTCGTCATGCATTAATTATATACGATGATCTTTCAAAACAAGCCGTGGCATATCGCGAAGTTTCATTGGTATTGCGCCGTCCACCCGGACGCGAGGCATATCCGGGCGATATTTTTTATTTGCACTCACGCTTACTCGAACGTGCGGCAAAAATCGTTTCGTCTGACGAGGTAGCAAAAAACATGAATGACCTACCCGATTCTATCAAACACTTGGTAAAAGGCGGCGGTTCACTCACAGCTTTGCCGTTGATTGAAACGCAGGCAGGCGACGTTTCAGCTTACATTCCGACAAACGTTATTTCGATTACCGACGGGCAAATTTTTCTCGAAGCCGACTTGTTTAATGCGGGAATCCGCCCTGCGATTAACGTTGGGATTTCTGTTTCGCGCGTGGGCGGTAATGCTCAAGTAAAAGCGATGAAAAAAGTTGCCGGAACATTGAAACTTGACCAAGCGCAATTCCGCGAACTTGAAGCATTTTCAAAATTCGGTTCTGACCTTGATGCCGCCACAAAATCGATACTGGACAAAGGGGTAAAAAATGTGGAAATATTGAAACAATTGCCCTATTCGCCTATTGCCGTAGAAAAACAGATTGCGATTATTTATTGCGGAACAAAAGGGTTATTGGCAGACGTTTCCGTCAATCACGTATCATTGTTCGAGAAAAAATTAATCGAAAGATTGGAATTAAAATACCAAGAAAAAGTGTTGGACGAGCTTAAAAAAGGAAATCTGACAAACGAAATAACCGACATATTAGACCAAGAAGCAAAAGACGTTGCCAAGGAATTAAAATTGTTGAGCGGCGGTGTTGATTCTGTGTTGATTTAAAAGGTACATAATGGCATCATTAAAAGAAATAAGAAGCAGGATAAAATCGGTTTCATCGACACGTAAAATTACGAGCGCGATGAAAATGGTTTCGGGTGCGAAGTTGAAAAAAGCGCAGCGAGCCATCGAAAATTCCATTCCTTATGTATCAAAACTTTGTTCTATTGTTGATAATTTTATCATTTCATTAGACGATGACCAACTTCCTGCATTATCGCGCGAAAGAGAAGTGAAAAAAGTCGCCATTATCGTTGTGTCGTCGAACAACAGTCTTTGCGGAGCGTTCAACAGCAATGTGCTAAAGGCTTTTGTGAGCACGTATAAAGATTACCGAAGTGAGAAAAAAGAAATTATTGTGTATCCGATAGGAAAAAAAATAACAGAATCGATTCAACGGCTACGGATAAAAAAGAAAAAATGCGGCATTGACATTGCGAAGCTCGACTATAACGATGTATCTGCTTTTGGAGAACAGCTGATAAATGATTTCCTGGAAAAACAGATTGACAAGGTGCATTTTATTCATAATCACTTTAAATCTTCTGCTTCGCAGGCAATAGAACATAAAACATTGTTGCCGTTTTTCCCGAAACAAACGGAGATTTGTCAAGCAGTAGATACGAATATTGACTACATTATAGAACCGAATAAAACGGAATTGATAAACGAATTGCTCCCAAAATTAATCAAATTAGAGTTGTTTTCGGGACTGCAGGATTCCATTGCGGCAGAACACGCCGCTCGGTCAATGGCAATGCAGATTGCTACAGACAATGCCGACAAACTGACACAAGACTTGAAATTAAGCTACAATAAAGTGCGCCAAGCTTCGATTACGAATGAAATCATAACGATTATTGGTGGCGCTGAAGCGATAAAGTAAGATCCAAAGATTATTTATTGATAACTAATATTTTACAGATAGCTTGTTCTTTTCCGTCTTCCGATGAGCATAGGGCAAAATAAACTCCGGTGCTTACTCTGTGACCATTAATATTCTTTCCGTCCCAAGTTGCCATACCACCATTTGAAGTGGTTTCGTAAACAAGATTTCCAACAGTATCAGTTATCTTTACATTTGTCCTATCGACTAAACCAACAATGGAAATAATACCTTCGTACGACTCCCGAACGGGATTCGGATAGGCGCGTACATTCTTAAACTTGGTATTTCCTTCCGTTGCATCACCCATGAAAGAAATAATTCCTTGGTCAGTTCCAAAAAACACTTCACCGCTTTCGGGATCGATAGCAATAGATAGTATGTTATCGGAAAGCAACGGACTGTTTTCGGTGGTAAAATGATAAATCGTTTCAGTTCCGTCAGCAGATACCAACAGAGCACCCGATGAACTTGTTCCTAACCATTTTCTGTTTCCGCCATCTACGGCTATGGCATTAACTCTTTCGTTTTCGAGCAGATAGTCGGCTAATCCGGTGCCATCGTTACGAGATATTTTTATTCTCGTTATGCTGAAATCCGAACTAAACGCTTTTCTTGTGTCAGGAATTATAATTGGTCCATTGGCTGTTCCTATCCACATTTTTTGAGGGTCTTCTTTGTCCAATACCATACATCTGTATGCAGTGGAAGTAAATCTGCCGCCGTCTTGGTCGGGAAAAGAATTGAAAAATTGCGATCTATCGTCGACAATATTATCAATTGTTCCATTATCATCAAAGACAAAAATTCCGGGACCTGAGCGAGGTATGTTTATCCATTTAAAATTATTGTTATCTATCACAAGTCTAAATACTTCCCTTCTTGCCATTTCGGAAATAGAAAAAGATTTCCACGTTCCGTCTTTTTTTAATACCTTCAGCACATCGCTAACATACGATTGAGCTACCCAAAGATTGCCTTCACGATCGTAAGCAAGTCCCGCCACAGATTCAAAATCTCCAATCACACCGGTATGAGATTGTATAGGACTGTTGTGAGCACCGTAACGATGATAAAATTCGTCTTTTTTAAATTCAAACAAACCGCCTATAAAAGAACTCACACAAAAGCGTTCGTTATCTGCAGGATTTACCTCTATGTCTATTAAACTCATAAACGGCATATCCACACCATCAGCATTGGCGCTCAGCCAAAAACGACCATTGTAAATGGATACGGAAGCCGGAATAAATGAATTGCCGTTACCGGAAACCCACGTTCCCGAAGTGCTCACATATAGCCTGTCTTGCGTAAATTTCATCGTGAAAGGGTCATTTAACGCCGGACCATTAGGCTTAAAAGCATCTGCTTGAGCTGTTGTGTGGTTCAGTCTAACCAATCCTTCGTGTGAAGCGGCAATGTAGAAATTTTTACTTCCATCGTAAAATCCCGATGTAAATTCAAACGGTGCAATTATGCTTATTGAATTCAACAGATCGGAATAAGAAAAAATTTCTTTTGTCGATTTGGCAAAGTTTAGCTTGTTAAAAGATATATTCATTGAAATAACATCGTCAACGAAAAGATTAAAGTTAAAATCATGCCGGTTCTCTGCTACATAAACTTTCTTTTGGGTAGATTCCAATAAAAAGAATTTGTTATCGAAAACCATAATGGTTTGAAACTTCTCATTTTTTCCCATTGGTAAATTTGCGTTCCAATTCCGAAAATCAGACAAATTTGCATTTATTGAAGCACTATAAATAACATTTCCCGATGCGGCATAAATTGAATCATTCCATATCGTTGTAGAGCTTACACCGACACTTGTTCCGTTCTCGCCAATGATGTAAGTATCCGAAAACTCTCTTTTTTTGACGTTGACTTTAGCAATACCAAAATCGGTCGAAAGGTATGCAAAATCATTATTAAAATAAATGTCATTTACCCTTTTGCTCCCCGGCACGTTTTTTTTTGCAAGGTCAGGCATGTTAAAGATTCCTCTTGACGACATGATGTCAATATTTGAATTTTCATATACGATGAACAGTATATCGTCTTTTTCACTATAACTTATGTTAACAATGTTATTATCACTCAATCCGTTTATTTTGGAATATCTTTCGATGGATTGGTCTTGTTTATCGAATGAAAAAAGAGAACCGGAAGCCAACGCAAAAACTCGATTTGGCGTTTGAACAATATTTGTTACATCATGATAAGACAAATGCGCTCGCCATCTTTGATTGGTAAACGAGGCTTTCAGCAAAGCGCTTGGCAGTATCCAAAGCAATAGGATAAAAATAATATATTTTCGTCTTAACATCATCTTGAATTTATTTTTTTGATAAAAAGTCAATCAATTTTGCCACGGCAAGACCTCTGTGGCTTATCGTGTTTTTTGTTTCTATGCTTAGTTCTGCAAATGTTTTGTCATATCCGTCGGGCGTAAAAATTGGGTCGTAGCCGAATCCTTCTTTTCCTCTTTTTTCTTTTTCAATTGTTCCTTTTACTTCGCCTTCAAATAAATATTCCTTGCCGTCGAAAATCAGTGCAATGACCGTGCGAAAACGTGCTTTCCGATTGTTTTTGTCTTGCAATTCCGACAACAACTTATTCATATTATCTTCGGCGTTTTTTTGTTCTCCGGCATAACGCGCCGAATAAACACCGGGTGCATTGTTCAATGCTTCAACTTCCAATCCTGTATCATCTGCAAAACAATCGAAACCGAATTTCTCGTAAACATATCGTGCTTTTAGCAAAGCATTTCCTTCCAATGTGTCGGCAGTTTCGGGAATATCATCATGGCAATTTATATCCTGCAAACTAAGCAGCTGAAATTTTCCTTGAAGAAGCTGAGCTACTTCTTCAAGTTTGTGTTTATTATTGGTCGCAAAAATAAGTTTTTTCATAGCTTTAGCCATTCATTTTGTTCTGCAAATACAAATCCAACATAACCATCGCCGCCATACTTTCCACAATCGGAACAGCGCGAGGCAAAACACACGGATCGTGACGACCTTTGGCTTTTATAATCGTTTCGTTACCTGAAATATCAACGGTTTTTTGGTCTTTCAAAATAGTCGGCACCGGCTTGAACAACACACGGAAATAAATATCTTCACCATTAGTAATGCCGCCTTGTATACCGCCCGAATTATTAGTACGCGTACGAATTATACCGTTGTCATTGTAAAATTCATCATTTACTTCTGAACCGCGTTTTTCGATGCCGTCGAATCCCAAGCCGTAATCAAAACCGTGCGCCGCATTGATAGAAAGCATTGCCGAACCAAGTTCAGCGTGCGCTTTCCCAAAAACAGGCTCGCCCAAACCGATGGGAACGTTTTTTATAACACAACTTACCGTTCCGCCGATGGTATCCAACTCATTTTTTATTTGCAAAATATAATCTTCCATTTGTTTTGCAATAGAAGTGTCAGGACAACGAACCGCATTTGTTTCGGTCAACGATAAATTGTAATCTTTGTAACTTCCCGAAAGTTTAATATTTCCTACTTGCGAAGTGTAAGCCGTGATTTCAACGCCGATTTGTTTTAGTACTAATTTCGCCAATGCACCGGCGACAACGCGAGCAATGGTTTCTCTTGCCGAACTACGCCCGCCCCCTCGGTGGTCACGTATTCCGTATTTTTTGGAATAAGTAAAATCGGCATGCGACGGACGGAAAGCATCTTTTCCGTTTTCGTAATCAGCCGA
>Ga0099364_10010653_pt1 | contig 12625 bp, 16 predicted proteins | sample TergutTh196P3_FD_73070 | JGI IMG/M metagenome (GOLD analysis project Ga0099364, IMG submission 73070) | Microcerotermes parvus P3 segment gut microbial communities from Pointe-Noire, Republic of the Congo - Th196 P3 | ecosystem: Host-associated > Arthropoda: Insects > Digestive system > Gut ... | reverse complement strand
ACTGAACAGATTAGCTCTGGCCGTGATTATGAAGAGATCAAAAAGGTAATCAGCATTTTGATAGCTGATTATGAGTTAATTGATAACAGCCCTAAATATCACCACCGCTTCACTTTATACGATACTGAAAATAAAGTTGAATTTACTGACTTAATTGAAATAAACACCCTCGAATTAGAGAAATTACCACAAGTCGAAGATGGTACAATGTTATGGAATTGGTTAAAATTTTTATCATCGGAAAATGAGGAGGATTTTGAGATGGTAGCTGAAAAAAATCCACAAATCAAAAATGCCGTTGAACGTTTAGCGGAAATTTCAAGCGATGAAGAAACGCGCCGTTTATATGAAAGCCGTCACAAGATGGAATGGGATATAAGGGGACGCGAAAGAAAAGCAGTTAAAAACAATCAAATTGCTACGGCAAAGAATTTATTGCAAATGAATTTGTCAGCAGAAAATATTTCTGTTGCAACGGGTTTAGCTTTGAAAGAAGTAAAAGAACTGCAAAATACCAAGTAGTGAAACAGAAAATAGAAAATAGAAAATTGCAGTTACCGACTGGAAAGGTCGGTTTTTGCTTTAAGTGGACAAGATTGCGGCTCAGGGCCGCAATGACAATGAGTCTATGCGCAATGACAATGAGTCTATGCGCAATGACAGTGAGAGTATGCGCAATGAGAAACGCAAAAATTTTCCCTTGACATATCCTCTTGCCAATGCTATATTCTTGTAGTATGCCGCATAACGAGGCCTTTAAAGTGCGTAAATTAATAATTTGCTTTTGCGCCGCCATAGTTAGCGAGTAAAATCAGCCCGTTAAGGAAACAATACAGGCTGATTAGATGAGGAGGTACCACCATGTACGCTATTATTGAGACAGGCGGAAAACAGTACAAGGTTTCCGAGGGCGACATTATCAGAATCGAAAAGCTTGAGCTGGAAGAAGGCAATACCGTTACGTTTGACCGCGTAGTTGCTTTAAGCGACAAAGAACTTAAAGTTGCTGGCGAAGTAAAAAGCGCAAGCGTAACCGCAACAGTAATCGGGCAGGGACGAGGAAAGAAAATTATCGTCTACAAATACAAGCCCAAAACCGGTTATCACAAAAAACAAGGCCACAGACAAGCATATACCAAGGTAAAAATCGAAAAAATTAATGCCTAGGGAAATTGTACGGTATGAGGACATATGACAAAGATCACGATAAAGAAAACGGAAACCGGAGACTATGCCGGATTTACTTGTGAGGGTCATGCGGGATATGCGGATAAAGGCGAAGATATTATTTGCGCCGCGATTTCGATTTTGACCATCAATTTGGAAAATTCGTTAGCCTTATTGGTTAAAGAGCCGATGGAAATTGTCCAAGATGAAGAAAGCGGGCTGATTTCAGTCATTTTTAGCCAGACACCAGGTGAAAAAAGCCGTCTGCTGATCGAATCATATATTCTTGGAATTAGTGAAATCTTTAATAAATATGGGAAAAAATATGTCCAGCTCGAATTTGAGGAAGTGATTTAGAAAGGATAGGAAAATTTATGATTAAAATGAATTTGCAATTTTTTGCACATAAAAAGGGCGTTGGCTCGACCAAGAACGGCCGTGATTCGGCTTCCAAGCGTCTTGGCGCAAAAAGGGCTGACGGACAGTTTGTCAGGGCTGGCAACATCTTATACCGCCAGCGCGGAACGAAGATTCACCCCGGCGTTAATGTTGGCAGGGGCGGTGATGATACTTTGTTCTCACTTGTTGACGGCGTTTTACGCTTTGAGCGTAAGGGGCGGGACAAAAAACAAGCTTCTGTTTATCCGGTCGAACAATAACAAGATTAACGGGCTTCAAACAAAAGTTTGAAGCCTTTTAAATATTGCTCCCCGACTAAACATTACTTATTAAACAAATCAGAATTACGAAAGATTTAGTTAGAGGAGCAATAGCAGAAAGAATTGGCGATTGGGGATATTGAGGTCCATATGTTTAAAGACAGAGCGAAAATCAGCGTAAAAAGCGGACGTGGCGGCAATGGCCACGTTTCTTTCCGGCGGGAAAAATATGTCCCGAACGGCGGCCCTGACGGCGGTGACGGCGGAACTGGCGGCAGCATTATCCTAGAGGTTGATGAGGGACTTAATACGCTGGCCGACTTTCGCCATCAACGAAAATTTAAGGCGGCTGATGGTTCTGACGGCGACAAAAAAAACAAAAGCGGAAAGAGCGGCGCGGATTTGATTCTGAAAGTCCCAGAAGGCACTGTCATCAAAGAAGCTGAAAGCGACAAAATCATCATTGATATGTCCGGCGAAAACCGCCGTTTTACTTTGCTTACTGGCGGCCGCGGCGGCAAAGGCAACCAGCACTACGCAACCAGCACCATGCAAGCCCCAAAGTATGCCCAGCCAGGCCAGCCGTCAAGGGAACTTAATATTTTGATGGAGCTTAAGGTCATTGCTGATGCGGGCCTGATTGGTTTTCCCAATGTCGGGAAGTCCACTTTTTTAACCAAAGTCTCAAATGCCAGGCCCAAGGTTGCCAATTATCATTTTACGACTTTAAATCCTTACCTAGGTGTGGTAGACTTAAATGAAGCAAAAGGTTTTGTTGTCGCCGATATACCCGGACTTATTGAGGGGGCTTCAACGGGGGTTGGCTTAGGCTTTGAATTTCTGCGCCACATTGAAAGGACCAAGGTTTTGATTCATGTGGTTGACGCTTCGGGAAGCGAGGGGCGCGATCCGCTCGATGACATCATCAAAATCAATAATGAGCTTTCAGCTTACAATCCGGAGCTTATGAAAAGGCCGCAGCTTATCGCGGCGAACAAAATTGACATGATTTATTCCGGTGATGAGAATCCGGTTGACAGGATAAAAGAAGCTTTTGAGCCAAAGGGAATAAAGGTTTTTGCCATTTCGGCGCTTAGCGGCAAAGGGATCAGCGAACTGCTTTATTATGTCCGCCATCTTTTAGATGGAATGGAAGATGAGCCAACCGTTTTTGCCCCGGAATTTTTCCCCGAAGAAATGCTGCTTTCCGGAAACGACCCCTTTACAGTCAGTTATGATGACAAAGCCGATGAGTTTGTCGTGGAAGGCCCGCGAATCGAAAGAATGCTTGGTTATACCAATCTGCAAGCAGAAAAAGGCTTTATTTTCTTCCAGCGTTTCATGAAAGAAACCGGGATTTTGGATGAGCTTGAAGAATTAGGCATTACTGATGGAAAAACCGTCCGCGTTTATGAGCTGAAATTTGAATATTATAAGTAAATCGACTCAAAGTCATAGAGCCGATAACGAATCATAGATTCGATTGCAAATTTGTGCCTATCGGCCCAAAGTTTGTGAATTTTTGAAAGGCATAAATGGAAATATTCCACTATTATTTAAGCAGTTTCACAAGTTCCTTTTGTGAAAAACATGAGGTATAAAATGACAAGTAAGCAAAGAGCATATTTAATCAGCATGGCAAATACCCTTGAGCCGGTTTTCCAAATCGGCAAAGCCGGGCTTTCGCCCGAAGTGACCGAGGCGATTAATGAAGCCTTTAATAACCGCGAGTTAATCAAAATTTCTGTCCTTAAAAGTTGCGGTGACGAGCCGCGCTTAATGGCGGAAATGGCTGCGGAGCGGACCAAAGCAGAAGTAATTAAGGTAATCGGCAAGAAGATTATTCTGTATAAAATGGACAAGAAAAATCCTAAGATCATGTTGCCGAGGTGACGAATCATGGGTTCAAATCGAATCTGCGATTCAAATCGAATTTACAATTCGAACGAATTATGAGCTGCAAGGAGCGTGGGCTGCGCATGGATAAAATAATGCGAAAAATAGGCATTCTGGGCGGAACTTTTAATCCGATCCATAACGGGCATATCGGGCTTTCGCTAGAAGCATATGAAAGCCTAGAGCTTGACGAGGTATTATTAATTCCCAGCGGTTTATCTTATCTTAAAGATCCAGCAGAGATTGCCAAAGCCGAGGACAGGAAGAAAATGGCAGAGCTGGCTTCCCATGAATATCCGCACATTACGGTCTCTGATCTTGAGTTAAAAAGAAAAGGCCCTTCCTATACATGGGAGACGATAAAAGAGTTACGCAATACGTATGGCAAGTGCAAATTTTGCAAATTTTATTTTATTATCGGTGCTGATATCTTATATGGTATCGAAAGCTGGAAAAAGCCGGAATATATTTTTAAGCACACGGCCATCGCGGTAAAGGTAAGGGATAATAAGCATTATGCCGAAATAGAAGATAAGGCCCTTTACCTAAAAGCCAAATATGAAGCAGAAATATGCGTGCTTCCTGCCCAAAGAACAGATGTTTCATCGCGCTTAATCCGCGAAAAAATCAGGGCCAACGAATCAATTAAAGGTTTAGTCCCGGAAAATGTCGCTATTTATATCGCAAATAATAATTTATACGAGGTTAAATGAAACGATCCGATATCAATAAAATCCGCCGTTCGATTGAAAAAAAGCTGGACGCAAAGCGTTATGAGCATACGCTTGGCGTGTCTTTTACGGCCGCCGCTTTAGCCATGAGTCATGGCGCAGATATCCGCAAAGCGCAACTGGCCGGCCTTTTGCACGATTGCGCAAAATGCGTTGAGAATAAGAAAAAAATTGCTATCTGCGAAAAGCACAATATTGAGATCACGAATATCGAACGCAAGAATCCTTATCTGCTCCATGCAAAGGTTGGCGGCTATATCGCGATGAACAAGTATAATATTGTTGATGAGGATATTATCCAGGCGATTCTTAATCATACGACCGGGCGGCCAGCGATGTCACTTCTGGAAAAAATAATTTATGTCGCGGATTATATTGAACCCTTGCGCCTTAAAGCTCCTAACTTGTCATTAATCCGCAAGGAAGCATTTAAGGACATTGATAAAGCCTTAATGCTGATTCTTAAAGATGACTTAGCCTATCTTGAGTCATTAAAAAGTGATGTTGACCCGAAAACAAAAAAGACATATGAGTATTATGTGAAAGGAATTATGAAATTAAATGAGTAAATACGAAATATCAGAAAAAATGGCAAAAATTACCATTGAAGCTTTAGAGGAAAAAAAGGGCGAAGAAATCCGGATCATTGACATTAGCGAGATTTCGATTCTCGGTGATTATTTTATTTTTGCCTCGGGCAATAACAGAAGCCAGATTCAGGCGATGAGTAATGAGGTTGAACGCTTAATGGGCAAAAATGGTTACCCGGCCAAGCAGATTGAAGGTTATGATACCGCAAACTGGATTTTGCTTGATTTTGGCGATGTCATTGTCCATATTTTTGACAAAGAAAACCGCTTGTTTTACAATCTTGAAAGAATATGGCGGGACGGAAAAGAGGTAGAAAGCACCTCTTTGAAGTGAACTTCAAAGAAGTGCTTTCCACTTCTTTGAATTAGAATCATCGTCATTGCGGGCTTGACCCGCGAATCATCGTCATTGCGGGCTTGACCCGCGAATCATCGTCATTGCGGGCTTGACCCGCGAATCATTGTCATTGCGGACCTGATCCGCAATCTCGCTTTAGAAACAAAAAAGCGCGGGCTAACCCACGCTTTTTCGGATTAAATCACTGACTTAAACAAATTTTTGTCACATTTTTGTCTAAAAATTTTTTTTAGTCTCTGACATGATGATCTATTCGGTCATGACCACCCGCATACATATAGAAGGTAAATAAATAAATACCGCTGATACCTACCAAAGCATATATTATACGAGTAACCCATGACATATTGCCAAATACGAATGAGACAAGGTCAAAGCCAAAGATACCAATAAGCCCCCAGCTTAAACAACCGATGATGGCAATAGTCAGTGCGATGCAATCCAATACTCTGTTGTTCATTCCGATATACCTCCAATTCACTTTAAAAGGATCGTCTATAGCTAAATACCAGGTTTCTTTGTTTAGTTCCTGATATGCTTTATCTATTATTACCGAGGACATTTTTTTTATCCGAGAATGCTTTTCCATGTTTTGCTTGTTGAAGTTTTATAGAAATTTCGAAAAAAAAGTGCAAAAATTAGCAAAGCGAACATTGACAAACCATAGCAATCTGTGTAAAATTAGTTCTTAAATAGATTTATTATATTGAGGAGGATATGAAAATGTTTAAGAAAGTTGTAAGTCTAGCTTTAATTGCCGTTCTTTCGATGGGTGTTTTAACCGCTTGTGGAAATGACGGCGCAAATGATACCGTTTTCAAGATAGGCGGTATCGGCCCTTTAACCGGAGGCGCGGCTATTTATGGCATTGCGGTTCAAAACGGAGCGCAGATTGCGGTTGATGAAATCAATGCTGCTGGCGGCATTGGCGGAGTTTTAATTGAGTTCAATATGCAAGATGATGAGCATGACGCGGAAAAAGCGGTTAATGCTTATAATTCCCTTAAGGACTGGGGCATGAAGATTTTGATGGGAACTGTGACAAGCCGTCCCTGTATCGCGGTTGGCGTCCATTCCAAAACTGACAATTTATTCCAAATTACCCCATCTGCTTCATCAGCAGACGTTGTTAAAGACAATGACAATATTTTCCAAGTCTGCTTTAATGACCCCAACCAAGGCATTGGCTCGGCGCAGTACATCGGCCAAGTCGGCGTAACCGGAAATGACGGCAATTTAGTCTCAAACGTGGCGGTTATTTATGACAGCTCTGACGTATATTCATCTGGCATTTATGAAAGATTTGTTACCGAAGCAGCTAACCAGCCTTTTTCAGTTGTTGCAACCGAAGCTTTTACCGAAGACAGCAATACTGACTTTTCCGTCCAGCTCCAAAAAGCAAAGGATGCCGATGCGCAGTTAATTTTCCTGCCGATTTATTATACGGAAGCTTCCTTAATTCTTGCCCAAGCCGCCGCAATTGATTATTTCCCGGTTTTCTTTGGCTGTGATGGCCTTGACGGCATTTTGACGGTCGAAAACTTTAATACTGACCTTGCCGAGGGCGTAATTTTACTTACTCCGTTTGTTGCTTCTTCACCTGACGCAAAAACGCAAGCTTTTGTTTCTGAATATCAGAGATTACATGATGAAGTTCCCAACCAGTTCGCCGCTGGCGCATATGATTCCATTTATGTCATCAAAGCAGCGCTTGAGCAAAGTAATGCCGTTCCGGGAATGAGTGTTTCTGACCTTGGCGACGCACTTAAATTAGCTGTCACCCAGATTACTTACAGCGGCCTGACTGGCGAAAACATGACCTGGCTTCCCAGCGGTGAAGTTAATAAAGCCCCCAAGGCAATGGTCATCGTAAATGGAATTTATGTTGAGCTATAAAAAATGGTCGTCCTGCGGAGACCATTTATAATAAAATGGGCGTGGCTAGCTGCGCCCTTTTATCCATTTAAAAGTAAGGGTATGAAATGAGTTTTATTAATTATGTAATTAATGGATTAAGCCTAGGCAGTATTTATGCCATCATTGCCCTAGGCTACACAATGGTTTATGGGATTGCCAGAATGCTTAACTTCGCCCATGGCGATGTAATCATGGTCGGCGCGTTCACGGTCTTTTTTGGCGTCAGTATGCAAGGCCTTAATCCTATCGCCGCGGTGTTTGTTTCGATTGCCATCTGCATTACGCTGGGCGTGACAATTGAATTTATTGCCTATCGGCCTTTGCGCGGCGCGGCTTCTTCGCTGGTAGTTTTGATAACGGCGATTGGAGTCAGTTATTTTTTACAAAATTTGGCACTTTTAATTTTTGGCGCAAACACAAAATCATTTACCTCAATGGTGCCAATTAATCCGGTCAGGTTAGCCGGAGGCGAAATAGTCATTTCGGGTGAAACGATAATGACGATTTTGTCATGTATAATAATTATGATTAGCTTGACAGCATTTATTAAGAAAACAAAACCGGGACAAGCAATGCTTGCCGTTTCAGAAGATAAAGGGGCAGCCCAGCTGATGGGAATCAATGTTAATGGCACAATCAGCCTGACTTTTGCGATTGGCTCTGGGCTGGCTGCGATTGCCGGGATTTTATTATGCTCCGCTTATCCCTCGCTTTCGCCTTACACAGGCTCAATGCCGGGCATTAAAGCTTTTATTGCCGCTGTTTTTGGCGGGATTGGGTCAATTCCCGGGGCGTTAATCGGCGGAATTTTGCTGGGCGTGATTGAGATTTTGGGACGAGCCTATATTTCATCACAGTTAGCTGATGTGATTGTGTTTATGGTGCTGATTATTGTCCTCTTAGTTAAGCCGACCGGATTATTGGGGCGGAAATTGCAAGAGAAAGTGTGAAGAAAAAGGTCGGCAAGCGACTTTTACAAGAATTACACCCCTTTGGTGGGGCAATTCTTGTAGTATGAAAGTTATAATTATAAGGAACTGGTAAATAATGGAAAAAATTCCCAAAATTTGGCGTGAAAACTTGATTACTTATGGCATGGTAATTATTGCATATGCAGTAATGCAGATTTTGATTTCCTTTGGTTTGGTATCGCGTTTGGTGCAAGGCCTGTTAGTGCCTTTATGTATATATGTCATTTTGGCGGTCTCACTTAATCTGACGGTCGGAATCCTTGGCGAGCTTAGCCTTGGCCATGCCGGGTTTATGTGCCTTGGCGCTTTTGCGGGTGCTTTTTTCTCAAAAGTTACGGTTGATGCAATTACTTTTTCCCCGGTCAGATTTTTTCTGGCGATCTTGATTGGCGCAGCTGTCGCCGGGTTGTTTGGCTTTTTGATTGGAATGCCTGTGCTTCGTTTCCGGGGTGATTATTTGGCCATTGTCACGCTCGCTTTCGGTGAAATCATCAAAAATGTCATTAACGCGTTGTTTGTTGGTTTGGACAGCAACGGGGTTCATTTTTCATTAAGTGACCGGGCGGCCCTTGGGCTTTTAGATGACGGCGATGTCATAATTAATGGGGCGCAAGGGATTATCGGAACACCCCAAGATTCAAATTTTACCGTTGGGGTCCTGTTAGTCCTGTTGACCCTTTTTATTGTCATGAATTTGATCCGCTCGCGTGATGGGCGGGCGATCATGTCAATCCGCGACAACTTGATTGCTTCGGAATCAATCGGCATTCATGTGACGAAATACAAGCTGATGGCTTTTTCGATTTCGGCGGCTTTAGCCGGAGTCGCTGGCGTGCTTTATTCCCACAATCTAAACAGCGTGGCGGCTTCACCGCGGGCTTTTGGTTACAATATGTCGATTATGATTTTGGTTTTTGTTGTCCTTGGCGGGATTGGAAATATCCGCGGCTCAATGATTGCCGCAATTGTTCTGACCCTGCTTCCGGAAATGCTAAGAGGGCTTGACCGCTACCGGATGCTGATTTATGCAATTGTTTTGATTGTGATGATGCTGTTTAACTGGAGTCCTAAGATTTTGGAGTGGCGCGAGCGGCATTCGTTAAGGGAACTGGCTGGCAGGTTAAGGGGAAGGAGCAAGGTATGACACAAGATATGACGCCATTATTAAATGTAACTAATTTAAGCATATCCTTTGGCGGCCTTAGGGCGGTTGATGATTTTGATATTACGGTAAAAAAAGGCCAGCTTTATGGCCTAATTGGCCCTAACGGCGCAGGAAAAACAACGGTTTTTAATTTACTGACCGGGGTTTACCGCCCTGACGTGGGCAAAATTTTCCTTGAAGACGAAAACATTACCAATATGAAAACGATGGACATCAATAAAGCCGGGGTCGGGCGGACTTTCCAAAACATCCGGTTATTTAAAAAGCTTACGGTCCTGGATAATGTCAAAGTTGGATTGCATAACCGTTTTCATTATAGTACTTTGGAGGGAATTTTCCGCTTGCCTAGATACCGGAGCATTGAAAAAATAATGAACGAAGAGGCTTATAAGCTGTTAAAAGTCTTTGACCTCGAAAATGAAGCGGATTATCTAGCTGGCAATCTTCCTTATGGCAAGCAAAGAAAGCTTGAGATTGCGCGGACTCTTGCCACGAATCCAAAGCTGCTTTTGCTAGACGAGCCAGCCGCCGGAATGAATCCTAATGAAACCAAGGATTTAATGAAGACAATCCGTTTCGTCCGTGATGAATTTGACATGACAATTTTATTAATTGAGCATGACATGAAATTGGTGGCGGGGATCTGCGAAGAGCTGACCGTCTTAAATTTCGGCAAAGTATTAATGAGCGGGGAAACTAATGCGGTTTTAAATGACAGCCGTGTCATTACGGCTTATCTTGGCGAGGATTAAAAGCAAGGAGATTTTTATGGCAATGCTGGAAATACACGACCTTGAAGTGTTTTATGGCGTTATTAAGGCGATCAAAGGAATTTCATTTAAAGTAAATGAAGGCGAAGTCATCGCTTTGATTGGTGCTAATGGGGCGGGCAAAACAACAATCCTCCATACGATTACGGGGCTTATTATGCCAAAGAAGGGCCGGGTTATTTTTGACGGCATTGAAATCTCCAAGATAAAAAGCCATAAAATTGTCTCAATGGGCATGGCTCATGTGCCGGAAGGCCGCCGCGTTTTTGCCCAGCTAAGTGTTTTTCAAAATTTAATGCTGGGCGCATTTACCCGCAAAGACAAAGCAGAAATAGAAAATAGTTTAAAGAGCATCTATAAACGCTTCCCCCGGCTTGAGGAGCGGAAAAACCAAATTGCCGGGACTTTAAGCGGCGGCGAACAGCAAATGCTGGCGATGGGCAGGGCCCTTATGTCTAAGCCAAGGATTATCCTGATGGACGAGCCGTCAATGGGCCTTTCGCCGATTTTTGTCAATGAAATTTTTGGCATTATCGAAGAAGTCAGCCAGATGGGGACAACAGTTTTGCTTGTCGAGCAGAATGCGAAAAAAGCATTGGCCATTGCTGACCGGGCATATGTATTAGAAACGGGCAATATTATCCTTGAGGGCATGGCAAGTGAGCTTTTAGATAATGATGAGATTAGGAAAGCGTACCTCGGCGAGTAAAACACGAAGAGATGTTCTAAGTCATGTAAAAACCATGATTAAGAACATCTATGCTACGTGTAACAAATTTGACCTGCGGTCAAAGTTTGCAGGTTGTGTATAGTTTTAAGGTTTTTAAAGAAAGAAGGTGTAGCCGATGGAAAAAGTGGTGATTACGATTGCAAGGCAGTATGGGAGCGGCGGGCGGACCGTGGGGGAAATGCTGGCAAAAGATTTGGGCATCAAATATTATGACAAGGAAATCCTAAAGCTTGCATCTGATGAAAGCGGAATCAATGAAAGCCTTTTTGAAAAGGCTGACGAGAAGCTTAAAAGCACCCGCTTATTCAAAATCGCCAAAAAAGTATATGACGGCGAACTGATTTCGCCGGAAAGTGATGACTTTACATCTAATGACAACCTGTTTAATTATCAAGCAAGAATCATCAGGAAATTGGCAGAAGAGGAATCTTGTGTCATAATTGGCCGCTGTGCCGACTATATTTTGCGCGATTACGACTATGTTTTAAGTGTTTTCGTCCATGCCCCGGAGGATTTTTGCATAACTGAAGCAATGAAGAAACTTAGCTTACCGCTTAAGGAAATTGATAAATTCATTAATAAAACCGATAAGCGGAAAGCGGAATACTATAAATATTATACCGGGCGGGATTGGACGGACGCAAGGAACTATGATTTAGCGTTAAACGCAAGTAAACTAGGCTTTGAACGGTGCATGGAAGCAATTAAGGCAAATATCCGCGTCCGCTTCCCGGATTTAAAACTATGAAAACTCTTTATATCTCTGACCTTGACGGCACATTGCTTAATAATAAGGCAGAATTATCTGAATGCACAACAAAAACGCTTAATCAATTGATTGCGGGCGGAATGAAATTCTCGATTGCAACCGCAAGAACAGGCGCAACGGCGCTTAAATTGATGAAAGAGGTGAACTTAAACCAGCCCCTTGTTCTGATGAACGGCGTGCTAGTTTATGATATGGAAGAAGAGCGTTTTGTAAAAAAAGAAACCCTAAGCAATGCCGCCCGCCAAAGCATTAATAAAGCCATCTTGGACACAGGCCAGACAGGCCTAATGTATGGGTTTAGCAATGACGAAATGACGACCTATTATCGTCATCTTGACATCAAGCCCTTACGGGAGTTTGTTGAAGAACGGAAGCAAAAGTTCAATAAAAAATTTATCAAAACAGAAGATTTTGTTGCGGTTGACGCTGAAATTATTTATTTTTGCTTTTTGAATACCTATGAAAACATTAAGCTCATCCATAACGAAATCAAAAACTTAAAAGAAATCAGATTTGAAATGTATAAAGATTTTTATTCTGATGATTTATGGTATTTGGAGCTTTTTAGCTTAAACGCTTCAAAATATAATGGCGTTATGTATCTTCGAAAACGGTACGGTTACGACCGGATCATTGGTTTTGGCGACAATCTAAATGACATTCCTCTTTTTGAAGCCTGTGATGAAGCCTATGCAGTCAGCAACGCAAAACCAGAACTAAAAGCAAAAGCCACTGCTATTATCGGGGCGAATGAGGAAGATGGGGTAGCCATGTGGCTTAGGCAAGTAAGCCAAGGCCATTGATAAAATAAAGCATTCCTATAGAGAATGAAATTTGAACTTTGACAAAATAAATAAAATCTCCCAGTATGATGTATGTGAGTCTAGTGGGACTTAATACAT
>Ga0099364_10010652_pt1 | contig 12626 bp, 10 predicted proteins | sample TergutTh196P3_FD_73070 | JGI IMG/M metagenome (GOLD analysis project Ga0099364, IMG submission 73070) | Microcerotermes parvus P3 segment gut microbial communities from Pointe-Noire, Republic of the Congo - Th196 P3 | ecosystem: Host-associated > Arthropoda: Insects > Digestive system > Gut ... | reverse complement strand
TTGAAGCTTTTTGTCTGTTTTGTTTTGGTAGTGTGCGTGCGCGAGAGAGAGAGAGAGAGAGAGAGAGAGAGAGAGAGAGGGAGAGGGGGGGGATTTGACTGTCACTTGGTTACAAATACTTTCGGTCTTTATTGCCAGCTGTGGTTTATGTGTGTACTAGTTTCAAAGCTGGGTGACATGCTGAGATGCTATATTTGTTAAAATAATGTGTGTGAAGATAGCTGTTGTGAGAGTTAAGCTTGCCTTTCTTCAGGAATCCTGTTGTGTATGCTCAGTATGTCTTCTGTAACATACAAAACAAACATTAATGTCACATGGACCTATTCTTTGATTCTAGCGAGAATAACGTACGGTAAAAGATACAGGTGGTAATGAGTAGGATGTCAGACATAATGGTCTATTTTCAACTAGTTCCGGTATGTTTTCGCACTTAATCCATATACATTTCCCCTCTGACCTAATGATGTGAATATGATATTAAATTTCACACCAAATGTTCTGAAACATGGCAGGAAGGATTACTGAAGGAGTGCTGTAGATCTGGTTTTCTGTTGTTGGTGGTCTCGAAGATCTGCAGAATAATGTAGGTTCAATTCTATTATGTACATATTTGTTAAAGTAAACAGTAATTAAGTTATTGAGTATATGCTTGGTTATTTTGTGGAGATTTGGAGGAGACTGTGAATTGACAATTGCTGCAGAACCATGCACATTATTTGAAATCATTTTATTAAAGGACATTGTGTTGAATGAATAGGCATCAGTGCTCTTGACATTAAATCATCCGAAGTATGAGCGTTCTAGTTATGCAGTATGTAGGAAGACTCAGAGCAAGTTGTCTGAGGTGGAAATGCTTCTGATGTGTGTCTGGGAGGTGCTAAGTTTGAATCTTGGCTGAGGACAGACTGAGGACTTCTGTTGTTTTCCTTAGTGCCTTCAGTAAACTGTACCCTAATTAGGCAACAACTGCTGTCAAATCCTTTCCAGTTCATGATTCACCAGCCATCTCACCATAGACCACTAGCTAGTCTCAGCTTCCATAATTTTAACCAACAAATGCACACAGTTGCTATCAGTTCACAATAATATCTTTCTTTTAAAACACTAACTCCTACATATTTTGGACCTTACTGGTCCATCATCAGGGAGTACTTCCTGATGATCTATTGATATTTGTTTGCATTTGCTGGTTAAAATTACAGAAACTGAATTACAGTGCATGGAATGGTAACCATAAAATAGTCTCAGCTACTGACCATGTCATAAAATAAACCATAAATAAGTTACCAATAAATGAATACGAAAATGTTTGGAGCTGTGATTCATTACTAGTACAGTTTGTTCAGTTGGTAAAATTATACAGTACATTTCATTGTTACAGAATAGCAGTTGTAACTGGATCATTATTCAGGGGTACTTGCATTGAAAGGTACATACTAGAGATGAAGTAAAGTGTACAGTTTATCCCAGAATTTGTCTTTGAGGTATGCACTACTCTCTGAATTTAGAAGAAAACTTGAAACTTAATGGCGTTTGTGCAAAAATAGTGTGCTTTGTATTTTAACAAGCTGTAGGCTGCCTGTAGAATGCCTATCTGGCTGTACATCTGTCTGCAGATAACAGCTTAAGATCTGCTGAATGGTTTATCATGATATATGATACTGAGGAATTTTATGGAAAATTGTCAAGCCAGTCTACTTTGATTGGAGAGTTATAATGACTACTTTTCTTGAAGACTTAACATGCATTTCTGGGCACAATTATTTGATTCCCTGCTCTTTGTGCATACATGTTCATGACCCTACTTTATGTATGCACAATTGCACCCATGCTTTGTGCTGCTGCACAAGTCTTATCATGTTTGTTTGTAATTCTGTTGCTCGGATATGGGAAACCACAATCGGGATCAGTGGGTTTGTAGAGAGGTGAATGTACCATAATAGTTATGTTGTGCTGGCATTTCATAACTTGTGAGATATGTGCAAGAAGGCAGTGACGTAACTTGTGACGTTGTATTAATATCATAATACAGTAGAAATCTGTTAATTTGGCACCCATGGGACTGGACAGTGCCTCTGTGTACGGATATAATTTCTTGTGGGTGATTGTTTATTACTGATGTCAGAGAATGTTCAATTGTCAGTTATTTTCATTTCATCATAAAAAGACCTAGTACTTTCAATTATTATAGGCCCAGTTGTGGGTTTTCCTTTTGCATAGATTGCTGTAAACCAGTTATAGAACTCCTTGTCCAGTTGTGCTAATTAGGTTTTTTCAATGTCTGCCATTTAAAAAGCAGCTTAACACTTTCACTTGAACTTCTGTTTCTTTATATAGGAGATAGTTGTCAACCCAGTGTTGTATGAAGCCGTAACCTCTCTGTGGCTTTACCACATTCAAGCCTCCTAATTATTTCAAGTTTCTGAGGAGTTGTTAAAGTTACATGTTTCTTCTTGCCAGCAGTACCTTGTTTACTGTTCTTTGTACCTTTTTAAGCCTTTATAACAGATCAATGAGCTCAGTAAAGTCCAGATATCTGAGATTAAGTTGTGGAATCAGTACATGCACTGGAAGTGATGGATGGCAGAATTTATGGTCTTGGGGCTTCTTTCCTGAAATGCTGAACTATCAGGAATGCTGGGTTAAAGGAACTGTGCTATAATTACATTATGAATGCAGTAGAATGAATGCTACTTTCAAATCAGAACAAACTGGACTTTGAATGATACTTTGACTCAGTAATTAAAGGCGGACTCCCGTATCCGTGGGTAATACATTCCAAGACCTACCGCTGTTATGTGAAACTGCGGATATTACTGAACGCTATATATAACGTGATATAACATGATGTTTGTGTAATATACATAAATACGGTAAAGTTTAATTTATAAATTGCACACAGTAAGACATTATACCATCATTAAATAAAGTAATAATAAAGTGTACTGTTCACTACATTGTACATTTACAGTGTACTTTCTCTCTCTCTCTCTCTCTCATGCGTATGAAAGTAACGGATTCCGATGTTTTAGCCTAATCCTCAAGAGACGATAGAGCAACGAAAAAATACAGTACCTGTACTGTACAGTATCATGTACAGTTTCAAGGGATGACAGAACAGTAAAAATCATGCTTTTCCATCAAAGTGCTGCATAAGCAATGAAAAAAAAAACTTGTTATTGTTACACATTTTACATTGAAAATCATATGTACATACCTGTACATAACCTGTAATAAGAAAATTTTATTTGTTAAAAAATTTCTTAGCCTATTGTGGATATTCACCGACTTCTCCATTCTTTTTGTTGCTTTCTGAACACAAGCACTGCAATAACGTGGCAACTAATTCAAACAGCCAGAATGCTAGAAGCAGAATGGTGGCAAGTTTGCCAGGAAACGTGGGTAAGGGGACAAAGGAAGATGAGTCAAGTACTTGGCACGTTTGGGCTCCTGGATTTCACCATTTTATGGCCCGTTCTCGCTTGGCGCGCGTTTTGAAGCTTATGAATCGTTTATTTCTTTAATTTTCCAAATTTTTTTTCAGGCCACAGTAAACCGCGGATACGGGGGTCCGCGTGTATATGGGTGTTTTTCGTGTCACATTTTGATATATGTTACGTGAACTGAGGACTAGATAAGAATTAGTATCTTTGATATTTTACTCCATCTCATTTTCCTTTTGTAGATATGTTTGCTTGCATTGTGCAAATCTGCCAGTCGATTTATCATGTGACAACATTCCTTAAAAACATAGGATTAAGTTACTTGGAATGGTTCATTGATTGTTTGTGTAAAACATTACATCTTACTGCTTCAAATGAAGTAATAAACATTTTAAATTGGCAATGTAAATGTGTGTTGTATTACTGTGAGTGAATGAAGGAAATCACTACTCAGTGTAGAATGTTCAGCTTCTTTGTACAGCATATTATCTTTAACATATAGTAATTTTCAAACAAATTATATAAACATTTTTGGTAATATTGTTTCTGCAAGAACTAGTATGTTACTCTATTATGAATTATTAAGTTTTTTATCATGTAAAAAAGGCATAATTTATAATGCTTGTTGTGTGACATGTGCAACACATTTTCATTGCTTGATTTTTGTATTTTTATAGATGACATTCTCTTCAGCAAAATATAATATATCCTAAGTAGTGTAGAAGAGGGCTGATTGAGGTGATGGTGGTATGGGATTAAAAGAACATACCTACATAAAATCTTGTTAATGAATGAGAAATATAGACATAGATCCTCTTAATTTTTATTATGCTTCCAGGAATGAGGCTTAGAAAATTTTAATCAAGTGCTGGACTGATTTATACACTGACTTTACCCTGTTACCGGTTGGAAAAAAATATTTCTTGCGACTTAAATGAACAACCATCCGCTTACATTTGTGTGTCATCATTGTAACGTTTCAGTTAATTAATGAATGTCGGTGATGGACATGTGGAATGTTCATGTTGATACAGTTTTGTGGAAATTTTTCACTATGAAACAGAACCTGTTGATTTATTTTATAAGGCACAACTTACATCCTGTTAAAAGACATACTTATTATACCATCAGGGTCCGTCTGAAAGCTGTACCCCACACAATGGTCACCACAACAACAGTAGCCCAGCACTACCAGTCTTAAGGCATTTACGCCCAGAATTTCGTGCACAGCTGTCTTTGGGATCTGCAGCTAAGAAACTGCATGAACATAGTACTGGAACATCTGCTAATGAAGAAACCAGAGCAAGCGTATCTAAAGAGTAAGACAGAAAATCAGTGCTATCCAAGTATACAGTAAATCATGCTTAGGTTGAGGTGTGCCAATAAATCAGTTTATACCAGTTTGAAGAACTGGCTCGTAAAGAAAATTCAGCACATATGGAAGGGTCTTGGAAGCAAAATTATCCCAGTAAAACACTTTCAAGCAAGTGTGTGGACACATGCACACACTGATTAATATGCACAAACTGAACAAATTACAAACCTTTCTTTACAGCCTGGAAAGTAGGCAAGTAAAAAATTGGCACTTTGACATTAGAACTTGTGAACTGGTAGTTAAAATTTTGCCAAGCACACATAGTTGGGGATGTACAAGGTACTTCTTTTCTTTTGTGCTTCTTATTGTACAGTTGTGTGTCTGCTGCTAGTACTAGAAGAAGTAAATGTTATTTTATTCTTTTATCATGTGATTTTCACATGCAGTAAACTCATGGTACACCATCACTAAACATTTTCTGGGTTGTGGTGTCTGATAGCCATTTTTTTGCAAAATCAAAATATTACAGGTTTACTAGATTTCAGTGTGTTGGAACCTTTCATTGTTATGAGTCTCCATCAAATACTTGATGTGTGGCATTTGTTCAGTTTTTTTTAGTGTCCTCTAGTGCTGCAGAAAAAAGACTGGGACAGTAATTAAGGAATGTAATTTAAATAGTGGGAAGAAGAGACATGCATGCCAGTTTTTAGTGGGGGGAAACTGAGAGAAGGAGACTGCTTGGGAGGTGTAGGTTCTGTTGGGAGGATAAGGTTAAAACAGATTTTTATGTTTTTTGCACCATGCTTTTAATATAATTATACAGTATCAACCAAAGAAATGCACATTTCCTAAATTAATATTTTAATTTTTTTATGTCTTCTACAAGTTTTGAAGCCGAGGGTTCATCTTCAGGAAGACAGTTGTGTATACAGGTATGGTATAGTGTGTTTTACATGCTTCAGTATAAGCAGTTTTGTAGGCAGATGAGTGTTCTTCTGCATACAAGACTGCATTTACTAATGCCTGTAAATCACGCTATAACACCTGTATACACAACTTTCTTCCTGAAGATTAACCCTTGGGTTCAAAACATGTAGAAGACTTCAAAAATTAAAAAATTAAAGTACTTGTTTAGGAAATGTGCATTTCTTTGGTTTATATTGTATAAGTATAGTTAAAATAGATCTTAAATAAGAAGCAAGAGAGGGTGTGGACTGGATTTATGTGGCTCAAGATAGGGACAAGTGGCAAGCTCTTGTGAACATGGCAATGAATTTTTAGGTTCTATAAAATGTTGTGCATTTCCTGACTAGATGAGAAACTGTTAGCTTCTTGGGAAGTATTCTATTCTAAGAATTGAGCGTGAGTGAGTAAGTTGATTTGTTCATTAGTTAGTTAATGAAATGATAAATAATTACTACACTTTAAGTAAGGTTTATAAGAATGTTAGAACATTTGTATTCCAGGTATAGGAATCCATTCTCATAACACTGTAACCTGTATGAATCAAAATTTGGGGTTTGTATTTTTAAGTATAGGGAACATTGTAGAACATGAGGCCTACTCGGAGATGTACTGTACTTAACGCAAGTCCTTGTAATTTTCACTTTCATTTACATGTGTGTTTAATCTCTTATTAAAACACAGTTAACATTGCACAACATGAATTAACGCTAGCGGCCTGTGACAGTTAGCTTATTTATAGTCCTGGATGTGGCTGCATTAAATTGATCGCACACATACTGCTTCAACTTGCGTGAATTACTGTGGTGATGTCTGCAGAATTTCTAATTTATTTTAAACACACAGGTTTAGAGAAGAAGGATTATGTGATGATTAAAATAAGGTGCATCTGTTTATGCCTGTTCTGAAAATGAAATCAATACATACTCTTTACTGGGTAAGGATGAATAATGTGTGTTATTTCAAAAAGTGTTGACAGTTTTCTTAATGTGCTAGATCTGCAAAAGAGGTTATACCACTGCAGCAGCAAATCTCAGTAGAGAGTCTGGCAGAGAGCCTAACAGATCTTCAGCCTGCTGCTCCTGATGTAGTTCTACCCATTGAGCAATCTCAGACAGTTTCTGTTCAACCATGTGAACCATCAGAGGAAAGTGTAGAACCAGTCCCTGAAACACACAAGGATGGACATTATTTCTTAAAGGTAAAATATTTATATGTCAAAGATTTGTGTGTTGGACTTTATTCCACTACAGTAATGGTATTTGGCCCATTTAATCGCAAGTTACACGTGATGTGGAATAGGAATGAGGCACTGCTTAAGTGTTCATTATAACACACACTTTTTGTCTCTGCATTGTACTGTAAAATCTTATTGATCTGAAAGTATTTACTGCAAAATATCATACAATTGCAAGCATTTGATGTGTCCTAGCTTTGAATGTAGGATTTTGTTTACATTTTAATACATTTACTTTGCAATATGGTTAAATTCTTGTTTGTAGTTCTATTACAGGCCTTTGATTACTAAAAGTTCAGTCATTTGAAATAGTCTAAAACTCCCAGCATCCCAGAATCCAATAATCAGGCACAATAAATCACAGCATCATCATTGAACCATGTTACAGAACCAAATGATGCTGAGTGAAACCAGTTCAGCTCATTGTTTTCTGACATGACCTCAGTCTGCAATTTTTTGTTGTTGTGATTGGCAGTGCATATAATTTCTTCACTGTTTTCAACTTGCATTGGAATCTTTATACCCATCTGATTGTAATAATGGTGTCAAAGGTCATTGGAAAGGTGTGACATCGGCAGAGAAAGTAGTGGTTATAAAGAGGTTCCTGATTGTCCAGCACTGCCTCATTCCTGATGGTGCTGGACTGGTCTTGTTGGTGCTAGTCTGTCAAAAATTTGCTGTATTATGTTCTGGGCAGTTTGTATAACCATTGTCATAATTAACACTGGACATCCCTTCATTAGATAAGTTGAGTCTTATTTTAAGGATCAATGAATGAAGATCAGAGTATGACAAATGTGAGTAATTGTTTGTTGGCTTGTGTTTTGATGTAAACTGCTTTAAATTGTATAGTAGGCACTTGAAAATGCAAACAAGAGAGGACCTTCTAAATACTCAAAGAAGTGAAAAAATTACATCTTACAGCTTAACCAACCACAGAACACATGAATGTCCATTTAAGAAGTGTATGATTCAAAGTTGCATAACTTGAAGCCCAATTTTTCAGTTCCAAGTACTTCGAATTATCATGGCTGTATTCGAATGATGTACATGTAGGTTATGTAAGAATGTTGTAAAGAAATGTAATAAAAAGATAATTATAATGTTATTTTGAAAAGATGTTTCTGTTTTACTTTGGAAATTTAAATGCTAAGAATTTTAAATATCTGAGAAATAAGTGTGGTTGTGGTAGACACGTGTAAGTGCATTGTGCACTTGAAAGGGCTGAAACTTTTGACAAATGTAAAAGCATAATTCGATTGGTTGTACAGTTGATTGGCTTATATACGACTGTTATGATTACTGCCTGTTGTTCTCAAACTGCCCATTACTTTTGGTTTATAGTTGCTGAAGCAAGAGATTGAGCGACTCAATGGACTTGTGGAGATGGCAGAAGCTGACTTAGCAAAGGGAGAGTTGCTGCCTGAGGAAGCTTTAGGAAAGCTGTGGGCAGCCTCTGGGCAAGCTAGGCTACTGATACGACAAAAACTGCAGCAGTTTGAGGGGCTGTGCCATAAGAACATTGTGAGTTGCTGTTTACAGCACTGACTTCACCTCAACTCAGAGATCTAGGTGTTTGGAATGTGTATAGTTGCTAGTCCTGTAGTGTGGAGAGCTTTAAAATTTCTCTTCCCAGTAATAAGAGTTAAAGGTAGTGAATAAACCGTGAGGTAAATGTTACATATGCAGGTGTTGCATCTTCCCCCCACCCCCCAATCCCATATTGTTTTTTCTTTTAGTAGTTTGTCTTGGTTCAGTTAGGTTTATATATACAGCTAATCTTGTTGAAGCTGATGTTTTCACAACTGTTAGTCACAGTACTAGCACGTGCATACTTCCTTGTCCATTACTGTCTGCTAGACTTTTATCTGTAAAGTTCCCAGTTTGGATCTCAGGCAAGACATTATCTATCATGACAGGTTTTTTTTTGTGGTTCTGTGGAAATTCTCATATATTAAGGCAACTATTGATTACTTTTAAACTCCATTTTGTTGATCTTTAGGTGACATTCCCCCATTGTGTTCAGATTAATAAACATATTTAAAGAGAGTTCAGTTATGATCAACACAGTTATATTTCTGATTGTATAGTTTTATCTTTAAATTCAACTTAAAGAAAAAACCAAATGATTGGAAATCAACTTAAAGAAGAAACCATACAATTGGAAATGTAACTGTTTTGTGCATGATGGAACTCCTTTAAATACGTTTATTAATCCGAGCACAGTGGGGATGTGTCACCTAAAGATTGTAAGTGCTAGTCAAGCACCCATCCACAGGTTCAAGAACTTAAAGAAACAACTATACAATTTGAAATACAACAATGTTGTGCATGACGGAACTCCTTTAAATATATATGTACTCCTTGTTATTTACTGGTCACCCTACAATTGATGCTCCACAGAGAGAGAGACTGACAGCATTTTAAAATGATCATCCCACGATTGGTACTGAACAGCATGAGATGTTGACAACACAAAACCACATCTCTTCGCTTAGTGGAAGATGTCGGGGTTGTGTTTACACCATCTCTCTGACATAATGGAACAGAAAGTAGTAATGGTGGAAGACAGTATAAAAAAAGAAGGAAAACTGTGAGTGAAAGGAGTGGTTACCAACCTGTGGTTTGCCAGATTATAAACAAGAATTTGTTTATGTTAATTTTTTCACAATATCTGAATAAAATGTGCCTGCTGTTGTTGACAGTAGTGTGAGCTTGGATAGTGAAGCTGGTCTAGTGTCTAGGCTGTAGGCTGTACTGCTGAGGAATCGTGGTTCAATTCCCAGCAGGAGTAGGTTTTTTTCATGTCTGAAATGTGTAGCCCAGCTCTGGGGCCCACCTGGCCCACCATTCAGTGTGTACTGGGTCATTTTTGCCCGGGAGTAGGGTGGCTGCAGTGGGAAGCTGACCACACCTTAATCAGTTTCCAAGGTTAAGAATACATGAAGGTACACTTCCACCCCCCCACCCCACACCACTTTGATTTACTTTGCTTTACTTTGCTCAGTGTCAACCAAATGTAATCCTTTGCAGTCTAATGTGTAGCCACTATAGCACAGAATGCTGCATGCCACGTGACAGCGTGAAACAAAGGATTAATAATGTAAGGGCAGTGTCCTCATTGGTGGTGGATGAGGTCCAGTGCGTACTGTCTGTTGTTCACACTGTGGTGACAGTGGAAGTTGCCATCATATGGGATGTGATGCTGTGTGATGTAGACAATTTCTGCAGGGAAACTGTGAGTTAAATGAATGACAGCTTTAGTTGTTGCTCAGTGCAAAGCTGAGAAAACTGAAGGGTAACGAAAGTTGTCATCAGAGAATATGCAGAGTGTTGGATGGCCATTTAAATTGTGGGTTTTTTGCAGGCGCAGAATTCAAACGAGCCATTTCCAACAACCAGTGAAGATCTGGCTGGCTTCTGGGATATGGTTATGCTCCAAGTGGAACACGTGAACAGACTGTTTGAAGAGATTACAACTCTAAGGGCAGCCAACTGGGTAGAGGTGAATAGCAACCTCTTATTTATTACTCATTTCTTGTTTATTGGTATTATAAAATGCCATATTTACCTGAATACAAGATGGGAGTTGTTTCCTGCTTTATCATCTGTAAAGCAGCGTGTCATGTTATAATTGCACACTATTATATAGTTATTTCCTTAAAATTAACAGTGTGAAGAGGGAGTCATCATGTGTGCAGGGTCATCTTGTATTTAGGCAAATATGGTATTGATTCCTGCTAAATGTGGTAATGATAAGATGAAACTGTACTTATCTAAAACAAATGAATGAGGTTTGTAGCAGGGGAAAAATTATTAAAATTGTAGATTTGAAGCAGAACATTATGGAACTTGTTATTGCTCCACATTTATTAGTGTTTATAATGACTTAAGGATAATCACCAGCATTTGTTTGTTTAATTGAACACATAATCTTAAAATATTTGAAGAGCTTTAGGACGGTGATTCTTGTAACATTCCTGAGGTTGTCAGCAATTTTATATTTCTAAAAATGTTCTTAGAAACAGAACGTAAGTACACATAGGTGTTTGACAATGGACAGGCTTTGCTATATGCCAGTGAAAACTGGTTCGACTCTCAAGGTGAAATATTTTAATTCCCAATGCAGGAATTTTAATGTTTCATTATTTTGTATAAACTCGCATAATGTCAGAGTGAAACCCTTATGGTGTCATGTGCATCACATTTTTACTGGTGCTGTACCTCTCTTTGAGAAAATTAAATTATTCGTTTGAAGTACTCTTTCATGATGTGTAATTTGTTTCAGCATGAGTCCAGTCAGGGTTGTTTCTAGAGATTATCTCTCCCCCAAATATCTTTACATTGAATTAATAGAGAATGGGTGATTTCAGGCTTCCACTGTGAAGTAGATGAGATCTGCACTGTTCTGGTATATTATGTGGCGTATAGTGTTAATTCCTTAGCGACGTTTCAGGACAGCCTGTCGGTACCATCTTCAAGGGTTAAGAAAGCTAAGAAGAAAGCTTTCTTCTTGGATTTCTTGACTGTTGAAGATGGGACTGATAGGTTGTCCCAAAATGTCAGGAATTAACACTATATGCTGTGTAATATCCCAGAAGAGCACAGATCTGTTATATATTGAATTATGTAATTATGAGACACTAACAAGTGAAGATCAATAATGTTCAAAGGTGTAATGTTTTCTTGTATCATTTAACCTGTTTGGAATATGTTGTGCCACTAGTCATTGTAATCTATTCCTTTGCCATGCCATTGGATTTGCTGTATCTAGATACTCTCAGACCAGTTAGTTTAATGTCCTCTGTACCCAGTGTTTTGGTATTTTAAGTATGACAGGGGATATTTTCTTATTATGTTCTCCTATGTTTATTGTGATGGAAGTGGTTGACTATGAACAACACTTCTGACGTGCCATTAATTTGTTGAGGTGTCAGTAACGTGGTTTGCAGTAGGTAACTAACCAACCTAAAACTTGTGAAATTCTTATTCCATGCACCTATTTTTTCCATACGCCTAACAGTTCTTCAGTTTTGTCTTGCAGTTCTTTGTTTATGCATCATTTACATCTGCTAATTGGCTCTCACTGTTGTTTTCCCTGATGCCCTAAACTCCTGGACTAGGGGCCTGGTAAGCTTTGCTATGCTTCCTTGCAAATTTTCATGTTTTCTTCTGTTACTACTATTTAGTGAAGGGATGGCCATTCAGGAGAATGATACATTATGCAGTAATTTTCATACTGTGTGATGAAAATTGTCCTGTGAAGGTGGCTGTCTTTTAGGATGTGATGCTATGTAGTGTGGTAAAAATTTTCTGTCTTCTCTCCTGAAAATGGAGACAGCAGGTGCTTCCAAAATGTTGGTAAATTTATGTTATATAAAGAACCAACAAGATGCAACTTCGGCAGTATTGTTTATTAGTAACTGCAAGATTACTCTACATGTTTCGGACGCTTTCTGCGTCCATCATCAGGAGTACTAAAAACTGCAGTAGCAGCCACTGGTGCGTGCCATGGGTCGGGATGATATATATCCAGTAAGGATGTCTGAGGTTGGTTGCCACTGCACTATGTCATAGCCTATTTGGGACATGACATAGTACAGTGGCAACCGACCTCGGACATCCTTACTGGATATATATCATACCGACCCATGGCACGCACCAGTGG